>ERZ1027259.381-NODE-381-length-16241-cov-10.813851_pt1 | contig 16241 bp, 26 predicted proteins | sample MGYA00519260_ERZ1027259 | MGnify/ENA primary metagenome ERZ1027259 (study PRJEB26926, sample SAMN06164549) | human gut metagenome | biome: ENVO:00009003; feature: ENVO:2100002; material: ENVO:00002003 | host: Homo sapiens | place: USA | collected 2012 ...
ATCTACACTTCTAGCTTCGTCGGCAGCGTCAGATGTGTATAAGAGACAGTCCCAGGGCGGGTGGTCGCGGTACAGCTGATACCACAAATTGACGCTGCTGTCCATCTTATCGGTGCTGGCCGTCGCCGTTTGTGCGGCGGACGGAAAATAGCGGCCGACAAAGGTGCGCAGCCATGCAACCAGGTTAATCATCCACAGACCTCCAATTCAGATATTTATACTGCCGACCAAGGACGGTATAGCACATATAGCGGATATCATCCATTGCGTGGTCATTATCCTTGATAACTTTGTCGGTCTGTGCCTTGTCATCCCAGCGGTACAGGCCAAACTCACGGATGGCGTCCTTGCAGCTATCCCCGATAACAACCCTGCCGCTGGTTAGCAGGGCGGACGTTACGCGGATACCATTAACCACATCGTTGTTTGCGCCGCGCACCCGGTACTTGCCGTGTCGGCGTACCGTGGCAATAAAGGACGCGGCGGACGGGTCGCAAATAACATCACGTATGGGGCGTCCGCCCGCCAGCTTATCCAGGGCGGCGTAATGCTCCTCATCGCTGCGCTGATGCCCCTGATTATCAGGATTACGGCTGTCATAATACGATTCCCTGACACGCACCGCGCGGTCAGGCGTTACGCACCACAGCCCCATGCTGCAGGGATTGATTGTGCCGTAGTCCATCGATATATACCAATCGCCCTGCAGCTCCGTGCCGTCGCCGTGATACAGCATGTCGTTGATTTTATCGTTATATGACTGGTAGACAAGCCCCTCAGCCGCAACCCACTGACCAAGGATAAAACGGCGGTAAAACGTCCCGGCAAACCTGCTGTAATACTTTTGTTTGGTGGCCTCCGACAGCGTCAAATTATCATCCATCAAAAAGTGCAGGTGCAGCGCTTGCTTTTGCTCCGCCTTTAAAATCCACTCCTGGTAGATATAGTGCTGTGGCGACTCTGGGTTGCAATTAAACCAAAACCGCGCACCCTCGACAGAACAGCGGGCAAGCGCCTGCTCGACAAAAGAACGCGGCATCAGCGCGACCTCATCGAGCAGCACGCCTGCAAGCGTTAACCCCTGTATCAAGTCCTGAGAACTTTCATCTTTGCCGCCAAAGACGTAATAATCGTTGTCGTGGCCGTACCCCGAGATGGTGATACAATTGTCGCTGCGGTTATATTTGCAATTGTATCTCTTACCAATCATCTTTAACAGCGGCTTAATGACATTACGCGTACAGACGCCAATTGATTTGCCGCAAATTGCAAAATTTTGCCCGTCAAACTCAGACATTGACCAAACGATAAAACTAAGCGACATGGCAAATGTCTTGCCGGAGCGGATAGAACCGTCCGCGATGATGGCGCTGTATTTGTCTTTGATTTCCGGCGTCGCCCACCAGGACATCACCTGCAGCTGTTTGGCGCTAAATGGCATAAATTTGTTACTCATTGTTTAAAGACCTCCTTACCAGACTGGATAATTGCGTCAAGCAGCCCGTCGTCCTCGGCGGTCTCTGTTGGCTTAAAATAGTCCATATATAGCTGGATGGCGCGCTCGTTGCCGGCGCGGCACTTATCGACCAGGGCGGCGCGCACCTGCGTCAGCTCCGTTTGCTCATATTTGGCGATGAGTGCCTGCAGCTTATTGCGGTACTCTTTGGCCTTTAGCACGCCGTACATACGCTCCAGGCTGCGCAAATCTTCCACGATATCAAACTCGACTTTACTTTCCGTTTCACGCAAAATTTCCGCCAGTTTATCGATGCTTATTTTGTCGGCCATATGCCGCACCCCCTATCTACTGTGGCCTAAAAACGACGGCAACGTTAAGGATTGCCGCCGCTGCCCAATATACCGACATCCAGCCATCCCTGCGGATGGCATAAACAACCGCCGCCCCCAATTGCAGCGCAATCAGCAGCAGCGGAAAGATTTTTGATGCATCCATGCGGTTACTTTTTATTTTTTTCGACGACCGTGCCAAAACCAACAATTTGCGCCAATCCGGGTGCGTCGTCATTCGGGCGCTGCGCACGGATGCAAAAGGACGGCGCATCCGTTTCTTGCGTATAGTACGGGCAATCGGCTTCGGCGCATTCCCCAAAATCCTCCATGATTGTAGTAATTTCATAGTCATACGGTGTTTTTTCCGTTGTAACATATTTGGTATATGGACATTTTTTGCTCATATTTTCCTCCCGTGCATAGCTTCGCCATCCGGCAGCCTACGCTGCTGGTCAAGCGGTTATATAACGGCTGCTCCCACCGGGAAGGACGTATCAACTCCCCGTGTTTTGCAGCGTTTGGTCATTTGGCTCGACAAACGACAGCGTAATATCCTTATTTCCCCACTTAAACGGAATACGGACAACCGCGCGTTTTTGCCGCCGTTTTATCTTAATAATATGGCTGCGCAGCTCCAGCAGCGCGCCGCTGATGATTTCAAATCCTCCGGCATCGTCAAACCGGACAACGGACGGCTCTTTAGCAAGCAGCGACAAGTCTCCCACCCGTGCCATTTCTTCCAGCGGCACGGCGGTCGGGTCGTGGCCGCCGCCTAAAATGCGGATATGGCCGTCTATGCTGGTTATCCGGTAATATTTCGCCCAGTCGTAGGCAAGCAGGACAAAAATATATCCGGCAAATAACGTGTAATCCTGCTGCCGCCATACGCCGCGCTGCCGGATTAGGCGCGATTCTACAGGCACAAACGTATCAATCCCGCCGATTTTTCCAATGCGTCCAGCAAGCTCGCGCTCTTTTCCCGTTTGCACCTGTAGGACATACCATTGTTTGATTTTATACATCCGCCCGCCCCCTCATGATGGACTTTTGGCGCTGTATCTCATCCATCAGTTCGCTGTACAGCTTGGGATTATCACGTTTAAGCGCCTCATACAGCAGCGTCTGGTTGTTTTCAAGCGCCTTTTGCTCATCGCTTTTTACATCGGTGTCCGCCTTGCGCTTGTATGCGGCGGCACGTGCCAGCGCCGTTGCTGCCCGCAGCACATCCTCCGGCGCGGTATCACCCCAGCTGTCGTCATCGATTTGTGTAATGGCGTCAATCGCCTTTTGCGATGCAAGGCGCAGCAGCGCCTCGGCTGGGTCAAGGTCGGGGTATCGGTCGGTTTCCGTCAAAATCATTCTAAAATTTTCCTGCGCAACACGCAGCTCGTTGGCGCTTGCCAAAAACCGCTGTGCGTACCTGCAGACGGATGCCTGCGTCAGCTGCTCATTATTGGCGGCAAGGTACGCGCAAATTTCCCGGTATGTCACGCCGGACAGCAGCATCTGGTCAACGGTATCCTTTAGCGCAGGGTCAAGCTTGTCGATTTTCCCGGTTGCCCGGCGCTGCCGCTTACTCATACGTCCACCATCCCGTCGTTAAGCACACCACCAAGCAGGCGGATGCCGTTCGCCGTCAGCTTTGCTTCCAGCGTCGTATAGTCGCCTGCATCGGAAAACTCTTTAACCACATCCTTGGTGCTGCATAGACGCAGCTTGATGTATCCGGCCTGGTGCAGGTAGTTGATGCTGTCCTTATAATCGCCCCCGGTAATCTCCGGCAGGGCGTATTTGACGTCCGAAAGCCGCTCGTATTGGTAGCGCATCAGGTTGATTGTACGCAGCACTAATCCATTATTGGACTTAGCCCGGTTGGCGCGCATCAGCTCTAACGCCTTATCCTTATCCATCATTTTTGTCCCCCTCCCTTTAACAGTAGGTCGTAAATCTGGTTTAGCCGCGCCTCGGTCTGTGCCTGGCGCTCGATGTAGTCGCGTTTGGTCAGGCAAGTATCCTTAATCGCCTCAACGTCACGTTGCAATTTGTCTGTGCTGTCTTTAAAATTGGCCTTGACTTCTTTCAGGTCTTCCTTTGTTACGTAAGTCAGCTTAATATGCTCGATGTCCTCCCCGTGCCTATCCTGTTTTGATATGGTGCGCTTTAAAAAAAACGCAATTACACCTAGCGCAATTGTACCGACGATGCCCATAATCCACCAGGTATCCTGTCCAAACGACATGCCAACGTCCGCCGACGCTTTGCCAGCCTGCGCGGCCGCCGCGATAAATCCACACATGTTATAACCCTCCGAAGGTGTAAAAAAATAAGGTAAAACCAAGTTGTTACCTTGATTTTACCTTATATTCCGGATAGGCTGCATAAGAAATATTTCATAATTATTTTTCAGCTGTCTGTGTCAAACATACACAGCTGGCCGGGCAGCTGGCCTGCACATATTTGCTGGATTTGCCGGACTGACAGGTCGTATTGATGGGCAAGAGCAGACGCGTTATACCCTGTATAGGCTGCCCGGATTTTGCGGTCACGCTGGATTTTTAGCAGCTCGCTGTACTTGCAAATGTATATCTGCTCTCCGCTGTAGCGCTTGACCAATTTGATGTAGTTGTCCATACCAACAATCTCCGCAATATCACGCTGCTGGCCGTACAGGTCGTCAAGGGCGATGCCGTCGTAATCTGTCACTGTATCAGCCTCCCCGCATTGCCTTTTGTTCCGCCGACTTGACGTATTGTTTTAACTTGTCAATCAGCTTAACACCCTGCTCGTATGTAACCCAGCGCAGCGGTTCGCGTTCTGTTGCGTCGATTTTTAATTCCTTTTTTACGATGCCGCTCAGGCGCGCGCCAAGCGTAGCCGGGTTTGGCTGCTTGTCGCAGCCCTGCAGCTGGTACATCATCTGCCAGACCTTGCGCTGCTGCCCCTCGGTGATGCCGCCCGGGCGCTCCTCGTATCGCTTGGTGCGTTTGACCTTGGCAGGCGGCTCCTCCAGCTGGCTGATTTTGATACGCTGCGCCAGCTCCGCGACGACTGCCTTGTACCCCTTGTCATCAAGTGATTTAACGCTGTTGCTGCCTGTCAGGTTACACACCAAGTCATGCAGCGCGTCGTCATGGCTGCCCGATACAATCATCCCAAGTGCGGCGGCCATACCGTAAATACGTTGTGTCTGATTTGCAGTTAGCATATATAGATACCTCCCTTATTATGGGGCGTCATGCCCCTCGTACTGCTGTAATCTGGCGCGCAGGGTGCGGTTATCATCCTCCGCCGCTTTTAGGCGCTCCAAGGCAATCCGCAGATTTTCCTGCGCCTGTTGCGCAACCGTCTGCATCAGCAAATACTGCTCCATCAGACGGGTTGTCTCCAGTTTTAAGTATGTGATAGCATCCATATTTGCGCCTCCTTGCCTGGTATTAGGGTATCCCGCTTATACGGTTATACGCGCCGCGCTCTGCATTTCACGGGCTTGCGACCGTTCCGGCTCGGCGGCCGGAGCTGCATTACGGCGGAGCCTTATGGCTCCGGGGATGTTGGTTTGCGTGGGGACTTAATAATAACCGGCGTATAGCCAAAGTTTGCGCCAAGTTCATCCGCAACTTTTTCTGCGTCAGGTACTTGGTCGCTGATTGTTTTTGCGGACGCCTTTAATGCCAGGATAACCAGCGGTGCGCTGCAGCCGGATACAGGGCTAATTGCCTGCATTATGCGGCAGGATATTTCCGTCAGCACTTCCGCCAGCGCCTTTTTATCTTCGAGTTCAGTCGCTGTGATAATTTTAGCGTCTATTTTGTTAATATCTAACGGTTGCATATTATTTACTCCTTTTGATTGTCATAGGCTTGGGCTCCAGGCGTCGTTTTCCGCGCGGCTTATACCGCGTACAGGCATCAGCGGGGCAGCCGCGCGGCTCGCCTGTAAGCAGGATATAATTACAGCACGCTGCATCGCCGGAGTCTGTTGTCCGTTTGTATGCGCAGTCCTTATGTTTACATTTGTACATTGGCGTCCTCCTTGTCCTGTATATACCCGCATTTTTGCGGTGTGTTATGGCAGCGGGTCGCACACTTCCAGGGGCAATCAGTACAGCAAAAATTGCCGTTGCGGCGCTTGCAATAAAACAGGCCGCATCTTTTGTCCTGTGCTGTTTTTGGCATCCTTGTCATCTCCTTTACGTAACACTGCACTCTGCATTTTGCGGGCTTGTGACCGTTCCGGCTCGGCGGCCGGAGCTGCATTACAGCGGAGCCTTGCGGCCCCTATTCGTCCATAATTGGATTGATAACCTCTGTTAACTCAGACATGTTGTATGTTGTCTCTCCGCGTTCGGCAGCACTCGCTTCAAATTTCCTGATTGCAATCGCGATTTTTAGCACCTTTGCGGCTCCAATTGCCTCCTGGCTTATGCCCAATGTATTGCGGTCACGGTGTCCCGTCATCACCGATATAGCTTTCAGCAGATACAAATATGCGTCAGAGCGCCATCCTGCGTCCTGTGTGTCGTACTCATTCCATACCTGTTCTATGTATTTTTTGCGGTTTAATCGCTTTTTCGGCGGTAGTATTCCATCCGCAATCAGCTGCTTTTTTACCTGCTGCCGCAGTTTAAGCTTATCCTTTGTCATATCGGCCCCTCCTGTTATCTATTCTCGCTTCAAGTTCAGCCTTTCGTTTTTCGGCGGCATTTTTTTTAATTTGCTGCTCTTCCGGGCTTAGCAGCGCAAAATCAAGTTCCTGTTTTTCGGTTTGCATAGTACGGATAAATTGGTTTAAAATTTTAAGGGCAAGCTTTTCAGGGGTATTTGTTTCTTCGGCACATCGCGCCCCGTCCTCGATTGCGTCAATCAGCATCCGGCGCTCATTGTCGGTAATATCCCCCCATCCGTACGCATTCATTACATCATCGCAGGTTTTGTACGCCATAAGGGACTCGGCGCGCGCTTTTCGCAGCTGTGTTTCTTTTTCGACAGCGGTTTCAAGCTGTTTGATTGGATAGGCAAGACGTTTAATCACTTGATTTCGCGCTTTCAATTCGATTTGCAGTTCTTCTTTATCTGTTTTTGTCATAATTAGTCCCCCTTATCAGCAGATAATATCCTATCGGGATAAGCAGCAGCGCGCCGATGCAGGCCATGCCGGGTGTCCGGCAGCCAGCCACAAAAAACGCGATTATCCATACCGCCGTAATCAGTATCAGCACGGCGTACCGCGCATACCAGGCAGTCAGGACAGCGCATTCAAGCGCCAACACAAGGCGGTTTAAAGCCCTTTTAATCATCCTTTTATCCCCCTTAAATCCGTATTTTCATTTCGCGAGCCGTTCCGATTAGGGCAGCCGCGCTTACATCCCCATTGTCCAGCGCGTTGCTGTACACATTTGTCGCGCCGCGTATCGCCTGGTCGCTGCGCGCGATTGCATACAGGACTTTGATTGCTTCGTCGTCCCGTGCAAGGCGCGGGAAAAGAAGCCGGATGTCGTCAATCTTGATTTGCGCCGTGTGGTATATCCCTGTAAGTTTGGTACGGTTGCGCAGCTGCGCAAATGCATCTAATCCCTTACCACCGGTGCGTGTAACCGTCTCGATGTTGCCGACAAAACAGATGCCCAGCTGCGGGTTGTTATCGTACATCGCGCGGATGTCCTCTATCGTTTTTATTGGCAGATGCTGCGCCTCATCGATTACCAGCACCTTTTGGCCGCCTGCGAAATAATCACAGACGCGCATCCACATGTCATCCTTGCAACCTTGCTGCAGCCGCAGCTTGCGGCACAAAAGTTTTAAAAACGCTCTGCTGGTCGCTAAACTGGGGTTAACCGTAACATACACAGCGGATGGGTAATCCTTAATGTATTGCCTGCACGCCATCGTTTTGCCGACGCCCGCGTCGCCGCAGGCTGTGTACAATCCACCCTTAAGGTGGGCAAGGCGGATAATGGCGTATACATCTGCGGATATCGACGTCTGTACATAATCGCCCGTTATCACCTGGGCGCTGGTAAGGTTTTGCGCTGCCTCGCGTGTTGCAAAAAACTCGGACAGCATTGCCTCAAATCCTTTAATGTCACCCTCGTATCGGTTATTTAGGTAGGTGCTGATAGCGGCGCTTGACCGGTGCAGCAGCGCAGCAGCCTTTGATTGCGACCCCGCCTCATCGACCAGCTCCTGCAGTTTTGCCTGCAGGGCAGGGGTTGCCGTCTGGTTAGCCATATAATCCACTCCTTTACTCGTTTTCATTAATCAACATACACGCCGCCACCACTATTACTACAGCCGCTATAACTACGCCCACTAGCATACCGGCTTTTACCGGGTCGGCGACATACGCATACGCCAAACCCAAAGCAAGCCCCTGCAAAAATAATCCTTTCTCCTTGTTTATCCGGCGTGCCATCCACGCCGCCATTGCCAAAAACAAAATAACACCGGCTAAAAATTGTATCATTCTTTGTTCCCCCGTTCCAAATTCCGTATCATCCGTTGTTTATCCACAACAACCGGGCTGGCCTCGTTGACCGCTTCCGGCAGCTCTCGCGCGGGTTCTTCCGCACGTACAATCTCGTAAATTTTCGCGTCAGGCTCCCTGCGCACGGCCTTGTTGCGCTGCGCCTCAGCAAGCGCCAGCGACAAGGCGTCTTTTTTGCCCAGCGCTACGGTACGCATACGGTCTAGCTCATCCTTTGCGCTGCGCTCTTGTCTACGCAACTCCCGCATTGCTGCCTGTACGTCATCCTTGCTAGCGCCGTAGGCCGCGACCGTCTTGTTGTCGCACGGGGCAGTCGTGATATACCGGTTATCAAGGTCATAGACGCGCACGGTCGATAAGTCGGCGGGGTCATACCGCAGGTATACCTGCTTACCCATCCAGTGCATCCTCAGCTCATCATCAAAATAGTCGATTTGCGTGCCGTCAATATTTAGATAGACGCCGCGCCGCCCGACCTTTTGTGCTTTGCTGCTGCGCATCAACATCAAGTCCAGGTCATCCGCAGACGCCACGCGCTTGCTGTGCAGGTTATCCTGGTACACCTGCATCCGCGTTTTGCCGTGGTCTGCTTCGACCGCGCCGCCGTACTCCTGCTCATTAAAATAGTAGGTCAGCAAGTCCTCGACTATCGCGGTAAACTCGTTATCTGTGACAATATCGCCCTTGATGACATGCTTTAGCCGTTCCGGCTTTTCTAGGACGTTACCGCCTGTGTAGCTATCAAACAAGCGGGATAGGCGGTCTTTGACGTCCCGAAAACGCCGTTCAATGATTTTCGCCCGTGCGTTGCGCACCAGGGCATTGGTCATTTTAATGCCCAGCCGTTCAAAAATCGGCGGCGGGGCAAAGGCGTCTTGCTGGCTTTTCCTCTTGCGGTGTCCTAATCCGCCGACGTCAAACGTCAAAAATTCGCGGCCGTTATCGACGTATATATTATTGGGGATGCCGTACTGCAGGATGCCCCGGCGCAGCGCGTAAAGCGTGGCCTGTGAGCTTGGTGCGGATGTAACGTAACACCCCGTAAAAATACCCGACCTGGCATCAAAAAACGCCGTAAGGTACAGCCTGTGCAGCTTACCATTGTCCCCGCGTATCATCACATCAAACGTGTGGTTATCTGCAATCCACCAATCGTTGGACGCCATATCGTCGTATGTACGCTTGATATACAGCCCGCAGCGGTCACGGTATGCCTTTTGTCCGTCCCGCCCTAGCACCTGTACCGGCAGCGGAACATCACGCTGGATGCGCCGGTAAAAGGCGCTGTATGACGGCATCGGCAGCAGCTCCGGGTGTTCCTGTTCTGCCCACATGCGTGTGTAATCGTAACAGGCTTTGACGGGGTGCTTGGACTGGTCAAGATAATGATACAAAAAACACTGCCATAGGTTGTCATCGATGGCGCTGCCACGTTTTTGCCGTCCGCGCATATCCACAAGGCCGACAATCCCATTCGTCTTATACGCCGTACGTTTACGGTACAGCGTTTTGACCGATACATTAATAGGGTAATCGCGGCTGACCTGCGCAGCGTACGCCTCGTTGGCGTCGCATTTGCAGCCGTCATACGTCGCGCAAAAGTCGCGCCAGCCATCCAGTATTTTTACCCACATGGCAGCCTCCTCGCGCTGGGCGTCCGTCAACTCTTCAAACTTAACTGTTCGGCGCTGCGCCGTCGGCTTTTGGGGTTTTATGGGCTTAATGCCGTGGTCTTTGTAGTATCGGCACTGCGCTGCAGCGGGCAGCTCCGTCACGGGGATACGGTATACCATTTTCCCGTTTTGTTTGATTTGTTCAGCGGTTAATTTGCCAGATTCTGCGCTTTTTTGTACTTGTCTTATTCCGCAGCCCTTGTATCGGGCAAACTCGGCCGCAGACAAATATTGCATTTAATACACCACCTTTGGCCTGCCATCATCAGAGCAGGGTGGCCATATCCTGCTGACCGCCTTGCGGCGGTTTCGGCAAATTCGATTTTAAAGTGGGATAACGTCGGTCGGGTTGCTCCAGACGCACGCCATGTACTCAGGGTCGGAACGGTCGTTGTACTCATCGCGCAGCGTCCAGATAACTTTGTAATCGTATCTATCTGACGATGTAGCGTGTGCTGCGTAATGGTCGCCGTGCCGGTCGTCCCAATCACGGTATGCGACCTGCTGCAAAAAATAAGTGCGTTCCTCATAGCGGACGGTTGTGCATGTGTTAGTCATAGTTTTCTCCTTTCTGTATCTTAAAAAGATACCTCGGGGCTAAAAAAAATTGCAATCACTTCTTCTGGTGACAATTCATATCGTTCTACAATTATCTGTATCTCCTTTTGTGTAAATTCTGCACCGTTTCTTCCGTTAATTTTAGTGCTTAAGCATGACATCGATATTCCTAGCACCTTAGCAAGCGTTATATTAGTGTCCCCAAATAAAACCATTTTACTTTTCAGTTTTCTTTTGTTCATTATAATCACTTCCAGTATCTTTATAAGATACCATAAGTATACGCTGTATCCCTTTAGTTGTCAATGCTTTTTTAGATTTTTAAGATACTTTTATTCGATTTCTTGATAAAAGATATGATTTATGCTATTATCAAGATACTTTTAATAGGGTAGGTGGACTTATAATGACAATGGGAGAGCGCTTAAAACAGTTGCGCGAACTAAAAAATTTAACGCAAGAAGATGTTGGCGATGTCATCGGAGTTAATAAAGCTGCTATACAAAAATACGAGAGCGGAAAAGTTGAAAATATAAAACGCTCAAACATTAAGAAACTGGCTGATTTTTTTGGCGTAACACCAACTTATTTGATGGGGTGGGACGACTTAAAAAAAGAAACGCCTATCCTTAGCGACCAGGATAAGCGTCTTGTAGATATGTTTGGTCAGTTAGACGATGCAGGAAAAGAACATATGTTAAAATTTATGCAAGCTTTGTTGGATTCTCAGCAAGATTTCTGATTCTTTCTCAGCCAAAGTTTTTGATTTTTCATTCAGTTTAATTAAAATTTGTATAAATTTTTCCTTTTCGTTATCCTCTTTATTAAACATAATTAAACCCCTCTATTTTTATTTAACACAATAATAGAACAAATGTTCTTTATTGTCAATGCGCTTTTTCTCTGTTGTCCTTTATATGGAACAGTAAAATATTACATACCACTCCTTTGTTATTCTGTATTTTTAGTTTAATCCACGATGACCGGTCAAGTGAATGAGTGTTTATTAAATGATAGACAAACGCCATAAAATTGTAAAGGCTTCAGCGGGAGGAGTGGTCAAAATCCGGGAGGAGTGGTCAAAAAACCCGAAATTTGTTAATTTTGACGAATTAATTACCAAATTATTACGGTACGTTTTTACCATATTTTTTCAGTTTATTTTGCTTTACATCTCCGTTATAATACTAATATAGAATTATAACGGAGATGTAAAAATGCGGATTGCTATATGTGACGACGAGCGTTTACAATTGCTTATAATCGAAGGGCTTATTAAAAAATCATTTTCAAAATATATAGACATTAATAAATACTCTTTCAGCTCTTATCATAGCGCAAAAAAGCTTATTGCAGAACATCAAGCAAATCCTTTCGATGCGGTTTTCCTTGATATTGACATGCCAGTTTATGGTGGGTTCCAAGTCGCCGATCTCCTTGTGCAGTCAAAAAACGATTGTAAAATTATATATGTAACAAGTCACTCGAATTTAGCTGCTGACTCATTTCGGCACAGCCCATATGACTTCATTGTTAAATCAAAGGACAGCAAGCGTTACGACGAGGTAATTAAACGACTTGCTAGTGTACTCGACGATACCCACGTTACTATTAATTACGAAGAACGCGGGCCTGCGCGCACTCTTGACTTAGCAAAGGCCGTCTATTTTACAAGTAGTCATACATATGCGGATATCCATTTTATTGATGGTACAGTCAGCCGCTCCAATTTAACGATGGCACAGATAGAGGAATCTTTCAAGCGAGTATTCCGCGTAAATCGCAATACAATAATTAATATGGAGCAGATACACCGTCCAAATTGGAGTCAAAATGAAGTTGAAATGAACGATGGTACACATCACCCAATTTCACGACGACGATACGATGATTTTAAAGCAAAATTCTTTGATTTCTATGTATTTTAGGGGTGGGAAAATGGACAAGGCTATTATCTACGCAAAATCACTAACATCGCTGGGAATTTGGTGTCAGATAAAAAGGGCGAAGAGATATGCCGACAGGCATGGTTTAGATGTAATTGGTACACATGCCGATTTAGACTTGCGGTCGATTGACACAAATACCCAGCCAGAATTAATTAATTTGCAATACTTTGCAGCTCGAAAAAAGTTTAACTGTCTCCTCGTCATTCGAAAAACTATCATATCCAAAGATGTTACAAACCTCATCAATGTCGAGAGCTATCTGTATAAACTTGGGGTAAAAATAGTTTCCGTAAGCAGGCGTGAGTTTTAGTATAATTATACTTACTTTTGTATATATATACACATTGCCGCTAGTTAACGCTTTTCCGTTTATTTTTTATCTATTTCCCCGCTAACCCGCTTATAATGGGAAAGCGCCCATAGTTCGCGTTGGAAAAGTTACAAGTTCGCATACCAATTTAAATTGCTAAAGCAAATTAACGCCAATTCACCTTCTAAAAACCAAGAAAAACGGCTATTTAATCAGGTTTTAAACGACTTTTAAAAATTTAACTGTTTGTAAAAAAATTGAGCCGGTTGCGTTAAAAATACGCATAATCGGCTCGTTTTTATTTTCGTTAAGACTAAGAAAAAAGTGCTGTCTTACACGGTTTTCAAGTTTATTTAACCTAAAAATCGGCTTGTTTAAGGGGTTTTCCGTTTTCTTACGGCTTTTCACGGCTCTTAACGGGTTTTTCTCATTCTTACTGATAACTCACATTTGTTTTTAAAAAGCACCGACAGCTCATGCGCGCTATGTACCAGCTCGCGCTCACGCTTTGCCTGTGTTACAGCTACCATCTGCTCTTCCATGGAGGGCACGGGAATTTCAAGCGCCATTAGCTCCTGTACGGTAATCCCACGAATTGTCGTACCGCGGGCATGCCTGAAAATTTCCTGCCTGAGCCCCAGGTATGCAAGCTCAAAAAACTGCGGAAGAATCCGCTTTGTATCGAGCACAAGGCCATGCAGGTCTTGGCTGATTGCAATATCGTAGGGCACGTATGCAATTTTGCCGAGCCCCACGCGCGTAGCGACGATAATCTCCCCCTTGGGGATGATATGCGTAGCGGAATGCTGGAGCCCCTGGCGCGTAACGTACTTTTTTACTATAATCCTGCCGTCCTCTTCGATGTCCGCGCTCGTTATCCATGGGATGTCCCCGTTCCAGTATTCCGGGTGCTTTGTGGAAGGGGTTCCCCCGCTGATATCGCCGGTACATAGCGAACCGATTGTACACATGCGCGTGCCGTTCGCAAGTAAAAGGCGCGGATGGTACGACTGTACCGTACATGCCGAATATGAGATGATTTTATCATATTCCTCAAGCTCCCGCGCAGCGTTTTCCTGTTCCTCCAGGCTTGGCAGGGGAATTGTAAGCCCGTAAAAAAGCTCCATATCTATATTTTTCTGCGCCTGTCCGCGCGCGCAGGCGAACACCTCGCGCTGGCGCCCCATCAAAAGCCTTCCAACATACGCTTTGCTGACCTGTGAAGCGGTCTCCGGTTTTACAGTAAAGGTGAAGCCTGAGTCGAGCAGGTAAAACCGGCCTTCCACAAAACGGACGCAGCGCTCCGAAACGCCGAAACGTGATATGACAAACTCATTTTCCCGGTTATACAGGTCTGTCTGGAAGGATGGGCCGCCGCCTCCGTATACCGGGTAGCTTGTTCCGCTGTCTTTTCTGCGTGTAATGCGTTTGCCGTAATGGATATCGAGAATTTCCCCCAGCCTGACTTTTCGCTGCGATAATACAGGGGCTTCCATTTTGCTGTACCTGCCCCCAACGAGAACGAAGCCGTTTTCTTTTACGCGGCCCAGCGGAATTTCCTGAAAACCGGCCGCAAGCATCTCCTCTTTCTGGCCGGAGTCAAGCTTCCTGAATTCCATGCAGCGGTCCAGGTCGTTTTGCCCCTGCAGCTTGTTTCTGTGATTGTCGAGCGTATAGCCGTCGTTTTTGGCTTCATAATACCAAAAAGATTCACGTGGGGTATACCCAATACCGGCACGGTGTTTGCGCGACGCGTAAATAATATTTGTTTTTACGCCTGTATATGGCAGAAAAACGCCGCGCGGAAGGGAAATTATGCTGTTGATTTGAAATTCACGAAGCAAAAGCTCGCGTGTTTTGACAAGGTCCTTACGAAACAGAAAGCCTTCCGGCACAACGATAGCCAGCCTGCCATTTTCCGCCGCGGCGCTTACCGACCTCATGCAGTGCTGTACACAGATGCTGTCGCCGTTGTTGGAAGGCAGGTCGTAAAGGCTGCCGTATTTTGTTTTCTGAGAATAGGGCATATTCGCGAGGACAATATCATAAATACCATCTACGGGCGAAGCGAGGCTGTCGCGCATATGGATATTGCCCTGCCCTCCGCCCGCGAGAATCATATTCATTTTTGTAATACGCGCTGTGTTAGTAATTTCATTGCCGTAAATCGTGTTGTCCCTGAGCATTTTCATTGTGGTAGCGTTTCGCGGCATCGTATTGAATATATGGCGGTAGCTTTCGATCAAAAAGCCGCCTGTCCCGCAGAAGGGGTCATATATCTTTTCGCCTATCTTGGGATTGACAATTTTCACCATAGTCCTGACGATGTGGCGCGGCGTGAAATATTCGCCCAAATCGTTTTTGGCGGCGGTGGATTCCTTCAAAAAATACTCAAAAGCGTCGCCTTTTACGTCGGAATCCACGTCGGTCAGCGTCAACGGGTCGAGCTTGTCCATAATATCGCTGAGAATTGTCGTATCCCGAATAGTTAGCGGCGTAAATATCCTGGTACGGTACCTCGCGTTCAATTTTTCATATACGACCTTATTGATGTAATCGATGCGCGCGTCGGGCCGCATCTCCCGTATGACGTCCCAGTGGCAGGTGCAGTCAAAGCCGGAAGGTATACCGCCTTGCCTTTTGACGTTCTCATTTTCGCTGATGAGCTTTAAAAACAGGATATTTGCAAACTCGCCGAACCGTTCGATGCCCGCGCGCAGGCCGTCGCCGCGCAGCATATTGTTTGCCTCGTCGAAAATTTTAATCAATTCCTTGCGGTCAACCTGCACTTTTTCAGAAATCGTGTTGACCTCGGGCGTATCCAGGTATTTCAGCGCCAGCCCCTCGCGCGGGAAGCTGTCCAGCTCCTCGCCGTTTAATACGGGCGCGCGTTCAAACACAGTATGGTATGACCGGCAGAAAAGGCCGTCGGTCGCAAAAACAAGAGGCGCCCTAAGCTTTCTGGCATAGCTTATGCCCTGCTGCAGCGCGCTTTCAATGCGCGTCCCTTTTTTCTTGGCCTCAATTACGATAAGCGGCCTGCTTTCTTTGCCGGATGCGTAAAGCACATAATCCGGGCGCCTGCCGCCAAGCCGGCTTTGTTCTTCCTGAGTTTTCGGCTGTTCAAAAAATACGTTTTTTTCCGGACCGGACAAGCTCCAGCCCAGGTTTTCGAGCGTCTTGTCAATTAAAACCCTCGTTTCCGCTTCCAACGGGAGCGTATTCATAGATATCATTCCATTTCTCTCCGTTTATTTGAATCCCAATATGTGAAAAATTGTCACTATATTAGTATCATAGAGGTTTTATTGTAAAACGTAAACTACTTTTACACAACTTTGTTAAACATAATAAATTTATCTTGATTTCGATGTAGAAAACGTACAAATAGAAATCGTATCTATAATGCTTTCTTTTTCGATATTTGAGCATACAATAAATATTTTATTTTATAATGACGAACGCAATGTTTATATT
>ERZ1027259.387-NODE-387-length-16061-cov-6.416281_pt1 | contig 16061 bp, 23 predicted proteins | sample MGYA00519260_ERZ1027259 | MGnify/ENA primary metagenome ERZ1027259 (study PRJEB26926, sample SAMN06164549) | human gut metagenome | biome: ENVO:00009003; feature: ENVO:2100002; material: ENVO:00002003 | host: Homo sapiens | place: USA | collected 2012 ...
GAATAATAAACGCAGAAAAAAACTAGAAATCATATCCATAGAAATTGAGCAACTTAATAATCGTATTCAAGACATTTATGACGAAGAACAGGAGTGCCTAGATAATATGCCTGATAACTTGCAAGGATCTGACAGGTATAACAAAGCAGAAGAGTGTTGTGAGCATCTTGAAGAATCTATTGATTTGCTTAGTGAAGTAATTGATATTATTGAGGAGGTAATTTCTTAATATGAATAACGGTGTTGTGTGCGATTACTTTGACTATAATGGCACTAGATATTACACTGGATCAAAATTTAAATGTAATAATTTTTTAGGTGTAGGCGTTAGAGATTTTCCGATTGTTGAAATTAAATTTGTTAAATATAATAAAAAATCAAATACTTGTTTTCTTCGTAGTAATATTTCAGCATGCACATATATGTTTGAACTCGAAGCATTTATAAAAAATATTATTGATGTAACTGACCAAAAGTCTAGAGAGATTATGGGCCCCATTAATGAAAAATATAAAGACAAAAAAGAATATTATCATTGGGTGGAAGATGGAGAAGATTGCTACAAGCAGAAGCCAGATTGCCTTCTTGTTGGATGGATGTGGTATGTTTTTATTATGGGCATTGCAGCAATTTTGAATGGAAGACTTTTCATCTGGGCATTGGCAACATATACTTTTGTTAAATGGAGAAAAAAGAAAATTAAGGAGGGTTAAAAATGACAGGAAGAATGGAGAAGGAAATTGTTTCTACAAATAAGATGCAGGCAAAATTAAAAGGACTTCCTAAAATTTTTTCTGAATTTTACTATTATATGTGTACAACTAAATCTTATACAACAGTTGAGAGATATGTCGCATATGTGAAGGAGTTTGCAGAATTTCTTAATGGAAATAGAATCTCAAATGATTTTTATAAAAAGATAACACCTTTGGATATTAATAAATATTTTGCTGCATTGAAGAATAAAGAAACTATCAATGGGCATTATAATACAAGTGATAGTATTCGTGCGACAAAGTGGTCTGCATTGAATACATTTTTTGGGTTCCTTAAAGAAAATGATTATATTAAAGAAAATCCAATGGAGAGAACAGAACGTCCTAAAGTGCAAGATACACCAGACGTTGCTTACTTAACAGAAAGAGAAATGCAAATGATTCTTGAAAATGTTGATAAGCTTGCAAGCAAAAAGATGAAAAATAGGGATCTAGCCATTATTATGCTTGGATTAACTACTGGTTTGCGTGTATCTGCAATTACGCAAATTGATATTGGTGATATTGATTTTGAAAATAATACTATTAAGGTAATCGAAAAAAGAGGAAAAACATGCAATATTCTATTTGGTGATAGAGTAAAGAAGCAACTAGAATTGTGGCTACAAGATAGAAAAAAGTATTTTAGCATGGCAAATACAGATGCTTTGTTTATTTCTAGCTTTAAAAAGAGAATTACAAGAGACGGCATTAGGGTAATGCTAGAAAAATATAGTAAGGATGTGACAAGTAAACATGTTACACCACATGTGTTGAGACATTCTTGTGCAACTAATTTATACGAAAAGACTGGAGATATTTATCTTTGTGCGTCAGTTCTTAATCATAAAAATATTGCTACTACTATGAGATATGCAAATATGTCTAAAGACAAAAAACAGCAAGCTGCAAACATTTTGGATGATATGATTTAATAAGATTTGACAATTATAATTTTGTACTGTACAATAAAAGAAACGAGAAATTCACAAGGGGTGATCATGTGTTTTATAATGAGGAGGTAAAGATACAATTTATAAACGATTATAAAAGAAGTAGAATTGTAGCAGAGACTTCATTAACAGGAATGTTTAACAAAACATATAAATACGAACAACAAAAAGGGAAAGATTGTAATAGCTTTTCAAGAAAAGAAATATTAGCGATGTATAAAGAATTTGATGCAAAATCTGTGCATGTGCTTGAAAATTACAATGTATATTTGAAAAGCTATTCTATTTTCTGTATGCATCATGGTTTTTGTAAGAAAAATAATTATGCAGATATAAATAAAGCTATGCTGCTTCAATGCCTTGATACAGAAACATTGAATCAAAAATTCTTAACAAGGGAACAGCTTGATGATATAGAAGATGAGTTATATAACTATACAGATAAAGCGCTTTTAGAATTGCTATGGGAAGGCATTAGCGGCAAAAGTATGGAAGATATTGTTGCTCTTAATAGAAGTATGATTAGCGAAGATAAAAAATATATATGTTTTAATGATGGACGAAAAGTTAAATTATCATCAAAATTATATAATTATTTAGACAAGGCATTTTCAGAAAAAGAATATATGTGTTATGGAACAACTATTAGGGTTAAGAAGCTAATCGGAGATGACTGTCTCTATAAAGAAATGGATAATGCATATACAGTAGACTCAGACGATAAATTTTTCCGCTGGGTATATAGAAGAGTTCAAACATATAGAAAACATGTAGATATGCCATTGCTGACAATGAAGGCACTTGCTGCATCTGGGCTATTGTATAAAATTAAAAATGCAATGGAAAAAAACAATCTTGGATTAAGAGAATTTTTATATACAGAAGAAGGTAAAGCATTGGCGCAACAATATGGATATAAGTTAAATTCATATGTTGATGTTATTGCTAATAAATTTATAGATTTTGTGTAGACCGTAATGGTACGGTCTATAATCTTAATTAACAATACAAAATTATAATTGAAAAAAAACAGTTGCCGAACATATGTTTTTATTGTATAATTTTTGTATAAGAGAGAAGCAAAGGTAAATTATTTTACATTACAAAAGGGGAGACATAATTTTATGGAAAAGAAAATTGTAAATGACTTACATAATCTAAATGGTAAGAATGGGGAAATAACAATACATCATGATTGGTATGGGAATCAAAAAATTAGGGGAATTTTCCATATTATTGATGATGGAGAAAGGATTGGTGTTAAATTGAAAGATAATGAAATCTTTTTATGGAACAATGAAATTACGAATATTGAGTTAAATGGAAATTGTGCAATGATCAACGGGGAGTTCATGCAAATTAAAATCGAAATATAAAATTTTTCGCTCTCTGATAAAAAACTTGACAAGACACAATTGTTATGGTATAATGCAATCGTAATGAGATGTAATACAAAATTATAGTCTTTTCAATTGTTAAGAAAGGGGGATGAATGATGAATGAAATCAGAGAGCGTCAATGTTCAATGCCAGAAATGTGGAACAATTTTTCAGGTTGATGAGCAAAATAATTATATTGAGTATTTATATATACAAGCGAAATGTCCATGCTGTGATCACGAAAATTATATGTTGAATATAGGGAAAGACATTTTAGACAAATACACATATTACAATGCGGTCATGGATGAAAGATATTATAGGTATTAATTTTTATTTTATTAAACAATACAAAATTATAGAAAAAGGAGACTAATAAGATATGGCAAACAAACTTTTTGAACTTCCACAAACCAAGGGAACCTTTCAGGTTAGAGGAATTGTAAGCGGAGTAGAGAAGGATAACTTCTATACAGAAAAGAAGACCAAGACAGGCAAGGATTTCCGTATGGTTAACTTTGGCGTAGAATATGAGGACAAGAAGACAATTTATCCTTCGCTTAATGGTATGCCGCGCGATAAGGTATATTTTAGTAAGAAGGATGAAGATGGCAAGACAGAAGTAAAGGCAATTGCTTGGAAGGATAGAATTAAGAATGCACCAGAGGGATATCGTATGATTGGTGTACTGACTGGGCTTAAGAAAGTTCCGGGAGATAATGGCAAGCTCAAGAATGACAATCATTATAGAACAGAATATGATGCATGTGAATATATTAATGAGAATCTTAATGATGGTGATTCCGTTTTTGTTAAAGGGAATCTAGAATTTGGCAGTTATACTAACAAAGATGGAGAAGTCTCTCGTACCACAAAGTTTGTTCCAACACAGGTTTCTCTATGTCAGAAAGATATTGACTTTGATGCGGAGGACTATGCTCCAGCTCATGATTTTACGCAGACGATTGTTTTTGTTGGTATTGATCAGGAAAGAGAAAACGACAAGCCAACTGGTCGATTTGTAGTTGATGCAAAGATTGTGAATTATAACTCTATTGAGTCTGCTGAATTTATTATTGAAGATGCAAAGCTCGCAAAGCAGATGCGCAGTGGGCTAAAGCCTTATAATTCCATTCAGGTTCATGGGCACATCAATGTTGTTAATAATGTTGAAGACATGAATGATGAGGAAGATGATGATTGCTGGGGTGAATCTAATGATATGGACAATAAGAGAGTTTTTGCACCGACTCATCGAGAACTTATTATTACAGGTGCAAAGCCATCAACTATTGACAAAGACACATATACTGAAAAGGCAATTGATGAGGCAATTAAGAAGGTAAATGCATCAAAGAAAGCAGAACAGGATTTCACTGGTAAGGCAGAGTCAACATCCAATGTAGATGATGATTGGGGCGACGATGCATCGGACGATGAAGATGAGCCATGGTGAGAATCCATAAGTCTAGGGAAGAATTAAAGCTTCCCTAGACAATACTAAATTATAGACAGCGAAGTGATAATAGATGGAAGAATTAAAAGAAATGAATTCTTCCGTTGATGGGCTACAAGATACAACATATACGGAAGTAAAAGATCCATATGGATTTATTTATATCACAACGAATTTGATTGATGGCAAAAGATATTTAGGCCAAAGAAAATTCTATGGAAATTGGCAAGAATATCTTGGTAGTGGTGCAGCATTTAAACAAGCAATTGACAAATATGGAAAAGAAAATTTTGTAAGAAATGTAATTGATATTGCTTATTCTGCAGAAGAATTAAATGAAAAGGAATATAATTATAGTGTTTTCTTTAATGCTGTTGAATCTAACAATTGGTATAATCTTGTTTATGGTGGAGGAACAACGCAAGGATGGACTCCAAGTAAAGAAACAAGAAAAAAGATATCAAAAGCTGCAAAAGAAAGACTTTCAGATCCAAATAATCATCCAATGTATGGAAGAGTAGGATTAGTAGGCGAGAATAATCCCCAGTTTAAAGTTTCTCCAAAAGAACGCATGGATGAAGAAACATATAAACAATGGTATGAAAAACATAAATTATATTGGGCAAATCCAACAACTAAAGGCAAACATATATGGATAGAAAAACAACATCCCAGTTTAGGTAAAAAATTGTCAGATGAACAAAAATTAAATCTATCAGAAAAAGCAAAAGAAAGATTTATAAATCCAAGCAATCATCCAATGTATGGGAAACATCACACAGAAGAAGCAAAGAAAAAGATGAGTGATTCTCGTAAAGGTAGTAATTGGTGGAAATGTAGAAGAATATATTGTATAGAATTAAATCAAATTTTTTGGGGAGCAAAAGAAGTACAAAATTTATATGGATTTGATCCAAGCTCTATTACAAAGTGCTGTAGAGGTAAACAAAATTATACGTATAAACATCCACAAACAGGCGAGGCATTGCATTGGTTGTATGCGGAAGATGCAATTGAAAAAGGATATATCACACAAGAAGAGTTAGATAGATATATAAATAGTTTAAAAGGTAAAGGAGACTGATATTATTATGGCTTTATGGAAGAAAAATGAGGTAACAGTAGATATTACTAACTATCGCCACTATTGGAGAGCACCAAAAAAATGGGGCAAAACTACATTGTTTGCAAATTTAATTAAAGAACTATATGGCGACATGAGTCATGGCCTATTGATTAGCTGTGGAAATGAGAGAGGTTATCTTGCTCTTGACAATCTAATGGTTGCTGATTGCCCAGATTGGTCTACACTAATGGAAGTCGTTGACGAACTAGTAGAAAATAAGGACGAAAATTCGTTTTCTATTATTGCATTTGATACCGTTGACGAATGGATTTCTATGGCTCAAAAGGAAATTGTGCGTCTTGACTATAAGAAGTCTGGCACCAAGCATGAATTTAATGCGTGTTTTGGAGGTTATGGAGCTGGGCGTAGAAAAGTGGATGAGCTAATTAATTCCGTTATTACCAGACTAGAATCTAGTGGGTACTGTCTAGTGTTTATTGGGCACACTAAGATTAAGGATATTAAAGAGAAAAATGGCGATGAATACCAGATGCTTACATCTAATCTTTCAACAGATTATGATTCGATTTTTGCTAACAAGGCAGATATTTGTATGATGGGTGTTATTGAAAGAGAAATTACTGATGGGCATGTAGATGGTGTTAGCAGATGGATGTACTTTCGTGGAAATGGATATATTGATGCAGGTGGTAGATTTGAAGATATTGCTGACAGAGTAGAAGTTTCTGCAAAGAATTATATTGATACTGTCAAGGATGCAATTAAGAACTCTATTAAGTCTCATGACGCAACAGACGAATATATTGAGAGCAAATCAAAGCAGGAGAAAAAAGAAAAGGAAGACTATTATAATTCACATAAAGAGGATCTAATGGAAACAGACGAGTTGGATGTGGAAATTAGAAAAGACGAAGAATGCAAGAACCTTAAGGCAGAAATTAAGGGAGTTCTGTCATCTCTTTCTCCTGAAGACAAGAAAGCCAAACGTGCTGCCATAAAGGAAGCAGGACTTCCAGACCAGTTCGCCAAGGTTACAGATATTGCTATTCTAAACCAGATTCTTGAAGTAGTTTCACAGTAAGGAGATACAACAAATGAGCGCCACTTTAATTAGAAAATGCGCGTTCTGTGGGGAAGATATTGTTTTGACAAAGAATGATATGCATATGGTTTCTTACAAACAGAAAAGCTATCATACTGAATGTTTTAAAACAATGTGTAATGGGCGAGTACTAAAAAACAACAGGTACTCGTCCATTTATTCAGATGCCTTACAGAATTTAGATCAACTAGAATCAGAAGCAAAAAAGAAATTAATGCATCGTTTTGTGCAAGACGAATTTAATGAGTATTTGATTGTACATTATGATGTTGGGGCATTAAGTCGTCGTTTTTGGTCAATTATTGCAGACGTTCAATCTGGAAAATATAATGGAAGACGGTGCAAGCCAATTGAATTAGAAACATTGTTTGATATGTGGAAGGACTATCAGAAAGAACTAGACAAAACAAATGCATGGAACAAGCATCATGGTAAGATGATTGACGGAGAGGTAAGAGTTAACTATGATCTTGCTATTTTAATGAGTAATTATGTAAAATATTCAAAAGCCAAGGAAAAAGCAAAGAAAGAAGCAGAAGAGAAAGAGAAACAAAGTCGCGTTAAAAAGAGTGTAAACATTGATTATAGCAAAATTAAAGCAGTTGAACAGAATGATGGATTAGGGGATATTAGCGATCTTTTGGAAGACTTAATTTGATAGGAAGTGAAAATATGGAACTTGAATTAACTAATAGCCAGTCCGAAATGCTGGTAGTTGGATCGTTTTATAAAGAGCCAACATTATATCTAACATATGGAACCTCAATTGTCCCAAAATATGATTTTTCGGACAAGGCATGTGAGTTTTTTTATCAGTTATTTTCTGATTATTATGTTTCATATTCTGAAGATTTTACCGAATTGAAAATTAATACGTTCTGTAGCATGTCTAAAGAGCGTTTTAAACAATATAGACAGTATGGCGGATATAAGACAATTAAAGAATTAATGGCAATGAGCGACCCTCATGATATTAAGAATTATCTTTCAATATTTAAAAAGTTTTCATTGCTAAGAGCTTTTAATGAGACTGGATATGATGTATCAAAAATCTTGGCAATTAAGAATTTCAATGCATTAACGCCAGATGATATTTGTAGAATTGTTCGTGGCAGAATTGATAAGGTAGCTAATAAAGTACAAGCAATTGATGAACCTGTTGTTCTTACAGAAAACGCAGTTTCATGTATTGATCAATTCCTATGCATGCCATCTATGGGCGTTGCTGGGCCATGGCCATATCTTCAGAAGTATTATAGAGGATTGCTTTCAGGAAACGTTTTGATGACAGGAGCTTTGAGCAATAGCGGTAAGGGCAGAAATCTCGTTTATCTTATTGCGTATCTAGTCCTTGTTCAAAAGCAAAAAATTCTATTGCTTGCAAACGAAATGTCGGCAGAGAGCATTAAATTGAATTTCTTAGTTACATGTATTAATTCTCCAGAGATTCAAGAACTACATGGAATTAAAGATATTTATAAACCAGAAAGAGAAATTGCACTCGGATCATATAAAGACGATAACGGAAAGTACATCTATAGACAAATGGATGATAATGGCGTGTATACAGAAGATGAAGAGTCTTATAAAAAGAGAATTTATGAAACCTCTTCCGAATATCGTAAGGTGCAACGAATTATGCAATGGGTTGAATCTGAAAGTAGTGGCAAATTCTTGTTCAAGAATATCGGCTCTTGCTATGAAGATGAAGTGCTTGAAATGGAAATTAAAAAAGCCAATACAATTTACAAATGTGATGGTGTAGCATACGATACACTTAAATGTTCTGGGCTTGAGGACTTTGCCAAGTTAGCCGCAACTGCTACAAAAATTACAGAGTGGATCCATGAAACAAAAATGTATTGTATTTGCACCTTCCAGCTTACAGATTCGGCGCATGATATCCCTATTGAAAACCTAAATTCTCAGGAGATTGCAAGTTCAAAGAGAATGATGCATGTTACTGACCAAATGCAAATGTGGAAGCATTTATCAGCAGATGATAAGCAAAACTATGTATATGTCTGTGAAGATGATACTTGGGGAGAACCAATAGAACATGATTTAAGATATGATAAAAATTATGTTGGATTAAGAATTGTAAAGAACAGAGTTGGTTCTAAGAATGATTTGATCTGCTTTGAAGTAGATATGGACGGAAATGTTTGGAAAGAAATTGGTGTGCTTAAGAAGAAGATGTAAACTGTAAGATAAAATAATATACAATTCATGCGTGGTTTCATCTGGCGTTATGCAGATGAAGTAGAAGAAGAGAATTTGAAAGGAGAAAATAATTATGAAAGAGTTTAAAGGAATGTGTCCTGTTACTGGGAAAGAGGAAACAATATACTGTGAAACACTTGATTGGACAAATCTTGGTGGAGATCCCGGTTATTATGTTGGTCGTATGTATAATTGTAGCGCAAATGGTAGATATAATCTTTGCAGTAATTGCCCTATTAATCCAAATAATCATACAGGATGAACATAATGAAGAAGATGAATCACCTCTTGACAAACACCAAATTCATGCTACAATAAAAGACAGATAAGAAGCAATTCATAAAAAACTTACGCATACATACTGCTGAATTGCTTCTTAACATATAAAATTAATTAACGATAATGTATCCGCTGATTTAATGCCCCCACTTATATAGTGGGGGTTATTTTTTTTATACAAAAGTCGCCAAACTATCAACTGTAGTTTTGTACAACTTGCTATATTGACAAACCGCAGAAATGTGATATACTGGCTATAGTACAAAATTATAGTACATTAAGGCAACAAATTTATAAAGGAGCAATCAACAAATGTCAAATGAATATAAGGATTGGCTCAATGATCAAAAAGAGCAAAATAAAGTAATTTTTAATCATCTTCGAAGTGGAAAACATCCATTTGTTAGTTTGGAAGAACTAGAATTTTTTATCCATTGTATTAACGATTTTTGTATTAATGGGTTGATTATTCAGCAAAGTCATGTTAGTAATGGATTCTATCTTGGTGTGGATGATGCAACTATTAATAAGTGGATGGAAAAAGATTTGATGAGTATTAGAGATTGCCACAAATGCGTCTACGAAGTCGGATGCAATGGCAATCCAGTAGGATGCACATCTTATAAGAGAGATGCTCCAGATGGAGGATGTTATTAAAATGAGTTTTGATAATCGGGTTGTGATTGTAAGTAATTATGCAACTGAAGCACTTAATAATGAATTGAGCTATTGGGGTGATCGTGGATTTAGGCTAGTCTCTACTGAAATGGCAGCGAATACATGTGGCGTTACAGTTATGTATCTATTTTTTACAAAAGAGGCATAAGAAAAATGGATAAATGCGGGACATGCAAGCATTATATTGGTTGTGGAGATTGGAATTTATGCTGTGATATTCCACATCCGACTCCTAAAGAAAAAGAAATGGGGATGACTTTTATATTTGGGCATTTGTGTTATGAGGACACAAGTGCTTGTGACATGTACGAGCCGAAAGGAGCAAACTATGTTAATGAAAATTGCACATCATAATGATGGAAAGGAAAAGTTTCAGTCACATACTTGTTATTTATTTAATGATTCTGATAGATATCATAATTTTGACTTAACAAATATTTATGGATATGGCGAAACAAAAGAAGAAGCTATAGAACACCTAAAGAAGAAACTTGCATATTATTTTGACGAGCTTCATGCACTAGAAGAGATGCTTTATGAAACAGATGTGCTCGACAACGATATTGTTGAAGTTGATTGTTTAGGAAGAAAGATTTGAGGAGGACTAAATAAATGAGGCCAATTGATGCTGATGTGGTCAATGAAGTAATCATATTTGACAAAGATAATGAAAATATCAACGTTGCTGCTGTCAGAGAATACTGTCTCAAGCAGAAAGCGTTTCTTGACAAATTTCCTACAATAGAGGCCGTTCCTGTCGCTGAACTTAAAGCACTACGTGATTACCTCTATGAAAACGATTTAATTTTTATGAATGGATTAAGTAAATTAAATGAACTAATAAAAAAATACGAGATAAAAGGAGAATAATACAAATGATGATATGTGAAGATGGTAGACATTGTGCTCTCTGTGACAATAATTGTCCTTCGTATATTGAAGTAGTTCCAGTAAAAGAACTTGAAAAAACTAAAGAAGCAATAAGCAACCTTATTTATAAAGCATTCGATGATATCTATTGTGATAACTGTCGATATGATGATACGGATAATTTTTATTATCATTGCGAAGATTGTCATAGAAAGGCAATGAATTGGAGCGTGGCGCGTTCGGCATGCGATGATTTAGCAGAGAGGATTATGAGTCTTAATAACTAAAGCTTGATAGATATAAGGCTTACGATCATGCGGTTTTGACTGGGCAGATAATTGATACTCATAAAGCAGATGATTTTAAAATCTGTGAATTATATTCGGAGGATTTATGGTAATGACTAGAAAAGAAATGGAATCTATGAATCTCACATGGTGGCAAAAAGAAGATTTGCTTGACCTCCTTGGGAAGTATCCTGAAATAGAATTAGCAACTCGTGAACAGTTAGAAAAATTTAAACAGGAGAAATATTGGGAAGCTCAAGGATTAATTGAAGAAGCTGAGAGAATTGAGGCAGAAGGTGATGTAATTCAATTGTATATTCAATATTTTGTGGAGGAATAAAAATGGTAGAAGGGATAACTATATTAAATAAAGTAGCTGTTACTGGTTTGCCATCATGGATAATGGTATCGGCAACGGTATTGTTTATTATTGGGGTACTTATATTTATTGTAGATATTATTGCTGACTGTAATTGGCCAGTCTGGACAGCAGTATTTCTCCTCATTGGTTGGCTTATTTTTGTTATTTGTGTTTTTTTGAATATTACTATAAAAACTGACAAATGCCGGTATGAATGTATTATTGATGATTCTGTATCTTATAATGAAGTAGCTAAGAATTATAAAATTATAGAGCAGCGTGGTGACATTTGGGTATTGGAGGATAAATAATAACTAAGGATTTTAAGTGAATAAAATGAAATATTGGATTGATAAACAGACAGGCTGTAGAATGTGTGAACCAAATTGTGTAGATGAATGGTTACAATTTATATGGGAAATTGGTTGCAATTATGATGGGCATAGTGATGCGAATAATCTAAAGCAGCTTATTGATGAATTGGTTGACGCATCTATTCAAGCGAGAGAATGCTTGCATAAAGGAGAATTGTTTGCGAAAGAAATGATGACTGAACATATTAATAAAGAAAAATGCACTAAATGTACATATCATGATGTTTTTTGGGATGGTTCAGGATGTAACTTGCTAAATAACATGGAGCAGTGTAAGTTTAAACAAAAGGATCATCCAGATGGATCATTACTATTTGCAAGTTTGGAGGGAATTGTAGATGCGGCTGATTGATGCTGACGAGACTCTAAGTAGTTTATCGAATGATCTGCCATACAAAGGCAGTGTCAGGCGAGTGTTGATGCAAGCGCCAACTGTAGATGGAGTGCATGCACATTGGATTCATCACCCGGACAATCTATTTCCGACAGAAAGTACAATGGAATGTTCACATTGTCATGAAGAGGAAACTGTTTTTATCTTGAATGATAATTATTGTCCAAATTGTGGAGCAAAGATGGATGAATTTGATACTTGACAAACAGAAATTATTGTGATATAATCCAAGCATAGTTGAAAGAAGTCAATATGTGATTCAAAAAAACGAAAAAAGCTATTGACAAACAGAAAAACATATGGTATAATTCAAGCATAAGTCAAAAAACAATACAAAATTATTTAAAGAAGAAAGGACAAAAGAAAAATGGCTATTCAGTATTATAGCAACCCAAACACGAAGGAAACGTTCGCTGTTCTAAGAGGAACTGAGCTTGATGCAATTAATAAGATTGACAAGTTTCTCAATGAGTTTGACTGTTATATGATTCGTGAGAAGTACATGATGCCTAAGCAGTTTAAGGTCAAGGTTAAGCTTGCGAAAGGCGATGTGTACGACGAGGAGAAGGGCAAGATGCTTGCAAAGGAAAAGCTTATGAAGAAGTATTATAGTGCTTTTGATAAGCGAATTGATATGTTTAGAGCAGATCTGATTGCACTAAACAGTCGTGTATTTGAAACTCCAGTAGAAATTCTTGAAAATACCCCTTGACAATATGAAATTATTGTGGTATAATCCAGAATGTAGTCAAGAGAGAGCCAACTTGATTGATTGAGCCGCTTGAATACATAAAAAGAAAAAACCACAAGATGCACTTGACATATGACAAGTAATGTGGTAATATGTAAGCACGCTAGACAGTACAAAATTATAGTTAATAATCAAAAATTACTAAAAGGAGATTATGAATTATGGCAACGAAGGAACAGATGACGGTACATCGTGCGCTTGCAGAACTTAAGGTTATTGATTCACGCATCAATAATGCAATTTGTTCTGGCACGTTTGTGATTGCGAATAAGCATTCTAATGAGAAGATTCATGGAGTGACTATTAATGAGTTCAAGAACAGCATGAAGTCAGATTTCCAGAAGGTGTCTGATCTGATTGCAAGACGTAATGCAATCAAGAAGGCGGTTGTTGCATCTAATGCAGTAACGAAGGTTAAGGTTGGTGACAACGAATACACAGTTGCTACCGCAATTGAGATGAAGAACCATGGGATGGAGTTCAAGAACACATTCAAGAAATGTCTTGAAGCTCAGTATGCTGTAGCAAAGAATGAGCTTGATAAGAACAGTGGTGATCCTCTTGAGAAGAGAGCAGAGAATTATGTTCTTAGTGTCATTCAGGCACAGCCGAAGGATTCTAAGATGGCTGTTGATTCGGAAGCAATGAAGAATCTTCGTGCTCAGTATATCAAGGATAACACTTATGACATCATTGATCCTATTGGTGTCAAGGATGTCATTGAGCAGCTTGACAACGAGATTTCTAGTTTCATTACTGAAGTTGATGCGGCACTTTCGGTTAGTAACGCACTGACTGTGCTTGATATCGAGTATTAAGTAGCTAACTTGCTGCCATTCGAAAACCTAGAACGGACTTGCTTCGATGGTTTTGACCGATACATTGATGTGAAATAATAAAAAAATTGGTCTTCAACAATATTTTTACTAATTCTAATAATACAGTAAAAGATCTAATATATGGATTGACTTAAAATTGATTAAAATTAAGATGTACATATATTTTTTAACTGTAAAGCTTAAAGTTTAAATATCAATGTTCAGAGATCAATGCTCAAAGATTATTTTTCATCAAAGTTTAAGTCTTAAAGTTGTAAAGAGGGCTTTTAGATAATTGTTAATTAAAATTGTGTGCCCACAAAGTTTTACAAAATCCTTGAGCAATGGTTTGGTTTCAAGTTCAATGGCCATAGGTTATCCACAAGGCTGAATGGTAGCAATACTTGTACGAAAATAGGCTAATGTGAAATAGACAGACTTTTGAGTACTAGCAGAGCTGGGCATCTCTGAAAACTGCCCATTGATATGCCGCTATGGTGGAACAGGTAGACACCGCAGACTTAAAATCTGCTGTTGAAAAGCGTCCCGATTCGAATTCGGGTAGCGGCACCACGCGAACAAATGGAATGCGTTAAGTAATGTGTGGCTGACTGACCTAAGAGTCAAATATGCAAGCGTAACTCAGTTGGATAGAGTGCCTCGCTACGAACGAGGAAGACATGGGTTCAAATCCTATCGTTTGCATTCTTTAATATGCCCGAATGATGGAATTGGTAGACATGCAGCTCTCAAAAAGCTGTGCCGCAAGGCGTGTGAGATCGTAGCTCACTTCGGGCACCACAGGTCTTTGTGGCAACTGTACGACCTATATAAACTACTAAAGTTGCAACATATTGCTGGCGGGAGGTAGGTATCTCAAGCGGCCTCATAAGTCGTTTTAATCTGGTTCAATTCCAGAGCTTCAGCGACCAAATAAATATGGGCAGGTAGCGAATCGGCAAACGCGGCGGACTGTAAATCCGTTCCTTCGGGGTAGTGGGCTCGACACCCACCCTGCCCACCAAATGATGGTGAGTAGCGTACAATGTCAGATTTGAGTGAAGATAGAACCAGTAACTTCTAAGTCTGTTAGGGGTCATACGCGGCCTCGCTCGCTATCATTACCAAGGGATAAGTTGCTTAAACTGTTCGAACGAACCCTACAAATCGGCAGAAACGGTGACAGCTCGGAAAGACGGCAAATTAATATGCTCCGCTAGCTCAATTGGTCAGAGCACCCGACTTCGCTGCATGGTGTAATAGTAACACTGCTTAACCGCGGATTAAGAGATGTAAGGGCAGGACTTACTGCAGCGGCCAATAATCGGGAGGTTCCAAGTTCGATGCTTGGGCGGAGCACCAAATATTATCGTATAGCTTAATGGGAAAGCGCCCTCACTATCAGAGGGAGATACTTGTTCGATTCAAGTTGCGTTAGAAAAATGTGGATGCTATGCACGTCGCGCGCCGCCACCAAACAAAGCATAGCTGGCGCTGTGGAAAGACACAGAGATCTGCAGGAGTCCCATAGTGGTCGATTGGAGCGGTTTTGTAAGCCGCCAGCTTTGCTCACGTCGGTTCGAATCCGACCTCCTGCTCCACATTGCTAGCTATCGCTGCTTGTAGTTAGTGAGTTGTTTTAGAAGCAGTAAACCCACAAGTATGGTGGGCGGCACACCAGTAGTCGTTAAGGGCGAGATCAAGCTGAACTGGTACATTATATGCAAGTAAGGAAGAATTGGTCTTCTCTCATTTAACAAAGCGGAGATACAAAAAGATCGCTACTTTGGAAACGTTCGCTTTGGGGAAATGTGTGTTCGAATCACACTACTTGCTCCAGCGAGGTAACGTCACTTCCATCACGTAGCACAGCGGATAGCAAATAGTGAAAGAGATATGTGCACCTAGGCTCTTGTTTGAATTATTTGGTTATGATAAAGAAGGATTGGAAACCTCGCTTTATGAGAGCGTAACTCAGTTGGTAGAGTTTTATAGCGTGAAGGGATATGCTATTGAATACCCTTAGTCGCCAGTTCGAGTCTGGCCGCTCTCATTAAAATATATATTAAGAGGAATAGTTATGGCAATTAAAATAATTAATAAAGGAAAAGATCTTGATAATCCTATATTTACCCAGCGATGCCCTAAATGCGATTGCGTTTTTACCTATCAGAAAGAAGATGCTCATAGAAAGCCTACCGGTGAATATTATCAAGACTTTGACATTGATTTTATGAACGATTGGAGACAAAGAATTATAGTATCTATTGAATGTCCTTGGTGTCATAAAAAGA
>ERZ1027259.406-NODE-406-length-15181-cov-5.755917_pt1 | contig 15181 bp, 10 predicted proteins | sample MGYA00519260_ERZ1027259 | MGnify/ENA primary metagenome ERZ1027259 (study PRJEB26926, sample SAMN06164549) | human gut metagenome | biome: ENVO:00009003; feature: ENVO:2100002; material: ENVO:00002003 | host: Homo sapiens | place: USA | collected 2012 ...
GTCTCGTGGGCTCGGAGATGTGTATAAGAGACAGGATTAAAAGGACGCGAAAGACTCGCTGGTTATGATGTGGCTTCTGTGATCAGATACGAAGGTAAATGATTCTGCGGCGGCAACAGCGTGAACAGTAATAAATAACGGCAGGCAGGTGGGAGATAATGGCAGATAAGAAAGAGAATGTACAGCTTGAAAAAACAATGGACAAGGCAGAACAGGAAAAGCTTGAATCCGTAAAAAAAGCAGATGCAGCGGTCAAAACCATGCAGGATTTTACCAGTCCGGAGGTTTTGTATGAGGAGCTGATAGCCAGTGTGAAGAAATATCACCCTTCTACGGATATTTCCATGATACAGAAAGCCTACGAAGTGGCCAGGGAAGCCCACAAAGATCAGAAGCGAAAATCAGGAGAGCCGTATATCATACATCCTCTTTGTGTGGCAATCATACTTGCAGATCTTGAGCTGGACAAAGAAACGATCGTTGCAGGTCTTCTTCATGATGCAGTTGAAGATACCTGGATGACAATAGAAGAAGTAGAGAAGGAGTTCAGTGCAGAAGTTGCACTTCTGGTGGATGGCGTTACCAAACTGGGACAGTTAAGCTATTCAGCTGATAAAGTAGAACTTCAGGCAGAAAACCTTCGAAAGATGTTTCTTGCCATGGCAAAGGATATCCGTGTTATTCTGATTAAGCTTGCAGACCGCCTGCATAATATGCGCACCCTGCAGTATATGAGACCGGAGAAACAGCAGGAAAAAGCCCGTGAAACGATGGATATTTATGCACCGATCGCTATGAGACTTGGTATCTCCAAAATCAAAGTAGAGCTGGATGACCTTTCGCTGAAATATCTGAAACCAGATGTATACTATGATCTGGTGGATAAAGTTGCTCTTCGTAAAAGTGAACGACAGGAGTTTGTAAACAATATCGTCAAACAGGTCAAGCAGCATATGGATGAGGCATCCATTAAAGCGCAGGTTGACGGAAGAATCAAACATTTCTTCAGTATCTATAAAAAGATGGTCAACCAGGACAAGACGATCGATCAGATTTATGATCTGTTTGCAGTACGTATCCTGGTAGATACTGTCAAAGACTGCTATGCGGCACTTGGCGTCATCCATGAGATGTATAAACCGATTCCGGGCAGGTTCAAGGACTATATTGCCATGCCGAAGCCAAATATGTATCAGTCTCTGCATACGACGCTGATCGGCCCGAACGGACAGCCATTTGAAATTCAGATCCGCACATTTGAGATGCACAAGACTGCGGAATATGGTATTGCTGCACACTGGAAATACAAAGAATCATCCGATGGTAAAGTACCTGTTGATAAGAGAGAAGAAGAGAAACTGAACTGGCTGCGTCAGATTCTGGAATGGCAGAGAGACATGTCTGATAACAAAGAATTCATGAGTCTTCTGAAGAATGACCTGGATCTTTTTGCGGACAGTGTTTACTGTTTCACTCCACAGGGAGATGTTAAAACACTTCCAAGCGGTTCTACACCGGTGGATTTTGCGTACAGTGTTCACAGTGCAGTCGGAAATAAGATGGTAGGTGCCAGAGTTAACGGTAAGCTGGTTCCGATTGAATATGAGATCAAAAACGGCGACCGTATTGAAATCATTACTTCACAGAATTCTCAGGGACCAAGCCGCGACTGGTTGAAACTGGTTAAGAGTACTCAGGCAAAGAACAAGATTAACCAGTGGTTCAAGAAGGAATTAAAAGAAGATAATATCCTTAAGGGCAAGGAGATGCTTGCGCAGTATGCGCGTGCAAAGGGATTTAAGATCGCAAATTATACAAAAACCCAGTATCTGGAGGCTGTTTTGCGTAAATATGGTTTCAGGGACTGGGATTCAGTACTTGCTGCAATTGGTCATGGCGGATTGAAAGAAGGTCAGGTTTTCAATAAGCTGGTAGAGGCTTATGATAAGGAAAATAAGAAGAATCTGACAGATGAGCAGGTTCTTGAGGCTGCTTCTGAGACACAGGAGAAGCTTCACATTGCCAAGAGCAAGAGTGGAATTGTGGTAAAAGGAATCCATGATGTGGCAGTCCGTTTTTCCAAGTGCTGTAATCCGATCCCGGGTGACGAGATTGTAGGCTTTGTTACAAGAGGACGTGGAATCACAATCCATCGTACAGATTGCGTCAATGTGCTGAATATGTCTGAGACGGACAGGACACGATTGATCGAGGCGGAATGGCAGCAGCCTGATACCAAGGAAAAAGAGAAGTATATGGCTGAGATTCAGGTTTATGCAAATAACCGTACAGGGCTTCTTGTGGATCTTTCTAAAATATTTACAGAACGTAAGATCGACCTGCGAAGTATCAACAGCCGTACAAGCAAGCAGGAGAAGGCAACTATTTCCATGAGTTTTGAGATTGGAAGCAAAGAGGAACTGCGTTCCCTGATCGAGAAGATCCGTCAGGTAGAGAGTGTCATTGACGTAGAGAGAACTACAGGCTGATCATGGAAAAATCTGCTGGAACATTATTTTATGGAACTGCTGCAGATTGACAGAAAGGAATAACATGAAGAATTTAGAATTACAGAAATGTATATTAGGACCTGTATATACAAATTGCTATCTCCTTAAGAATAAAGAAACCGGAGAACTGATCATTGTTGATCCCGCAGATTGTCCGGAGAAGATTGAAATGAAGATTTCCCGGATGAATGGAAAACCGGTGGCGATTCTTCTTACCCATGGACATTTTGACCACATTCTGGCTGCACAGGCAGTAAAGGAGAAATATAATATTCCGATTTATGCCTGTCGTCAGGAAGAGGAGATGCTCCGCGAACCTTCGATCAATATGACTGTACATTATGGACAGGGATGTTCTATTGTGCCGGATGTATTTCTGGAGGATCTGGATGTTATCAGACTGGCGGGATTTTCCGTTCAGATGATCCATACACCGGGACATACCAAAGGAAGCTGCTGTTATTATCTGAAAGATGAAGGTGTATTGTTCAGCGGTGATACAGTGTTCTATGGCTCTGTTGGAAGAACGGATTTTCCGGGTGGAAGTACAGCAGAAATTGTGAGAAGTCTCCATAAACTGGTAGATTCGCTTCCTGAAGAGACCGAGGTTTTCCCCGGACATGATGCATCTACCACTATTGGTTATGAAAAGAGGTATAATCCATTTGTGTAAAATAGGCATTCTGTTTAAGAACAGAGATTTTGAACATGATGTTTATGAACTGATCAAAGCGTTTTATCCCGAAGCGGAGATACATACTCTTTATGAAAATGGTGAAGCAGAGTATGACCTCCGCTTCAGTGTGGAACGGGATAATGACAGTTATATCATAAAATACGAAAGGACAGAGAATCTGTCGAAACAGGAAACAGAGCAAAAAGGGGTAATTTCCGCAGACATACTTTCTAAAGAGAATGCAGGCTGTGGAATACAGGATGCTCATGCTCTGAGAAAAGAGAATAAAGATAATATCAAATATGCTCTGTATCAGTTGTTGGTAAACCTGACGGGCAGAACTCTTCCATGGGGAAATCTGACAGGAATACGTCCTGCCAAACTGGCAATGGGAATGATCGAATCCGGAATGAAAAATACGGAAGCAGCCCGGGAGATGCGTGAGAGATATCTGGTGAGTCCGCAGAAAACAGCGCTTGCCATCACTATTGCAAACAGGGAAAGAGAGATTCTGAAGGATATTGACTATGAAAATGGATACAGCCTTTATATTGGAATCCCGTTTTGCCCAAGTATCTGTCTGTATTGTTCCTTCAGCTCCTATCCGCTGAAAGTGTGGGAGAAGAGAACAGATGAATATGTGGAAGCTCTCTGCCGTGAGGTAAGAGAGACTGCTCTTATGATGAAGGGAAGAAAACTGGACACCATCTATATTGGCGGCGGTACCCCGACTACACTGCTTCCACATCAGATCCGTAAGCTCCTGGATACAGTGGGAGAAGCTTTTGGCTATGAAGGACTGGCAGAGTTTACTGTGGAAGCCGGCAGACCGGACAGTATTACACGTGAAAAGCTGATGGCGATCAGGGAGTATCCGGTAACAAGAATTTCCGTAAATCCACAGACTATGAATCAGGAAACCCTGGATATTATCGGCCGCAGACATACTGTGGAGCAGACAAAAGAAGCGTTTCATCTGGCACGAGAGCTGGGATACGATAACATTAACATGGATCTGATCGTAGGTCTTCCGGGTGAGGATATTCACATGGTAGAGCGGACTCTTGAACAGGTTCGTGAACTGGCACCGGACAGTATTACCGTACATTCACTGGCAGTGAAACGTGCAGCAAGGCTGAATATTTTTAAAGAGAAATATCAGGAAATGTCTTTTGAGAATAATCAGGAGATTATGGATCTGACCATGAAAACTGCGTATGAAATGGGAATGGGTCCTTATTATCTGTACAGACAGAAGAATATGAAGGGAAATTTTGAAAATGTTGGCTATGCAAAGGTTGACAAAGCGGGAATTTACAATATACTGATTATGGAGGAAAAACAGCCTATCATCGCACTGGGGGCAGGCGGTTCTTCCAAGCTGGTCTTTGACCATGGACAGAGAATTGAACGTGTGGAGAATGTAAAAGACGTTTCTAATTATATTTCCCGCATTGATGAGATGATCGAGAGAAAACGGACAGCAATAGCTACCTGGCTGTAGGATGTGGAGGTAACATTTTGGACACAGTACAAAAGACAGCAGCAGGTTCACAGCAGAGGATCCTGGAATTTGACCTTGCTTCTGAACTGCATCATGGAATGCTGGTAAGTAATCTGGCTTATGCGGTTGCAGAGGAGATGGGACTGCCGCATGAACAGTGTTATGAGCTTGCAATAGCAGGAATGCTCCATGATATAGGAAAGCTGAAGCTGACAAGTTATATTAACGGACAGGAGCAGGATCCTCTGGTGATCGAGGAACTGAAGTATGTCCGGATGCATTCTGCATTGGGATATGAGGAACTTAAAGGGCAGGGATATTCGGATTTTGTATTGGAGAGTATCCTGTACCATCATGAGAATTATGATGGTAGTGGATATCCGTCCAATAAAGCAGGTGATGATATACCCATAGGTGCCCGGATACTCAGAGTCTGCGATGTATATGCAGCATTGATCTCTGACAGACCATACAGAAGAGGATTTGATATTTCTTCAGTTATGGAGTTGATGATCGATGAAGTAAAAAATTTTGATATGCAGGTTTTTCTTGCGTTTCAGAGAGTGGTTCATAATGGAGACGGGCAGAATTTTTATAAAAGAGGAGGACAACATGGCATTAAAGAAGAAACCGGTAACCGGTATGAAGGACATTTTACCAAAAGAGATGGAAATCCGTAATTATGTGATGAACATGATTCGTGAAACATACGGAACATTTGGCTTTTCATCTATAGAGACACCATGTGTGGAACATATTGAAAATCTTTCCAGTAAACAGGGCGGAGAGAATGAGAAACTTATTTTCAAGATCCTGAAACGTGGGGAGAAACTGAAACTTGCGGAAGCAGAGAAAGAAAGTGATCTGGTTGACTCCGGACTTCGCTACGATCTGACTGTGCCGCTTTCCAGATATTATTCCAACAACGCAAATGAGCTTCCGGCTCCTTTTAAGGCACTTCAGATGGGCAATGTGTGGAGAGCAGACAGACCGCAGAGAGGACGTTTCCGTCAGTTTATGCAGTGTGATATTGATATTCTGGGTGAGCCTACTTATCTGGCTGAGATCGAACTGGTTCTTGCTACCACAACGTTGCTCGGAAAGCTGGATTTCCATAACTTTACGATTCGCATCAACGACAGAAAAATCTTAAAAGCGATGGCGCAGTACAGTGGATTCCCACAGGAAAGCTTTGACACTGTGTTTATCATTCTGGACAAGATGGACAAGATTGGTCTGGAAGGTGTTGCAGAAGAACTGGAGAAGGAAGGATTTGCAAAAGAGAGCATTGATACTTATCTTGGACTTTTCAAAGAGATCACTTCTGACATTGAGGGTGTCCGTTATTGCAAGGAGAAATTAAAAGATGTTCTGGATCCTAAGGTTGCCGAGGATCTTGAGACTATTATTTCTACTGTGGATTCTGTTAAAACAGCAGATTTTAAGATGTCTTTCGATCCGACTTTGGTACGTGGAATGTCTTATTATACAGGACCGATTTTTGAAATTTCTATGGATGAGTTTGGCGGCAGCGTAGGCGGCGGTGGACGCTATGATGAGATGATCGGTAAATTTACAGGAAACAATACATCTGCCTGCGGATTTTCAATTGGATTCGAGAGAATCGTAATGCTTCTTCTTGAGAGAAATTATGAAATCCCGACAAAGAATGGTAAGAAAGCATATCTTATCGAGAAGAATATGCCGGCAGACAAGATGCTGACGATTCTGAAACAGGCTCAGGAAGAGCGTAATGCCGGAACACAGATCAATATTTCTATTATGAAGAAGAATAAGAAATTCCAGAAAGATCAGATGACAGCAGAGGGCTATACAGAGTTTGTAGAATTCTTTAAAGACAGAATGTAATAATTCGTAACTGTTCAGCAACATTGCGAGATAGCAGACTGCCGGATAGTTACAACAATTCTTATAATATAGAAAGCATGAAAAGAGGAAAGAAACATGGCTGAAAGTATGCAGGGACTGCACAGAACATGCCGATGTGCAGAAGTAACAAAGGAAATGATCGGCAAAGAAGTTGTCCTTATGGGATGGGTTCAGAAAGCCCGCGATAAAGGCGGAATTATTTTCGTAGATTTAAGAGACCGTTCCGGTATCATGCAGCTGATTTTTGAGAATGGCAGCATTGATGAAGAAGGTTTTGCAAAAGCAGGTAAGCTGAGAAGTGAATTCGTAATCGCTGTTACCGGTGTGGTAGAAGAAAGAGGCGGCGCTGTTAACAAGAATCTTGCAACAGGTGAAATTGAGCTTCGCGTAAAATCCCTTCGTGTTCTGTCTGAAGCAGAGGTACCTCCGTTCCCAATTGAAGAGAACAGCAAGACAAAAGATGAAATCCGTCTGAAATATCGTTATCTTGACTTAAGAAGACCTGACCTTCAGAAGAATATTATGCTTAAGAGCAAAGTCATGATGCTTACAAGACAGTTCTTCGCAAAAGAAGGATTCCTTGAAATTGAAACTCCGATGCTTGGTAAGAGTACACCGGAAGGTGCAAGAGATTATCTGGTACCGTCTCGTGTTCATCCGGGACATTTCTATGGTCTGCCACAGTCTCCGCAGCTGTACAAACAGCTTCTGATGTGCTCTGGTTATGACCGTTATATCCAGATTGCAAGATGTTTCCGTGACGAAGACCTTCGTGCGGACAGACAGCCGGAATTTACCCAGATTGATATGGAACTCTCTTTTGTAGATGTTGATGACGTAATTGATGTAAATGAGAGATTCCTTGCTTATCTGTTCAAGGAAGTACTTGATATTGATGTAAAACTTCCAATCCAGCGTATCACATGGCAGGAAGCTATGGACAGATTTGGTTCTGATAAACCGGATATGCGTTTCGGAATGGAACTTCATGATGTAAGTGATGTAGTTAAAAACTGTGGATTCAGCGTGTTTACTTCTGCGTTGGAAAATGGCGGCAGTGTTCGTGGTATCAATGCAGAAGGACAGGGCGCTATGCCACGTAAGAAAATTGACAAACTGGTTGAGTTTGCCAAAGGTTACGGTGCAAAAGGCCTTGCATACATTGCAATCGCTGAAGATGGCACAAGAAAATCTTCTTTTGCTAAATTCATGACAGATGAAGAGATGGATGCTCTGGTAGCAGCTATGGATGGTAAAGCAGGAGACTTACTTCTGTTTGCAGCAGATAAGAAGAAACTGGTTTATGATGTACTTGGCGCACTTCGTCTGGAACTTGCAAAGCAGATGGATCTTCTTGATAAGAATGAGTATCGTTTCGTATGGGTAACAGAGTTCCCGCTTCTTGAATGGAGTGAAGAAGAGAATCGTTTCACAGCAATGCATCATCCATTTACCATGCTTATGGAAGAGGACCTTCCACTTCTGGATACAGATCCTGGAAAAGTTCGTGCAAAAGCATATGATATCGTATTAAACGGTAATGAAATTGGTGGAGGAAGTGTCAGAATCCATCAGGATGATATTCAGGAGAGAATGTTTGAAGCACTTGGATTCACAAAAGAAGCTGCTCACGAGCAGTTTGGATTCCTTCTGGACGCATTCAAATATGGAGTTCCGCCTCATGCCGGACTGGCATACGGACTTGACCGTCTGGTAATGCTTATGGCGAAAGTTGACAGCATCCGTGACGTAATCGCATTCCCGAAGGTTAAAGATGCTTCCTGTCTGATGACTCAGTCTCCGAGCCGCGTAAGCGAGGAGCAGTTAAAAGAACTGGAACTGGAAGTAAGACCGGAGGAAGTAACTGAATAAGGATGGAGCTTACAATTCAGACGTTTTTGATTGTATGCCCGTTGGTATTCCTTGCAGGATTAGTTGATTCTATCGCAGGCGGGGGTGGTTTGATCTCCCTGCCTGCGTATTTGCTTGCAGGGGTTCCGATGCACAATGCGATAGCAACGAATAAATTATCCTCGGCAACTGGGACAGCGATTTCAACAGCACGTTTATGTAAGAATAAATTTGTAGACTGGGGAGTTGCACTGCCATGTATTTCCATGGCTCTTGTCGGTTCTTTTGCAGGCGCTCATATTGCGCTTCTTGCCAGTGATAAGATATTAAAATGGATGCTGATTCCAGTACTTCCTATTGTTGCGTTTTATGTAATGAAGAAGAAAAATCTGGATGATAACAGCAATGTAGAGATTTCCAGAAAGAAACAGTGGATTTTGTGTGCGGTGTGTTCTCTGGCTGTTGGCTGCTACGATGGCTTTTATGGGCCGGGAACTGGTACGTTTCTGCTTATTTTATATACAGGAGTAGCAAAACTTCCCGTAGCGAAAGCTTCCGGAACTATGAAACTTGCAAATCTTTCTTCTAATATAATGGCATTAGTTGTTTTTTTATTTAGTGGAAAGATTGTCATATATCTTGGACTTGCAGCTTCTGTTTTTTCCATTGCAGGGCATTATGTAGGATCTGGAATGGTAATGAAAAATGGAAATAAAATCGTAAGACCGATTATTCTGATCGTTCTGGTTTTACTGTTTATCAAAATTATAACGGGGATGTAAAAAGAATAAGACAAAGATTAAAAAGACCACCATATCATAGAATGATTCGGGAAAGGAACATTTCTGTGATATGGTGGCCTTTTTAGTTGTTTAACCAAACTGCGAAGCAGTTATTTGGTTATGAGCAAGTAGCGGAAGCGGATTGCGAATATCCGATTGACTAATCGTTAATTGGAACTGCTTTCAGTAGAAGTATTATCATCTGTCTGCTTATCTGTATCGGCAGAAATATTTTCATCCTCAGAATCAGAAGTCTCGAGAGGAGAATCTGTCAAAGTACCGAAAATAGCATTTCCCAAAGTATTTCCCTCATCCTGAAGTTTCCAGGATACCCCATCATTGATTAGAACAAAATCTACATCATTGACGGTAGTAACGGTATTATCATTGATGCTGTTCAGAAGAATTTCGAAAGATTTCTCGTATCGTTTCTGGGAGCCATCGATAACTGCGTCAGCAGAAGCCAGATATTTATCAAGCTTTTCCTGATAATCAGCCAGGATCGAATCACTGTCAAAGGTTGTAATTTCAGTTGTAACAGTGGCATTGTATCCATTTTCACTGCTGGATTTAATGACATAATTAAAATTTTTATGAATCTGTTCGGCAAGTGCTGAGGCAATGGAATTTTTTGCAGTATCGGATGTATTCATGATATTTACTACACCCAGATAAGATGTCATTTCTTTCAAATCCAGTTTCTGTAGAGTGTCAAGATAGACGGTCAGGGTATCTTCCGGTGAAAGGATATCCGGATCTGCCAGATCAGCTATAAGACCGCCGACAAGGTCATCTTCCAGAGAATTGGTACGCTGGATCTTCCATTTTTCCTTTTTATCATTGCCTGTATTGACAAGCTGTATGTTACAGTCTGTCTCAGCTGTATCATAGTCATTTGTGTTTAAAAGATGATTCAGGATCAGATAATGAGCCTCAAGAGATCTGGAAGAATCTTTGATATTTCCTTTTTGTGCCTGGGCTGACTCTGTGATCTGTGTCCGGAGAAGTTCTGCTTTAAAATCTCTGGCAAGAACTTTGGAATCGATTGTGGTCAGTTTGACAGAAACAGTGGCAGAATGATTGGTTGTGCCGACGATGACATCCGAAATTTTGTAATTAAATTTCCGGAAAAAGAGAGAAAAGGTTTTATTGATTTCATCAGTTAAATCAGTATTCTCTGTGGCATCGGGGAACAGCTCTGTATAGGGTATGTATTTTTGCGTAGTTTCTGAATCGAGATTTTTTAACTGATCCAGTTCATTTCTGACTACACTCTTTACATCTGACTCATTTTTGCGGAAACAGCCGCTGCTTACAGATACAGCAAAAAGAAAAAATAAGACAGAGAAAAGAAGAATCAGGTGTTTGTTTATATTCATACGTGTTCTTTCCTTTCACAGTGCTTTCTGTGCAACTGTTTGACAGTTACTTTTCTGTTTATTTTAACAGATTTTGTACTGACTGTCAAAAAAGTGAAAAAGGTGAACGAAATTCATAAGAAAAACGTGAAAAAATTGTGAAAAATGTTGCCACTTGATTACAAAGCTTTTATTTTAAGGCAGAATCTGCTATGATAGGAAAGTGAATAATAATGATATAAAAAAGCAGTAGTGTATAATAGATGTTAGCCTGAACAAGGTGACAATATCAAGGAGGCAATTTATGAAGAAACGTATTATTATCGTTTTGGGAATCCTGATTGCAGCAGGTGGTATCGGAACCGGAGTCTGGTATCACTTTAAAGGAAACGGTCAGAGTGGAACCGGTGATTCTATTGTGTATGTGTCAAAAGTAAGTGTGATCACCGGATCTGAAACAACAGCGGTAAATCGGTTTGCCGGTGTGGTAGAACCGCAGAAAACTGTAAACGTAAAAATAGAAAGTGGACGAAAAGTAAAAGAAGTGGAAGTTAAGACCGGAGAAGAGGTAAAGGCCGGACAGCTTCTTTTTGAATATGATCTCAGCAGTATTGAGGATGATCTGAAGCAGGCGCAACTGGATCTGGACAGATTAAAAAATGAACAGATCAGCCTGACAGAACAGATAGCTACGCTGGAAGCGGAGAAGAAAAAAGCAAAGGCCGAAGATCAGTTGTCCTATACCATTGAAATCGAGACTAACAAAATGAATCTCAAGAAGAATGAATATAGTCAGAAGAGTAAACAGTCTGAAATTGATAAACTTCAGAGCGCAACACAGAATACAGAGGTTCGAAGTGAAATAGATGGTGTGATACAGAAAATTGACACTTCCAAAATGACAAGTGACGACGGTGATTCTGTGGATGACAGCAGTGCAATGGACAGTAGCATGTCGTCAGGTGACGGAAGTTCGGACAGTTCTGCATTTATTACAATTCTCAGTACAGGTGCTTACAGAGTAAAAGGTAAAGTTAATGAACAGAACAGGGATTCTATTGTACCCGGAGAGGCAGTGATCATCCGTTCCAGAGTAGACAGCAGTAAAACATGGAAAGGAACGATGGGATCCGTAGATGTGAATAATGGAACTTCAGATGACAGCAGTAATGATATGTATATGGGTATGGCAAGTACCAGTTCCGATGATCAGACAACGTCTACTTCTTATCCTTTTTATGTGGAATTGGATTCCTCTGAGAATCTGATGCTTGGACAGCATGTGTACATAGAACGTGACATCGGACAGGATGAGAAAAAAGATGGTCTGTGGCTCAGTGATTACTATATTCTGGACACAGATACCAATGAACCGTATGTATGGGCAGCCAGCGATAAGAACAGACTGGAGAAGCGTTATGTAACACTTGGAGAACATGATGATGATCTTGGAGAATATAAGATTGTTGAGGGCCTTACAAAGAAAGATGCGATTGCATTCCCGACAGCGGCTCTGGAAGAAGGCGAAAAAACAGAGATCGGAGATCTGGCTCAGACAATGAGCGGAGGCGCGGACGGGATTACAGATATGGATGCTGATCATGGAAATATGGATGATGAACAGCCAGATTCCGCAGATGGGGAAGCCTATACAGATCCAGATATGGAAGAGGGTTCTGAAGATGACAGTTCGGATGACTCGATTGATCCAAATGAGGAACTTGTACCAATCGATGAGGCACCTGGTATGAGCGCAGGTGAAGACGTGGAGGGGATCGAATGATACTGGAATTAAAGGGTATATATAAAGAATATCAGCAGGGTAAAATGAAGGTTCCGGTATTAAAAGATGTGAATTTCTCCATGGAAGAAGGAGAATACGTGGCAATTATGGGACCATCCGGTTCGGGAAAAACTACTCTGATGAACATTATCGGATGTCTGGACAAGCAGACAGAGGGGACTTTTTTTCTGGATGGAGTGGATATTAAGGCGTGTTCGGAGAATGAAATGTCAGATATCCGGCTGAATAAGATAGGGTTTGTTTTTCAGAGTTTTCATCTTCTCCCTAAGCAGAGTGCTCTGGCAAATGTTGAGATGCCATTAAATTATGCGAGAGTACCTAAGAAGGAGAGAAGAGAACGCGCTCTGAAGGCACTTGACAGAGTGGGCCTGGCGGACAGAGTGGATTTTAAGCCAAATCAGCTTTCAGGAGGTCAGATGCAGAGGGTTGCCATTGCCAGGGCGATCGTCAATAACCCGAAACTTCTTCTTGCAGATGAACCTACAGGTGCTCTTGACAGTAAATCCGGTGCGCAGGTTATGGAACTTTTCCAGAGACTGAATGATGAGGGGGTATCTGTATTGATGATCACCCATGATGCGGATATTGCCGCACATGCGAAAAGGGTGGTTACGATCAAAGATGGTATCCTTCAGGAAAAGAGGTGATCTTCATGGGCAAAGTAAAGAAAATCCTCGCAGGAGTGCTTGTGGTGGTAATCGCAGGAAGCGGAATTACAGCGGGATTGATGCAGCTGAAGAAAAACAGCCAGAAAACAGTGGCGGTTACTCCTGTGAGCGGATTACTGCAGGAATTTTATACACCTTCCACCACGCTTGACGGAATCATTACATCCAGTGCAACACAGACAGTAAACGGTGATAAAGACCTGATCATTGATCAGATTTATGTGACAAAGGGAGATGCCGTAAAAAAAGGGGATCCTCTGATTTCTTTTGATACTACTCTGGTGGAAATGGAACTGAATATAGCAAAGCTGAAAAAACAGAAACTGGAGCAGGATTTAAATAAAGCAGTGAACAGATTGAACAGCCTTCAGAATGGTGGACCTGTAGAGGAAACAGATGCGGGTACAGACGCCGATAACCTGAATTCAAAAACAGGAAGAACTGATAATGATACAGGCGATGATGATATGAAACCGGATGATACGTTATCATCCGCAACAGATATGTCCGGTAATTATCTGGCAGCAGCCATGCATCCGTTTTTGTTATCTGCTTTTACAGATGGAGATGCAGTGGATAATGCGGGCTCAGACAATTCTTCATCCAAGTCAGATTTACCGGGAGATGATGCTTCAACAGATACCGGAAATACAGGCGGTTCATCAGATGGAACATCTGCGGATAATGATATTCCGGTATATACGGATCCTTCAGCAAATGGATTCAGTGACGGAGAGAAGGATGATTTTAATTCCGGAAAAAATGATATGCCGGAATTATCACCAACGCCAACGCCGGCACTGGATGATCATACCACATATTTTGATCCCTATTACCGAAAAGGTGATCCGAATATCACTGATGGTGACGAGCCGTTTTATCAGAAACTGGATGCAGATTCTGTTCCGTTTACAGGAAGTGGCACAGAGGACGATCCATATGTATATCTGTGTAGCAGTGCAAAAGAAAAAGTAACAGTAATGGGTTCATTCTTTAATAAACTTGCAGGATACAGTCCTGATGGAACCAAAGTTGTTAATCAGGGTGGTTACTGGTACCGTCTGGAATTTCATCAGAATGATACAATAGCGGACTATGATGATCTGAAAACCTCCTGCACAGGTTATTATCTGGTAAACGGAAGTTTTCTGGAGAAACCGGTATATGAATTTGCAGAGGTGGAATTTACACTGGCAGATGCAGATAAATATGATAAGAATCCAGATGATGGAGGAGATGATAATCCTGGTGGGAATGATGAACCTACCGGAACCCCTGTTTCCAGGGCAGATGCTATTAAGTATCAGAAGAGTAAGATTGCCAGTCTGAAGCTGGATCTCCAGGAAAGCGATATCAAGATATCACAGCTGGAAAAGAAAGCTAATAAAAAGCTTATCACTGCAAAACTGGATGGTACGGTTACTTATGTGGGGGATTCCGGAAGTGGTGAGACAACTGACGGTAAGGCTCTGATCAAGATAAAAAGCAGTGATGGATTTTATGTGGTAGGTTCTGTGAGTGAACTGATGCTCGATGATTTTAAAGAAGGCACAAAGCTTAACTGTACAAGTTATACCAGCGGATCTTTTGAGGCAGATGTTATGGATGTTTCGGAATATCCTGTAACCGGAAACAGCTTCTATGGAAGCAGTAATCCAAATGTGTCTTATTATGCATTTACAGCAGTGGTAAGTGACAAGACACTTCAGTTGGAAGATCAGGACTGGGTTACTGTCAATTATGAAGCATCTGCTGCAGAGAACATTATGGTCATTCAGAAAGCTTTTGTCAGAAATGACAATAATAAAAACTATGTGTATAAAGATGATAATGGTATCCTGAAGAAACAGGAGATTTCAGTGGGTGCAGCTGTAGACAGCGGTTACAGTGTGATTGTCAAAGGTGGGCTCAGTGAAGATGATCTGATCGCATTTCCTTATGGAAAAGATGTGAAAGAGGGCGCAAAGACAAAAGAAGTTACTCTGGATCAGATGTATGGATATTAATTGAGAAAGGAGACATTTTATGCTTGAAAATATACGCCTGGCTTTTCAGGGAATATGGTCACATATGATGAGATCCTTCCTGACCATGCTGGGTATCATTACTGTCTCTTATACACATCTGACGCTGCCGAC
>ERZ1027259.411-NODE-411-length-14865-cov-19.761175_pt1 | contig 14865 bp, 12 predicted proteins | sample MGYA00519260_ERZ1027259 | MGnify/ENA primary metagenome ERZ1027259 (study PRJEB26926, sample SAMN06164549) | human gut metagenome | biome: ENVO:00009003; feature: ENVO:2100002; material: ENVO:00002003 | host: Homo sapiens | place: USA | collected 2012 ...
GAGTAAAATCAAACTGATCCGCTGTGTCAGGCATATAAAAACACTTGTATGTGTTTACCTTTATGTCAGGGCAGATGTCGTGAACACGCTCCTCCGCCACGTCTACCTTGTATTTTCCTACTGTTTTTCTTGTGGCAATTATCTGACGATTGATGTTGGTCAGACACACTTTGTCATCATCTATAAGGTCAAGCTCGCCTACACCGCTTCGTGCAAGGGCTTCAACTGCATATCCGCCTACACCGCCTATGCCGAAAATCGCAACCCTGCTGTTTCTGAGCTTTTCCATTGCTTCTTTGCCGAATAAAAGCTCGGTTCTTGAAAACTGATTTAGCATATAAACACTCCTGAATACTGTTTTATTCTTCTATAATATCATATCTATGCCCTTTTTTCAAGTGCATTTTTGTCTGCTTTTATTAATTTTCTGATAAATCCTATATGTATTATATAATATCTTTGTTACAGTTTTCGACCGCATTTTCGTTGCGTTTTTATCGAAAATGTGCTATAATATTATATGTGATAATACGCAAAAAGTAATAAAAAGGATTGGTAAAAACATGGACATTAACAAGACCCTTGCGGAAGAATTTAAGCTCAGACAGGAGCAGATAGACAACACTGTTGCACTTCTTGATGACGATAAAACTATACCGTTTATTGCACGATACAGAAAGGAGCTTACAGGCTCGCTGGACGATCAGGTGCTTAGAGAGATCGCTGACAGGCTCACTTACCTGAGAAATCTCGAAAAACGTAAAGGCGAGATAATCTCTTCTATCACTGAGCAGGAGAAAATGACAGACGAGATAATGTCTGCTATCGAAAATGCAAAGACCCTTGTGGAGGTAGAGGATATCTACAGACCTTTCAAGCCGAAGCGTAAAACAAGGGCTTCGGTGGCAAGAGAAAAGGGGCTTGAACCACTGGCTGAACTTATCCTGACCCAGGATAAGAAATGCGACCCGCAGGTCGAGGGGTCAAAATTTATCAACGAGGAAAAGGGCGTAAAGTCTGCGGACGAAGCTTTGCAGGGTGCAATGGACATAATCGCAGAGGATATCTCTGACGACGCTGACCTGAGAAAATACATAAGAACGCTGTTTTCGCAGATAGGCGTTATAAGCTCAAAGGCGTCTGACGAGAATGCCGAGTCGGTGTATGAGAACTATTATGACTATGCCGAGGCTGTGGGAAAGATAGCAGGTCACAGAGTTTTGGCTTTGGACAGAGGCGAAAAAGAGGGCGTTCTGAAAGTATCAGTGAATGTCCCAGAGGGCGCAGGGGAGAGAGCCTGCGTGTCAAGATATGTGAAAAATAAGTCAGAGTGCGGACAGCTTGTTACGGCTGCTTGTGAGGACGGCTATAAAAGACTTATTTATCCGTCAATAGAGCGTGAGATAAGGGCGGAGCTTTCGGCAAACGCTCAGGAGGGGGCAATAAAGGTGTTCTCCTCAAATCTCAGACAGCTTCTTATGCAGCCTCCTGTTAAAGACACTGTTACTCTCGGTCTTGACCCGGGATATGCTCACGGTTGTAAGACCGCTGTAGTGGACGCTACGGGCAAGGTGCTTGACACTGCAATAATCTACATTACTCCGCCAAAGAAGGATACAGAGCGTGCTAAGCGTATTCTGACGGGCTTTATAAAGAAATATGGCGTTACGACTATCTCCATAGGCAATGGCACAGCTTCAAGAGAAACGGAGCAGTTCACAGCGGAGCTTATCAAAGAAATTCCGCAGAAAGTTTCTTACATGGTGGTGTCTGAGGCAGGCGCTTCCGTTTACTCCGCTTCCAAGCTTGCGGCTGAGGAGTTTCCTGAGTATGACGTTTCACTTCGTTCGGCAGTATCAATAGCACGCCGTTTGCAGGACCCTCTTGCAGAGCTTGTAAAGATAGACCCAAAGGCAATAGGTGTTGGACAGTATCAGCATGATATGCCAAAGGCGAGAATGGACGAGGCTTTAAAGGGCGTTGTTGAGGACTGCGTAAACTCAGTAGGCGTTGACCTTAATACGGCTTCATACTCATTGTTGTCATACATATCGGGCATAAATATGACAGTTGCAAAGAATATTGTTTCCTACCGTGAGGAAAACGGTGCTTTCACAGAGAGAAAGCAGCTTATGAAAGTGCCAAAGCTTGGAGCAAAGGCATTTGAGCAGTGCGCAGGCTTTTTGAGAGTGCGTGGCGGAAAAAATCCGCTGGATAACACGGCTGTTCACCCTGAGTCATACAAGGCAGCACAGGCGCTTATTGACAGGTGCGGGCTGAGCCTTGCGGACATGGGTGACGTAAAGCAGATAGCTGAGAAAGTCAATGCAATGGGTATGAAGAAGCTTGCCACAGATATCGGCATTGGTGCTCCCACGTTAAAGGACATAGTAGGGGAGCTTGAAAAGCCTGGTCGTGACCCTCGTGACGAGCTGCCGCCACCGCTTATGAGAAGTGGCGACATTATGGATCTTAAAGACCTGAAACCGGGCATGGAGCTTATGGGCACAGTGAGAAACGTTATAGACTTCGGAGCGTTCGTTGATATCGGTGTTCACGAGGACGGTCTTGTACATATTTCTCAGATGTGCGACAGATATATAAAGCATCCTCTTGAGGTCGTAAAGGTCGGTGAGGTAGTTAAGGTTTGGATACTTAACGTTGACCTGAAGAAAAAGCGTATTTCGCTTACTATGAAAAAGCCTAAGGCGTAGGGATCCAAAACGAAATAAGTTGGAAAAGACCTAAATAAGTGGGACGTTGGTCTTACACTTTTGCGGCAGACTGAAGGGCTGTTAGAACAGCCCTTTTTTTGTTTGCAGCAAGGTGTGGTCTTGACGCAGGAAGCTGTGAAACGCCTTATGGCTTGACCTTATGGTATAATTATGGTAATATAAAATTGTACATAGACTATGTTATAAAAGGACGTGAAAAAATGCGGATCGCAGTTTGTGATGATAATGCTGTTTTTCTTCAGTTTTTTAAATCTATGCTGGCAAATGAACTTGAATCAAGGTCGGTCAAGGCTGAAATAGAAACGTTTACCAAAGCTGAGAGCTTTTTTTACTACCATGGTAAAAAGCCTTTTTCGGCTATATTTCTTGACCTTGATATGCCTGAAATGACCGGTTTTGAAGTCGCGCGTCAGCTAGGTCAGAATGGTAATTGCTTCGTGATCTTTGTGACAAGTCATCAGGAGCTGGTTTATGACAGCTTTAATTTCAGACCGCTGAATTTTATCTGCAAAGATCCTGACGCTGATGTTGTGAAGGATATGCTCCATATGGTAGCAGGACAGTTGACGGACGCACTGAAGCAGGAAAAGACAGTGGTTTTGGAGAATAGGGAGCAGGGAAGGATCTCTGTAAAGCTTCGGGATGTAACTTATATAGAGAGCAATAGCCACAGCATCATATATCATTTTGCAAATAATAAGGATACCATTGCAGTCAGAGATAGCATTGGCGAGATAGAAGAAGCTTATCGTAAATTTGATTTTATACGGGTACATAAAAAATATATCGTCAATCTGAAATATGTTTTTAACATAAGCCGTTCAAATGAAACAGTGATCTTCAAAAGCGGTTCAGAGCTTCCCATGAGCCGAGGATATAAGAATGCAGTTGACGACGCTTTGACTGAATATCTGAGGAGAAAGTGATGACTATTACATTGTGGACGATATTTGAGATCTTGATAAACTTTTATCAGGGCGGTCTGGAAACATGGTTTATATATAAATTTCTTACGCCAAGATCTCATGAAAGGGCTAAGATATGGGCTGTTATATTTGCCGTTTGTGAAGGCTGTCTGGTCACTGCTTTTAATTATTTCACTGTATTTGAGGGCTTTGGAAGTGCTTTGTACTGGGCAAGTCTGCTTGTTTTTGCGTTTTGCTTTTTTAGTGACAATGCAGTAAAGAAATTTCTTTCCATATCCCTCTCGCAGGTTGCGATCTTGTTGATAACGTCATTGGAACTAAATGCTGTATCGTCATTTTTTAAAATATCCCTCAGGGAGCTTGTGGTCGAACAAAGCTTGCTTAGATTTGTGACGCTTATAATGATCCAGATCTCTATATTCATTGTATTTAGATTAATACTGATGGCCTTTAAACATACAGATGATTATACGGCTTCAGATTGGGTTACGATAATTGCAGTGCTTATTATTTCGTTTTCTCTCGTTATGGTAATACATGAACTGTCCCTTTTGGCAGACGATGGCCATAGGCTGTATATAAATCTGTCATATATGCTTGTCTTTGTTCTTAATATACTTATATTCTGGATAATAAATTCTTTGATAAAAAAGAATCAGAAGATCAAGGAAATGGAGATAGTCAAACTAAGAGAGCAGTATCTTGAGCAGTTTATCGGAAACGCCGAGTCGCAATATGACGCCATGAGAAAACTAAGGCATGATATAAAAGACAAATATGAAACGGTCAATGAACTGTTGAAAGTACAAAAAATAGATGAAACGAGAAAATTTATCTCAGAAAGCTTTGACCTTATCGGGAAGTCGGAGTCCTATGTTAAAACGAAAAATAATATTGTAAATGCTATCGTTAACGCAAAGCTTACGATGGCTTCTTCCTTGGGGATAAAAATATCATGCATAACAGTTTCAGATTTTGAGGGAATAAAGGGAACTGACCTTTGCGACCTGTTGAGCAACACGTTGGAGAATGCTATAACGGCATGCAAGGAAATAGCCGACGACGCAAATAAATTTCTGTATCTGAAGATCGACCGAGAAACGGATACATATACGTTTTTGATAAAAAATTCAATAGATTATTCTGTTATGGATAGTAATCCAAGGCTTACGACCACAAAGGCTGATAAAAAACAGCATGGTCTGGGGACCTCAATAATCAGAGAGATAGCAAGAAAATATAATGGCAGATGCGATTTCTATGAGTCGGAGGGAATGTTTTGCTGTCAGGTAACATTGATGGCAGATACAACGGCCCTGAACTAATTGTTCTGAACCGTTGCTGCATTTCGTGACAAAAACCTGCAACTCATTCCAAAAAGCTTGACATATTGCTTTTATTCTAGTAAAATTCAAATTAGGGTAAGACAAAAGCGAGGCGGTAGTTTATGGATCTTGTTGTATCGGGTATACTTAATTTTTTGACCGAGCAGGAAGCTATCGGCAAAGCAGATGAGGTACAGGATTTTTATCGGTATGGCATAGAAATAACTATTTCATCAATGTTAAACATTGTGCTTGTATTGCTTATGGGAGCATTGACAGGGCATTTGCTGGAAAGCGTAATATATTTGGCAGTGTTTATTGCTGTCAGGGTTATTACCGGAGGGTATCATGCAGATACATATTTCAGATGCAATTTGCTGATGTGTTCAACATTTATTGCTACAGCTTTTCTTAATGACAAGGTATGCGGATATATAAATATATGGGTGATAGTTGCCTTTGTGGTGTTTGAGGAGATAATAGCTTTTGTATTCTGCCCTGTGGAGAACAAAAATAAGCCTATAGAAAAAGATAAAAAGCCAAAGTTCAAAGCGATGGGAATGATAGTTTTTCTGTTGCTTGATCTGTTTGGCGGGGCGATTATCAATAGATATCAGATGGTTGGATCTATGATCCTGTTAACAAATCTATTAATTGCAGTTTTAATAATATCAGCGAAGATCAAAGAAAAGAGGTGTGATAAGAATGAGATCATTTAAGAAATTGCTTGCCAGCCTTATTGCCAGAGCAACTAAGAGAATGGGTATAGCTGCCTGCGGATGTGCATCAATGTATGGTGGCTATCAAACTAAAGAGCCAAAAAACATTTACAAGAATTAAGCGTAAAGCTACAAGAATTACGATAAGCATTACAAAGACTTTATCATTTCCCCTTTAAATCTTGTGATACTTGTAAATGAGGTAACATTAGCAGGAAAATAACTTCCTGCTGGTGTTACCATTTTTTTTATTTGTAGTGAGTTCAAGCTTTTGACAGTGAGTAGATTTGCTTTTAGACACAAAAAAATTACGCCCTACAAAAGGATGCGCTGTACTATTCGGTTTTCAAAGAACGGGCGGAGGCTATAGAGAAAGCCCCCTCACTTTCCATGTTGAAAAGTTGAGGGGGCTACAACCAAGTTTTTTAATTTTCTAAAAGATTTTTGAGCTTTGCTCTGATTTTTGTCGAAGGCATAAAGAAAGAGCGCCGGAGATTGCCGTCCCCGTTCGGCTGGGGATACATGGTCAGAATGTGGGTGTCGCTTGCCGCCTTTCGGAAAGGGACTTGCTGGCAAGCTCGCTTTCAGGAAAATAGGCGGTGGCGGAATGATCCGTCACCGCCTATTGTGTTTAGGCTATTTTGATTTCGGAAGCGTCGGCTTATTTAACCTTGGATTCCTTTCTCTTTTTGCCGCTTACGCCCAGCAGAGTCAGAACGCCGCACAGAGCAGCCAGCCAACCGATGTGGTTGCTGCTGTCACCGGTCTGAGGACACTTGGTGGAGTCGTCATTTCCTGGCTTATTGGTGTTATTACCACTGCTGCCTGTATTGCTTGTGTTGCCGCCGTCGGGAAGCTTGTCGATGACCGTATTCTCGCTGCGCTTGGCGCCGCAAACGGTGCATTCCTCGTGCTTGATGCCGGTGGCCTCCTTGGTAGCGGCCTTGTCGATCTCCCACTGGAAGTTGTGTGCTGCCGTGTCGGCCTTGTCGCCGCACTCGCACTCATGCCAGTGGTTGGTGCCGTCATACTTCCACTCTGTACCGTAGCTGTGGGTATGATTGCTGCCTGTTGCAGGGATCGGTGCGGTTTCAAGAACCTTCTTGCAGACGGTGCATTCCTTATGCTTAGTTCCGTCGGCGGTTTCGGTAGCTGCCGTGTCAACGATCCACTCGCTGGCACTGTGAGCCTCAATATTGGCCTTATCGCCACACTCGCACTCATGCCAGTGATCGGTGTCGTCATACTTCCACTCGGTGCCGTAGCTGTGGGTATGGCTTGGAGGCGCATCCTTATAGGTGGCCTCGAGCTTCACATCATTGCCGGGCATGGTGAAGGTGGTAGTCGCCTTGGTGGCGTCTGTCAGAGTGACATTGCCTTCCAGCACGACCCACTTGTCAAAGACCTTGCCTGCTTCCGGTGCGTCCGCCGTAACGGTCACAACGGTGTTCTGCGCGATCTTGTCCGTGATAGGTGTCCCTGCGGCAACGGAGGCCGTGCCCTTGATGACCGTGACCGTGAACTCGGTCGCGGCGGGGCTTCTGACGAACCTTGTCTCGCCGCAGTCGGCGCGCTGGCAGGTGTAGAGAATTCCTTCGCTCTTGCCCTGTTTTGCGGGTTTGCCGCCGTCCCAGTCGTGGCTGAGCTTATTAACGACATGACCGTAGCGGATAATCTGTCCGCAGCCGGCTGTGCACTGCTGGTCACCGCTATAGCCTGAGGTGGTGCATCCTGGCTTAACCTCATTGATCAGCTTGCAGTTATCGGCAATTTCGTGGAGGGACGGGGTAGAGACGCCCTTATGCGCGATCCTGTCGCACGATGTGCAGTACTGGTTGCCGGAATAGCCCCTCTCTGTACAGGTCGCCGTTCTTACATCCCGCAGTTCAAGGGGACCGCTATGCCTGAAGTCGCCGGTCTCGCCCTTTACGGTGCCGCCGCAATCTGCGCAGGCGGTGTCGCCGGTGTAGCCCTTACGGTCGCAGACCTGCTCCTTCGCGTTGAGCAGCGTTGTGCCTCCGCTGTGGTCACAGCTTGCATAGACAGGCTCAAAGAAGAAACTGCCGCCGCCGGGGGCACCCATGGCGCTGAACTCTGGGATCGTGCAGCCCCACTCAAGGGCGGAGCCGTTGGTCACCAGCTTGAACAGGGTCTTCGCCTCATTGGTATTCCAATTTCTAGTAACAGGTATGATGTCATACTCATTGTATTCGCGGCGATACTCCACCTTCCAGCCGATGGCTTTCTGACCGGTTCTCTCCTCGGGATAAAGCCTGATCTTGTCGCCTGGCTTGACGATCATACGGGTTGCCCGACCGTTTTTCACCGTCACAAGGGCGGTGTCCTTTGTCCAATCGCCGTCAATTTCTTTCGTCTCTTTGTATTCGCAGACGCTGCATTCAGCCTCCATGCCGCCTTTATCGCCCTCGGTATCAGGGTTTTTGACCACATTCCAGCGGCCCCAGCTATGGGGAACCATGATGAACTCCTCGCAGCCGGGAACCTTGCACTTTTCTGGGTGGGCATAGCCGGATTCAAGGATGAGCTGCTCCACCGTCTTGGTCGAGCCGCCAATGTTGAAGGTATACTCATAGATACTGCCGAAGCCGGTGCAGTCCCAGTTCCAGCCGTAATCATGGACATGGCTCTTCACAGGAACGATATAGTCGCAGACGGAACATCTGAGCACATCGACTCTGCCGCCGCCCACTGCGTCATAGCTAATGTCAAGCACAAAGGTATGCGGGAAGATGCGCTCCTTGGAGCCGGTGGTCATATAATGCGGTTCGTAATAGCCTGCTTCAAACAGGCACGGGAGCTTGTGGCCGTCGCATTTCGGGTCGCCGCCCACGACACCGTCATGGGTAACCCCATGCTTATCGACCCAAGTGACATTGTATTTCGGCGTTCTCTCGCTGTCTTCTGTGAAGCACTTATAAGTACACCCACTCTTAAATCAGGCAATAGACCATATTCGATGAATATAAAATAACGCAACATGAGGCTATGTCTCCGAAACTATTAATGGAGGCATAGCTATTTTTTCTCTTGAAATAATCTCTCCGATGTGGTATAATGATAACTGATACATAAAGCATGACCAATTGTGAGGTGATTGCTATGAATATTGCTATCGTTGATGATGAACCTGTATTCTTAAAACAACTTCATAACAGATTAAGAGAAATGAAACTCCCCGACTGCGAAATACACGAATTTACAAGCGGGAGAGACTTATTGAGTTTCTATGTCAAGGGAATGTATGAAGTCATCATACTCGATGTTGAAATGCCCGATCTGACCGGATTGCAGACCGCTGAAAGAATCAGACAGATAGATGGTTCAGTTATTATTTCTTTCCTGACGAATTATGCCGAATTTGCCGTTAAGGGCTACGATGTGGGAGCGTTTCGCTATATATTGAAAAATCAGCCAGACTATGTATATACCAAACAGCTAAATTCTATCATTGCTGAGTGCCAGCAGCGATTTAGAACTTTCACTTTCAATAATAAAAATCTGTCATTCAAGTTCAGGCTGACAGATATTCTTTACTTTGAGGGACATAGAAGAAAGGTATCACTATTCACAGTTAATGGTGAATTGGAGTACGGCGGCGATTTTTCAACTGTGTGTGGCGAGTTGTTAAAGTACAATTTCGCTATTATAAACCGTGGAATACTTGTAAATCTTGACCATATACAGAATATTACCAAGTACGATATTATTCTAAGCAACGGCAGAAAAATCCCCATAGGCAAAACATATAAAGATGAGATAGTTGCTCGCTATCTTAACTATGCAACAGGGAGATGATCGAGTTGCCCGTATTGATTGAAAATATCATTGAGATTGTCAATGTAGCAATTGAAATGATGTTGGTATTCTTATACTTTTCCTTGTTGAGTAAGGCAAAAGTTAATAAAGCAGTTCTTTATCTGTCGTATCTTCTTTCTACTGTAATACTGTCAGCGACAGTTTTGTTGACAGATAATATTTTAGTGTATCTGATTACAACCATTATTCTTATTAGCTCCATGTCCTTTATTTGTTATGATGATTCAATCCGTCATAAAATATTTTGGAACATATTGTTTTTACTGATTATATCTATATCTGAACCTATTGTGATTGGATTACTTTGCATTGCTAATATGGGAACACCAGATGAATTCTTAGAGTCTGGTTTAGGACGTTATCTCGGAATGGTAGGCACAAATATAATTTATTTATGGCTTATAGGATTGATGCACCGCATAATAAACAAAAAAATTCGTGAACTGCCGATAAAATATTGGATATTGATAATAGTTATTCCAATCATAAGTATTTTTCTTTTACAAACAATGCTTGATGGATTTGTTGGCAGCAACACTTATAGTTATGTTTCTTTGGGCGTTTCTCTTGCAGGAATTATCTTTATAAACCTTGCTATGTTTAATTTCTTTGAAAGTTTTGAAGATAAGATAAAGTTAAAATACCTTGAAACAATAAAGCAACAGGAACAGGAAAACTATAAGCTGCTTACCCTGTCATACAAGCAAGTACGAGAGTTTAAACACGATATTGAAAATCAATTTTTAGTTCTGAATGATATGTTGGAAAACAATGATACTGATTCTGCTAAGGAATATCTTGTCAAGCTAAGCTCATTTGTAAGGCTTGCTAACAGACTCTGCTATACTGGTAATAATGCCGTCGATTCTATTGTGAACATCAAGGGTTCTCTTGCTCAGACATACGGTATAGAGTTTATTTGCAAGGTCAATATCATAACAAATATCAAGGCAGACGAATTGGAGTTGTGCCGTATCATCGGAAACGCTCTTGACAATGCAATAGAAGGTTGCCAGAGAGCTGGTGTATCACATAAGCATATTTGGATAAGCCTAATGGAAGAACGAGAGAAGCTATTTATTGTCATTACAAATACATCAGATAAGGTAGATACATCTGTTTTAACATCAACAAAGAAAGAACAAGGGCTTCACGGCATAGGGATAAACAGTATCAAATCCTCCGTTGATAGATTGGGTGGGTTAGTAAGTTTCGATTATGATGACGGAATTTTTAAGCTGAACATTATGGTTCGTAATTGTTTACAAATTTAACTATTTGCATTTCGGGACAAGAAGACGACATTTGGGGACACTTTGAGACCTTTTTTCTCAAAACCTATTGAAAAAATTTGCAACTTGTGTTATGATTTTTGCAGGAAGTGATTCAGAAATGATTTCAAAACTTGCAAAAAGCATAGCACACTTTTTTGTGGTTCAGAACATAACGGAAGAATCCAAAGAGGTGATCTACGCATATGGAATGGAGCTGCTGATCTCTGATGTGCTGAATACCATTATCGTCCTGCTGATTGCTCTGTTTTCCCATACGCTGCCTGCGGTTGTTGTATTCATAGCCGTATTTATGGGGTTGAGACAGTTTGTAGGTGGGTTTCACGCTAACAGTCATCTTAGTTGTATGTTCACGCTTGTCATGGTGATGATGGTTTTCTCTTACGGCATTTGCAATGTAAGCGGACATATTACGCCAATATTCAGCATCAGTTTCATAATGATAGCATTACCAATCATTCTATGTATTGCTCCCGTTCCGCATCCGAATAAACCGATGTCAGAGGAAAAGAGTGTCAAGCTAAGGAAAAGAAGCTGCATCTTAGCTGTTACCCTATCCGTTGTCACGATTGCACTGCTTGTATTCCAATATCAAAAACTAAGCCTTTATGTATCAAGCGGAATGCTGCTGTCAGCAATCATGGCACTGCTCGGTCACTTTTTGAATCGGGGTGATAACAGTAAACGATGATAAGGAAAGAGAAAAACGGAGTATTTTGGCGATTGTAATTCTTGCTCTTGTAAGGCTGGTGCTGTATATCTCAAATGGCAGCGTTTGCGGTATTACGTTTTATCAACCGAAAGAGCCTGACTTATCTGAACTGTTTGAAAGGAGGGATTTGTAATGAAAAAGCTGATGAGCATAGCAAAGAAGGCTTCTACGGCACTGGCGGCTCTTGCGCTGGTGGTAGCTACCACATCAGTTCCGAGTGCTTGCTTCCATTGGTTCGCACAACCTGTAGAGCCAGAAGAGCTGAGAAACTATGTAAACAAGAAATAATTGGCAACTGTGTGTTGCAGAAAGGTGGTATGAAATGGTTAAGAATAAGATTTTGAAACGTATCGTGGCAGGTCTTAGCTGTATTGCGTTATCTACAACTATGCTTACGAGTTTACCTGCTTTTGCCGATGATTATGTTGACGAATATCAATATTACTCAACGTTAGATCCTAATGGTGAAGAGTACCAAGAATGGAAATCAAATCTGGCAAGTTCTGCTGTAAGTGTTCCCCAAAATAGAATGCTTAAAAGTATTCTCAAAAATAATACTTTAATAGCAAATGACTACATTGAGTTCAACACTGCAAGTAATGGTCACTATACTATTGGTACAATAGGAGGAAACCCTAACAGTTCAACTGATGATAATAAAAAGATGCTTTTCGGTCATCCGGGTGGAGGAACATCAAAAACAACAATTGTTGTTGGTGAAAGCATAAATGAGTTTACATCATCAAATGTAACTGTTACGCCAACTATCAATCCAGGGGTAATTCAAGATGATGAGAAATCACCTGAAATAACAGTAGAATCTTGCAATGCAGGTATTAGTAACTCAAATACTATAAATCCCAATATAGTTATAACTAACAACTCTGACAAGCCTTTAAAAATGAGTGATATAACTATAAATTATGTATTTAATGCAGACAATAAAGAAAACCTTGAATACCATTGCGACTGGCTTGCTGTAGATAATCAATACTTAGGTAATACTTCGGTTTGTGAATTTGTTAATGACGATTACGGAAATACATATGCAAAAATCAAATTTAATACCGATGTTGAACTTCAACCTAATAAACAGTTTGTAATCCATTTTAGACTAAATGCAGCAGATTGGTCTAATTGGGATACATCGAATGATTATTCAATGGGAACAGAACAGCTATTGCCAAATGATAAAATAATTGTTTTTTATAATGAACAGCTTATAAGCGGTGTCCAGCCTTGAAGTAGAGGTTGAAGCAATGAAAAAAACAATTATAATTATAATTATATCATTATTAGTTACGGCAGGCACTTTTGTTTTATCTAAGTATCACAACAGAGATAAAATGATGACTCAAATGAATAAAGATATACAAGATTATTATTATATAAGCTGTCCAAATGGAAATGAGCTTGACATCAAGCAAAAGAGCAGTAATGAATATCAATACTCTATTCTTAGTTATCCTTTTAGCACAACAGAATACACTAACAAATTTACATTCAGATTAAAAGTGAGTCTTGATCAGAAATTCATATTTGAAAAAATCGGCTTATTGACAGGCACAAGCGGAGTAAACGCAAATACAGACTTTCCTAATTGTCTTATTAAAGAAAATGATTCTTCTCAATATCAACGTTTTTTTCTCCCCACGCCAGAAGAAGATAATGATGTTTCAACAATCCTTGGCGAAGGCAAAATATATGTATCATTCAAGAATGCAATCAATTCATCAGATATATCATCTGTAATAGATGAATATAGTGAATACGGAACAGTGACATGGCTTTGGGTCGATACTTACAATGATTCTGATTCAACACTACCAACGATTCAAAATCCTCAAAATGACGAAAGAGGAGTGTATGGTATCCCGTTGTTCTATGCTGGCGAAAAGCTCATTTCACCATTAGATAAGTTTGTTAATATAATAAATGATAAACACGCTTATTTGGAAGACGAATTTGAAAACATAAGAAACGGTATTAATACAGGTAAAGATACTATTAAGCAATCTGATATTAATATTATAGGTATTGTTTTATTGTCCCAAAAAGATTTGAACCGTAGTGCCATAATAAACGAAATCGCCATAAAGGGAAATGTCTATGTAGTTAACTAAACTATAAATTTATTGTTATCTTGTTTTATTGCCAAATACTATATTTTTCGTTCCACACAAGTCTGAATAGGCATTGTGGGGCACACCACAACAGGCACAAACTCTATTGGAACTGAATAACCGCAAGCCCTCGGAAATGCTCTTGTAAGCGTTTCTGAGGGCTTTTTCTTTTCAGCGGTTAGAATTCCGCTCCGCAGGCTCGGATAGTGATGTGTGGCATTTCCGTTCGCCTGACGGTCAAGCTGAGGTCGGCTCGGTGATGCCGTGACGGAGTTCATACTCACGCACACGGCGGTAGAAAGTATTTGCTGACATATTCATTCTCCGCATAAAGTCCCTGCCCGTGATGTGCTTGGCTCTCCATTCCCCATAGAGCTGACCGAACCTCGTCCAGTCGGTGGGGATAGGCTTTCGCCCGGTGTACTTGCCCTGAGCCTTAGCGATCTCGATGCCCTCACGCTGTCGCTGTTTGAGCTGCTCACGCTCCAACTGTGAGAGTGCAGCGAACACGGTGAGCATAAATTTGCCCGCAGGAGTGTCGGTGTCAATTTTCTCCTTGTGGCTGATGAGCGTTACTCCCTTGTCTGTGAGGGTGTCGATGATGTTCAGCAAGTCCTTTGTGGAGCGTCCCAGACGGCTGATACTCTCGATGTAGAGGGTGTCACCCTCACGCACATAGTCAAGCATTGCCCTGAGCTGAGGGCGGTCGGTGTTCGCTCCTGACAGCTTCTCGGAGAAGATGCGGTCAACCTGATAACTGCACATGATCTCCTGCTGTCTCGCTGTTTCCTGATGCTCCGTAGAAACACGGATATAACCTATTTTGCTCATAGTTGTTGTTTCCTTTCTTTATTCAAGTGTATTTTTATTTCTATGTTTAGCCTGTGTCCTCTGACGGCTTTTCTCACGCTCACGCTTCATCTGCTGTTCGTTGATGTACTGGCGCACCTGTCGGGTGTACTTCTTCGCCGTTTCACGCTTGGTGAGGAATGCGGTATGCTCGACATTAAGCCTGTTCCACTTCGATTTCAGCTTGTTGGACTTCTCCAAAAGGTCAAGCATCGTCGGCGGTTTGCCGTCAACAGCATACTTCTTGATATGCTCCTTGATGTACTTGACCGTCTGCTCGTAGTCCTCGATAGTGGCGGCATTTTTCTTCTTGAAACGGCTCTGCGACCAGCCCGATTTGCCCTGAT
>ERZ1027259.438-NODE-438-length-13413-cov-8.720692_pt1 | contig 13413 bp, 10 predicted proteins | sample MGYA00519260_ERZ1027259 | MGnify/ENA primary metagenome ERZ1027259 (study PRJEB26926, sample SAMN06164549) | human gut metagenome | biome: ENVO:00009003; feature: ENVO:2100002; material: ENVO:00002003 | host: Homo sapiens | place: USA | collected 2012 ...
GATAGGAGTCCGTCTCGTGGGCTCGGAGATGTGTATAAGAGACAGGAGAAGACACAGAATGTGTTTATCAAAGAAGCGCTACTTCTCAAGCAGGCACTTTCGCTGTGCAGCAGCTTGGTAGACGAGCAAACTCGCATGGAGGCGGCTTTCTTCGAGTCCGTAAGAACAATGACCGTGCGCTTGGTTTCAGGCGGTACCGGAAAGAAGTTTACGCTTCCGGAAGTAAATGAGCGCATTAACGAGCTTTTGAAGCACAGCATCAAGAGCGAAGGCGTTATCAACCTCTTCTCCGATGTCCAGACTGAGTTTTCGTTGTTCGATCCGAAGTTCCTTGAAGAAGTGGCAAACATGAAGGAGAAGAATCTGGCAGTCGAACTTCTGAAAAAGCTGATTGCTGAACAAGTATCTGTTTATCGTCGTACAAACATTGTCAAATCCGAGAAGTTCTCCGAAATCATTCAGAGCGCAATGAACCGCTATTTGAACGGAATGCTGACCAACGAGGAAGTCATTCAAGAATTACTCAAGCTGGCGAAAGACATTGCCGCTGCTGCCGCCGAGGGTGAAAAACTCGGATTGACAGCGGACGAACTTGCTTTCTATGATGCTCTCACGAAGCCGCAAGCAATCAAGGACTTTTACGAGCATGACGAGCTTATTGCTATCACGAAAGAACTGACAGATTTGCTTCGCAAAAACCAGACAATAGACTGGCAAAAGAAAGAGAGCGCAAGAGCTGGAATGCGCCGCCTGGTCAAAAGGTTGCTGAAAAAACACAAATATCCGCCAGAGGGTATGGATGATGCTGTCCAGACTGTCATGAGCCAGTGTGAGATGTGGACGGACAATGTAATGACCGCTTAACTCCCCTACGAGAAAGGAGTAGATCATGGGCAATTCAGTCATGTTGAATGGCGTCGAATATGCCGGAGAACAGATTGCCTACAAAGACAGCACCTATGAGCTTGTGTCAAAGGTAGCATATCTGATCGGCGTCCCGCTCCGTATTTTTCAAAATGAACACGAGCCGCCGAAGATAGAGATATACGACCGGCTTGAACAGGATAAAAATGCCCGTATCATCCGAAATCTATGTATCATCCGCACCGCCATTGAGCGCAATTACCGGAAAATAAATGACATCATGCGGATGGAATACCGTGGGCTTCTTTCGATGCCTGAAATCCTTCCAATGTCCAGTATGCAGCAGCTTTCAAATGACGGAATCAGCTTTATCAAAAAGTCGAGTACAAAGCTCTGCCACCACATTATCGAGATCAACCGGCTGATTTCAGACCGCATTAACAACTGCAAAAGCCTCTTTCCAATCTGGATTAACTGGGCGTACATAAAAGAGCTGTTCATCATGCCAAACGGTTTGACAGAGGACGGAACGAAAGATGCTGCGGACATCTATTACGCAAGTCTCTCCTACTACCCCTATCAAATGTACATCAACTGGGTACCGATGGACGAGGGCAATGTCCTCTATAATGATAAGAAGTTTGCTACCCTGCTTTATCAATGGCATTGCGACGCCTTCACGGAATACAGTAAAGTCTCCGATGCAGGGGCTTTTGTAAAAAACAATATCTACGACTTCATAGATGACAGTGAGAAGACCGTATTGGTAGTGGACTGCGAAAACTCTGACCCGTACAAGCTGTGCGCCACGCTCAAAAACCTTGATTATGAGGTCATGCAGAAAATTACGGCGATCATTCTCTTTGATGACGTACACACCGCTACGGCATGGCGGATTCTTGAAAACTACACCCGCATCCCCGTTGAACATATCATGATTGAGCGGATCAAGCAGAACAAATCACTGGTAGACATCAAGCTCACCGCAAGAGCCTGTCAGGAACACTACCAGAAGCAAGTGGATTCCTTCGTCATCGTCTCAAGCGATTCCGACTACTGGGGGCTGATCTCTTCCTTACCGGACGCCAGATTCCTTGTCATGATTGAGCGGGAAAAATGCGGACCGGATATGAAGGCAGCACTTGCAGAATCCGGGATATTCTACTGCTATCTGGATGACTTCTACTCCGGCAACAGCGAGGACATCAAGAAAAACGCACTGTTCAAGGAGATGTACCGCTGGATTGACAACTCCGTTCACCTGAACGTCAACGATATGTTTGATGCAGCTCTGCGAAACACGAGGATCGAAATGTCTCCCGCAGAGCGGCGGCAGTTCTATGAGAAGCACATCAGGCACATGACGCTGACCATCGACGAGAACGGAAACGTCAGCATTGAACTGAAACGCGGATAGCCTTGGTTTCTATTCCGGGAGGAATGTGGATGGACAACAGATTCTATTTTGGATTCAATACATCGGAGGAACGGAAAAAGCGCAGAAAAGCAGAGCTGTACTCCATGAGTGAGCAAGTCAGCACCTTCTTTTGGGATGAAGCCCCGCAGCATGGATTGGAAATGCGTGAGGGGCAGCAGGATATGTCTTTTGAGATTGTGGACGCCCTCATAAACGATCAGCATTTTGCGATTGAAGCTGGCGTGGGCATTGGCAAGTCCTTTGGCTATCTTGTGCCGGTGCTGCTGTACAGCAAACGCATGAATAAGCCGGTTATCATCGCAACCTCGACCATTGCGCTTCAAGAACAGCTCTGGCGCGATGTCCACGCGGTAATGCCCCTTCTTGGGCTGAACAGAGATGTCATCCTCGCAAAAGGACAGACCCATTATCTCTGCAACAAACGCGCAGATGAGTATATGTGTGACCCGAAAGCAGACCCACCGGACGCGCTCAAAGAAGGAATCAAGCAAGGGTATGAGGAACGCAAGGATTTCCCGGAGGTTTTGCCGCAAGGAGTCTGGGACAAGGTAAACGTGCAGCGGTTCAGCATGAAGAATTGTGGCTCCTGTGAAAAGAAGTGCAAGTATTACAAAGTCCGCGCAGCATTAAAGTTTACGGATGGAGTGGTACTGTGCAATCAGGATTTTCTAACCCAACATCTCATGAAACTCCGGCGCGGTCAGGACGGGCTGATTAACGCCGCCGCTGATCTGCTTGTCGTGGACGAAGCGCACAACTTAGATGATAAGGTGCGTAGTGCTACAACGGAACGTTTCGGACAGGGTATGCTCTTTGGGATGATCAAGAGTGCATTCTATGAGCTGCGGTCCTCTGACCAGAGCAGTGTGTCCGGTGAAAAGCGAGAGGCAGAGAGCGCGATCATCGCCTTCTATAACTGCCTGAAAGCGCAAGTCCAAAAGCAGATCAACGAGGCAGAACAGGATATGCGCTATGCTGACCGCTTTTTCTTCGACCAAAACGGCAGTGCGGTTGAGCTGCTTACCGAGATGAACGCCGCCATACACAACCTTTCGTCCAGCATTCAGATTTATTCCAGCATGGATTTCAGAAACAACCGTTCCTTTGCTGCCTCTGATGATCTGGATGCCGTCAGCGAGTCCCTTTCAGAGCTTCTTGACCAGATAGACGATATGCTGATCTGGATTGAGCAGCACGGCAGCAACACGGAACTTGTCTATTGCCCTAAAAACACAAGGGAAATTGTTAGCCGCCTATACTTCAATGGTGATGAAAGAACCATCTTGACCTCTGCCACGCTGACGAACGCCACGAGCGGGTCTCTGGAAGAACAGTATTCCTACTTTATCAGCAATACCGGCTTTCCGGTTGGTGAACGCGGCTGCTTATCCGAACCGAAGCCTTCCCCATATCCATACGATGAACACGCCATGATCTACTATTGCGACGATCTCCCGCACCCGACCAGAGAACATGAAGCCTTCATTGAAAAGGGTGTGGAGCGACTGCTTGAGATCCTGAGCATTTCCAATGGAAAGGCACTCGTGCTGTTTACGGCAAAGACCGACATGGAAGAGGTCTACTCCATTCTCAGTGAGAAAAATCTTCCGTACAAAATCTTGATGCAGCAGCCGGGATCGTCGCAGGACAAGGTGCTGAATGAGTTTAAGGAAGATACGAACTCCGTGCTTCTGGGGACGGGCGCATATTGGGAAGGTATCAGCATTGAAGGAAAAAGCCTTTCCAATGTCATCATTTTCCGGCTTCCGTTCCCTGTCCCCGATCCAATTATCGAGTATAAGTGTTCCGTCGCAAAGGACGCTCTGATGGATGTTCGCGTTCCCGAAATGATTATCAAACTCAAGCAAGGCATCGGGCGATTGATCCGCAATTTCACAGACACCGGCATTGTCTGCATCATCGACCGAAGACTGCGGGATGAGCCGCCGGAACGCTATCATGACATTACATGGGACTCCCTGCCTATCAAAAATCGGACAAGCAGTTTGGGCGAACTTAGGAAGTTTTACGAAGGTCTGCCCTCAGCCAAGGAATGATGATACAAACGGCAGTCTCTTCGGAAACATAGAGCAGCCCCCCAAAAAACGACAATCAGAAAACGGAGGTGTATCATGTTGTACAATGAAAATCTGCACGAAGAAGAACAACATCTGATCCAGCAGATTGCCGAGCAAACAGAGAGAGGAAAAATCGACTGGGAACTAACAGAGTACAATCCGCTGTCCTTTCTGAATGAGGACAAGATAGACAAGAACCCAGCAGTAATCTGTCAGTCCTTCTCCTTTGAGGCGATCATCGGCGGCTCCCGTTACGAGCTTGATGTCATGGAGAATATTGATGTGCCGTCCGGTATGGGAGACTACACCATAACCTTGACACGGGATGAAACCGAAAATTATCTTAAAATTGAGGATGCGCTTTCCTTTGACTGTGACCGCTATGAATGCACACCGGAGGAAGTCGCAGAGCGATTTGCGGACAGCCCCATTGTCCGTCTCTGCAACGCCATCATTCCTGCCACGCTTGGGCAGGAGGATTTAGAAGAGGTCTTCACATGGGCAAGGTTTTTCAACGAGACTGGCATTTCTGCAAAGCTGATGAATCATCCGCTGACCAAGCTCTGTGAAAAGCTGTTCGACGAACACCGTCTGATGGACTTCCATCGCTGCGTCTTGGATGTGGGCTATCGAAAGCTGCTCCTAAATGAACTGGCTCATAACTAAGACACGGAAAAACGCCCCCGACACTGTGCCAGACGCACAGTGCCGGGGGCGTTCCCGTTTCCAGCGATTTATTTTTCTCTCGGCAAGGGACTGTTCATAAGGTGACACTTTCCGTTTTACGAAGCCGTGAAAATTCGATGTGTTCCGTGGAGATGTTCACTGGGCAGCATACGCCGTACACGTTTCCAATAATCACCGAGTAGTGCAATGTGTATTCACTATCGGGAAATACTTCACGGTTTTCGCAACGCTTGATTCAGGAGTGGGATTTTTGCCTTATTCCCGCGTGACATCAAGGGAAACCGGATTGATAACGATGATAGATTTGCCCTTTTTGTGGGCATATCTCACGGTGTTCCCGGTACCGCTGGGGCATCCATTCCATACTGCGAGAATATAATCGGCGTGATCGACCATGTACCGATTTCTCTTGTCCATGCAGTCCGACGTGTACTCCCGTTGCAGCATGGTCTCCTTGTCACACTTTGCCGCGATATTATAATACCGTTCCCGTGAAGCCACAGACCATTTGATCGCTTGTGTCTCACAAGGGATTGCACTTTCCAGAGTAATGTGAGGGTATTTTGATTTCAAATCGAGTACAATTTCCGCAGCGTACATATCGACGCCAAGAGCCATGCCGGTAATAAAATGCGTGACGCCCTCGTTCTCGATGAGTGCTACAATCTGATCCCGCATAACAGATTTCAAAGAAGTACAACGCTTATCGGATTCATCAAAGCCGAACGGAAGACTCTGCGGTCTATGACCGGTAAACGCACAAGTCTTGCCTTGAACGGATTGCTTTTCAGCTTTTTGAGCAGACTTTCTAAACTCAATAATGCGCGACATGACACCCCTTCTTTCACTCTTTTGGTAGGTAACTCCATTCTATCACCCTCATCACGGACAGTCAACGCATTGTCGTTAGTAAAATCAACGACGGCGTACCGTGGATAATGACACCGCCGTTAGGTACACTAAATGCAAAGGTGGTGAGGCTATGCGAGAGAAGAAGGACATCAATATTGAAATCGGCGGCAATATTCAAGTGGCAAGAGAACAGGCGGGCTATACGCAGGACACGCTCTCAGAAATGCTTGGCATGACGCCGAATCACCTGAGTGCTATTGAGCGTGGTGCTTCCGGTATTTCTCTTGAAGCCTTGCAGCGTCTTTGCCGTTTGCTGGGCGTCAGTGCGGACCGAATTATCTTTGGGACCGATGAGCCAGAAGCGGAAGCCCTTGCGCTTGCCAGACGTATTTCGGATATAAAGCCGGAATACCGGCAACAGGTTCAAGAGCTGCTGTCCGCTATTTTGAATATGTCATAAAAAAAGAGCCTCTGCCGACACCCAAAACGGGCATCGACAGAGGCTCTTGGTTCGTTTTCCGGGCATTCAAACAAGTGCCGAAATCGACACTTATTTCCGCGCTAAAGAAGAAACTGCGCAGGGAATACAATCACTTTGGTTGGTCAATTTGCGCCGCTCTGGGGCTTGCAATCACAGGCTTTTTCGCCCCCTAACTGTCTACACCTCGATGCCTTGCGGGAGAAGTGCGGACAGGCGATGAGATCCGCACGGAAGCTCTGCTTGCAGCTATGGACGCAGCGGACGCAGAAGCGGTTATACTTCCGGCGTCCGCTGTCCCCGATGAAGAACGACCACTCCTGCCGCCACTTCTGACTTCTGCTCACAGCTCAATCTCTCCTTTGTGCTTTTGGGGAGGGCAGCATTCCTTCTGCTTTTCAGCCTTTGCAGACTTGAGCCTGTCCATGATGGAGGACTTTTCGCCCCTTTCGGGGGCTTTGACCTCTGCGGTCTTGTCCTCCTTCGGACCGTTGTTGATGATCCCATCAATCATGCCGTAGTCATCCTCCATCGACATCTCCGCCGCCTTGAGGTAGTTTTCCTTCTCAAGAGCTGCCATCCAGCTTTCCTTGCTGATACCGAGCATTCCGCCCTTTGCCGCATGATCGGCAATCTCTTTGGCATCTACGCACAAGCCCTCGGTGTTATCGGAATAGAGGCGGTAAACCTCGCAGCCCTTCTCCAAAGCCTTCTCAGCCGCTTCCTGACCGGCGGGAAGAACGCCAGCCCATGCGTAGCCGTAGTCCTTCATATCCTGAACGGAGAGCGCGGGATCCGGCATTTCCGGCACTTCCTTGACCTCAAGGTCGAGAAGGCGGAGCGTGTCATCGTCAAAGCCGTTGTAGACATCATCGAGGACGAGCTTGCCGCGCTCATCGACAATGATACAGGCAGCTTCATCGCCGTAGGTGTCATGCTCCATCAGGTAAAAGCTGTGACCGCCGACTTCGTGCTGGTCAATGGTGTGCCACGTCCCGATGTGACCGGCAACCGTCAGACCGGAGGTATCGGCGTTCATCTCGAAGTCCTTCTGCTCGATGCTCTCCTGCTTCTGCTGTTCCTTCGAGATCATGGGGATCGCCACAATCTTATCGCCCAGCTTGACAAACTGCTCCGGCACTTTGAAGTGGTCAGAGAACTTCTGCATCTGCTCTACGGTCAGAGAGCCGAAGCTGTCATCCGTCAAGCCTACTACCAAGAATGTTCCGGCAACAACGTCGTAGATGTCACCGTCCTCATCACGCAGAGCGCGGTTCAGGGGCAGCCCTTCCAACTTGCCTTCCTCATTACAGACTAAGGCAACCGGGTCTTCGTAGGGGTAAATCGCCTCGATGCAGCCGCCGACCTCATGCTGCAAGGACTCCAGACCGGAGTCAATCTCCTTCACATAAGGCTCCTTTCCCGGCTCAACGACGAGAACGGCGATGGTGCTGTCACGCTCGGCGGCTTCCCCTGAGCCGGTAATCCGGTATTCGTCGGGAATATCATCAAGATCGCCGTTGAACTGTCTGTCCCACCTCTCGCTTGCGACACGGACATAGCCCTCATCGGTGAATCGCCCCTGCTCATCCATCGCAATGTCGCGCCCATAGCGTTCATAGTCGATGTAATTTGCCAGAGGACCGAGTTCCTTTTCGGAGTAGATACCAGCTTCGTGGGCGTAATAATAGCCAAGGTCGGATTCGTCGTTGATGCCGGGCATGATGTCGTAGCAGTCCAGATTGAACGTCAGGTTGATGAGATCGTCGATGTCGCTGACCTCATCGCAGCCAGATTCCATAATGGCAACGAGCTTTTCCTGATCGCTCAGGGAAAGCTCGTCAATCAAAGCGGCAAGGTAGTTGAGCTTATCAAGGCTCTCGTACTCGCCAAGCATCTTCTGAACGCCGTAGATCGGGCATTCGTAGTCGGTGATAAACCACTCTTCATAGGGCTGACCGAACTCATCCTGCTTGCCGATCCCGATGCGCTCAAAGACCTTCTGCATCTCTTCTTCGGTGGTGGGCAGCTTCACCCACTCACCGACCAGCATACCCTCGTTGTACTTGCCAAGGTTCGTGACGAAGGCTTCAAAATCACCGTCTAATACGGGCATAGGCATCCTCCTTTCAGTCATCCACCATGCCGTCCGGCATGATATACAGTTCCTCAAACTCCGCGTCGGTCATGGCTTCGAGCTTCCGGACGGTCTTATACATCAGCTCTGCGATCTCGCCGTCCATGTCGTTCAGGGTGACGCTCTTCATATCGTCGATCAGCCGCTTCCGGCTGGACGTATTGAAGCAGCACATGAGGTTGAGTTCTTCTACGGTAAAGTTTTTCATATCAGAGTTCCATATCCTTTCCTTTGTTTTTCTGCGGCTTCGGTGTGTGGGGCGGCGGGGCTTTCTGCGCGGATTTCAGCTTGTCGCGGATGGATTCACGGGCAGCGGGCTTCTTCGGAACGGTGTCATAGACGGCAATACCGGCATCCTCCACATACAAGCGGACATACTGGATGCTTTCCGAAAAGCGGACGGGGCGGTTCTTGTCCTCAATGTTGGTCAGCCGGACTTCATCAGCGGCAAAATCAACCGCGTCAATCCTGCACTTGATGCCATCCATATTCAGCGTCGCGCCGACAGGAATGTAATCTGCGGCTTTGAGTTCCATAAAGGTCTCGCCGTCCTTGCTGAGGAAGACATCCGCGCCGGACTGCCAGAGCTTCTTTGAAGCTGCTACCCACGCAGCTTCACGGAAGCCCGTCACCGGCATAGAGGGCTTGCCGCGTACCTTCTTCTCAAGGAGCTTTGTGCCGAGCAAGGGCGCGGCTTTTTCCGCGTCCTTGCCGTACAGCTCAAAATAGCCGTTCTGGGCAAAGCAGACCAGCGCGTCCGGATGAGCCTTTTTGACTGCCTCGTACTTGCGGAGTTCTGCAACGGGCAGAGGGGTAAGCGCATCTGTCCTTTCTGCCTCCGGCAGTCTGTCACGGTGGGTTTTCTGCTTGGACAGCACTTCTTCCAGAGCGTCCGCGTCCTTCGGGAGCGTCTGGTGGGTTTTGACGCCGCCATGCTCACCGACCAAAGCCATTGCTGCATCGAAGCTGCTGCGGCAGGGTGCGTCCAGCACAAAGCCATCTGCAAAGGTCAGCCGGTCATGATCCGGCGCAACCGAGTTCTGCGCCACATTTGCCGCCTGTTCCCGGTAGTTGATCTCAAAGACATCTCCGAAGACCTTGCCGCGCTTAACGGATTTCGGAACAATAACGCGGGCAACGCACTCGTCGTAGGTCTGTTCCGCATAGAAACGGAAGGTGTTGTGATCTCGCGTTCCCTGAATAAAGACCTGATTTTCATTGAGGCAGTGCGTCCCATGCGGACGGCAGAACCACATCAGCGTCTTGTCTTCGGGATTCTGGCTTTCGGCGGCGCGGCGGATGATGCGCTTGTCGATGTCGAAGTCTTCCTTGTAGCTGTCTACATGACTGTCCACGAGCTTCTGCAGCTCCGCAACGATGTCAACGTCTGTGTATTTCTTCATGCGTCTCCTTTCTCACAACTCCATGTCGTGTGTTTTGGATTTGACCGGAGATTTCTTCTCTGGCTGCTGTTTTGCGGCAGTCCTGAGCTGATCGCGGATAGAGGGCTTTTCCTGCTTCTGCTCCTGCCTGACGTATTCCAGCGTCGGCATCAGCTCACGATAGCAGCCCTGTGTTTTCCGCGCCGCATGACGGCGATGGATTTTGAACAGCGGCTCACCGTTCTGCGTGACCGTGTTACCCTCGATCCTGACGCCGTTACGCGCCAGCAGATTGAAGGAATGGTTAGAGACGCGATAGGACGCCCGCATTCCGTCGTTGTTATAGGCAATCTGCCCCTTGAGCGTGTCCATGACGGCGGCTTTGATTTCCTTCTCTTCGGCAGTCAGGCGGTGTCCCTTCGGTGCTTTTGCCGCTTCCTCCGGCAAGGGATCAAAGGGAGACTTGACCTCCACGGTTTTTACCTCAATAGAGGTAATCTCATCGTTCTCCCATGCAACGACCTCCGGGTCTCTTTCCTCTGCTTTCTCAGAAGTGACTTCCTTCTCAGGTTCGGTCTGCTGTCGGAACGCATCCACGAAAAGTGCCGTCAGTCCGGGATTGGGTTTATCCACAAGGAAGCGGGAGGCATTCTCCGGGCAGACCTCAACGGTCTTCGCCCATTCCTTGAGGGGCTGGGGAATGCGCCCGTCAAAGTCTTTCTGCTGAATGGTGTTTGCGAGGATATACCGGACGCGCTCCGGAGAAAACTGCTCAAGGACGCTTTTTACGGCGGCATCCGCATCCAGCCGGTTATCTCCGTAGTTGGCGCTGATTGCCGCCTCAATCGCTCTGCGGCATTCCACGTTTGCAGCGAGAGAGGCGCGATATGACTCCAGCTCACCGGCTTCATAGGCGTAATTCGCCGTCTCGCGGTAAATGGGGACTTCCGGCATCGGTTCTGCGGGCGCTTCGGCTTCCTTCTCTGCGGACTGTGCTTTTTCTGCCAGCAGCACCTTGAGCTTGGCGTCAATGCCCTCGATCATCTCAGCCGCCGTCTTGCGGATGGTGTCCAGAGAGCTTTTCAGTTCCTTGGTTTCCTTGCCGGATGACCAACCGGCGATGTAGCCGAAGGAATAGTCCGAGGTTTCAATGCCGTAACGCTGGCAGACGGTGTAGGCAACGCTTTCCGCTTCAACCTCCTTGGTGTGACGATCCTTCTTGTCTTCGGGGGCGGTTTTCTCGTCCGGATTAACGGCGTGGAGCTTTGCGTGGGCGATCTCGTGAATGGCGGTTTTGACCGTCTGGATTTCGCTCATGCCTTCCTGAATGGCAATGCGGCTTTCAACCGGCGAGAAGAATCCCTTTGCACCGCCCGGAATGTCCTCAAAGGAAATAGGGACGGGAGATTCCTGCCTGAGCGCGTCGAAGAACGCCTCGTAGTTTTCGACGGTGCCTTTCAGCTCATCGACGATGATGTCCGGAAGCTCCTTGCCGTCCGTCTGGGAAACATCAAAGACACTTACCACCTTGAAGGCAGGACGCAGGACCTCAACCGTTTCCGTGACAGCCTTCCCATCTGCGCCGATCACCGGCTTCTGCGTCAAAGGATCAATCTTCTCACGCTCTTCCTGCGCCTTGTACGGCGCGGGTGCAAGAATCTTGATGCCCTTTTCGCCCTTCATGACCTGACGGTCAAAGTTGCGCTGCCACGAGGTATAACCGGCAACATAGGTTGCCTCCGGCTTCTGCATCGCAATGAGCAGCGTGTTGTTGAAGGAATAGTTGTAGAACTTGGACATCGTGCGGAGATATTCCTTGAACCGCTCGGATTCAAAAAGCTCCTTGATGCCCTGTTCCAGCTTGTCCGTGATTTCGCGGACTTGCTGTGCATTTTTGTTTTCAGCCATCTCAAACCTCCATTTCTTATTTGTTCCGGGCAGAAGAAAACCCCGTCTGGGATTTGCTCAGTAAACGAGCCTTTACCTCAGACGGGGTTTCTCTGCGCGTCATCCGACGATGGAAGATGTTATCCTCGTTCTCCCATTCAATCAGCCGGTCAAACATCTCAGGGTGCTTCGTGACCATGTGCAGCAGCTCCGAGTCACTGGCGTTGGGACAGAACCAGCAGCCGTTTCTCCGGCAGTGAGTGTAGATTGGGGAAAGCAGCCCGTGTTCCTGACAGAGCTTGTAGGCGTCAACCTCGGTCATGCCGTACTTGGCAAGCAGACTGACCTTCTTCACGCCGTCCAGACGCGCAAGGCGTTTGGGTTCATCCTCCGCGATGCCGACATAGCTCACGGTGTCCGGAGAAAGCGCGGCATTGTACTTTCGGACGGGCGGGATTTTGCAGTCCCGATTGACTGCACACATACCAGCCCATGCGAAGCCGCGAACCTCGCCCTTATGAGGTCCGCGGGTGATGACGTGATGGAACACGTCATCGTAGGTCTTGTCTGCATGGAGAATGGTGAACTTGATGCCCAGCTCCTTTTCACAGAAGGGCTTGAGCCGGTCATAGATGAAGTCCCGGTGTTCCGGGACTTCGCCGCTTGTGTCTTTGTCGAACATGACCTCACTGAAAACCGCCTCGTCAAGCGGCTCATTGTGCTGTGCAGCCAGCAGGAGCGTCGCTACGCTGTCTTTGCCTCCGCTGCATGAAGCAACATACTTTGGGCGGGTCATCGATCAAACTCCATCTTGAAGCTGACGTATTTGCCGCCGCTGTCATCCAGTCGGATCACCGCATCGTAGAGCTGAGGCTTCTTCGGCGTGTAAAGCCCGGTCACGCGGCACCAGCCCTTGTCCAGCAGCTCCTTTGCAATCCTCTTGGTCAGCTTCTTTTTCTTGCTGGAAAAGAACTTGTTGTCTTCCCACAGGCAGAAGGAGCATTCCTTGTTCGAGCAGTAGAAGTTGCCCTTGCCGACATAGACCGGAGATCCACAACGAGGACATTTGCCGATTTCCTCCTTGCCCGTGCCGAAACGCTGGGCTTCGGCATCGGAGAGGAATGGATAGGCTTTCACGAGATCGCCGGTCATCCGGACAATGCCGCTGAGGAAGGCGTCTGCATCCGCATTGCCACGCTCAATCTCCATGAGCGTGTTTTCCCATTCCGCAGTCATTGCGGGAGAGGTGATCTGTTCCGGCAGAACACAGACAAGGTTGCAGCCGTCCTTTGTGGGAATGAGGGATTTGCCTTTGCGCTCTGCAAAGCCGGACTTCACCAGCTTTTCAATGATACCGGCGCGAGTCGCGGGAGTGCCGAGACCTTTCTTCTCGGTGTCATCGTCAAACTGATCGTTTCCGGCAGTCTCCATTGCAGACAGGAGCGTGTCTTCCGTGTACTGCTTCGGAGGCGTTGTGAAGTGTTCGGTGACGCTGGCGGACACACCATCCAGAACATCGCCCTCATGGACTTCGGGCAGGGACTTCATGGGATCGTCCTTTTCCTTCGTCTTGAGGGATGCCTTGAACAGCTCTTCGATGGCTTTCCATC
>ERZ1027259.441-NODE-441-length-13254-cov-11.893704_pt1 | contig 13254 bp, 12 predicted proteins | sample MGYA00519260_ERZ1027259 | MGnify/ENA primary metagenome ERZ1027259 (study PRJEB26926, sample SAMN06164549) | human gut metagenome | biome: ENVO:00009003; feature: ENVO:2100002; material: ENVO:00002003 | host: Homo sapiens | place: USA | collected 2012 ...
GATTTTCAATGAAATTTTTTGGCCGCTGTAACATTTCGCGGACATTTGGGTTTTAGAATAGCCTTATCAAATATGGAGGTGATACAACTATGACATGGCCTTTTGAGAACGATACAAGCGCCATTACAAAAAAGTTGGCAAAACGAAACTTAAAAGCAGATAAAAGTAGAAACATCCTCATTATCATTACGATTGCCTTAGCTACCTGCTTGATAATGACAACGACCTTGTATTTTTTTGCTTCGCAGCGAAAATCATTAAATGATGCAGCTGGGCGTTATCAAGCAATTATCAATGAAGTCGATAATGATACCATTACAAAATTAGTAAATGACAGTAGGGTTCAAGTGGGTGTAAGTCATTTATTGGGTTTAGTATCTTATGGGGACTACAAATTAACCGTTCGTTCAATGGATGAAACACTAATGAAATTAGCAAAATATCCTGATTTAGAGGGAGAATTGCCCAAATCTACAAATGAAATTGCTATCACAAAGGCGTTTCTTGATAGAGCTGGATTGTCCAAATCCATAGGCGATACTATATCGTTAAATCTGGGAGATGGAGAAAAAGATTATACCTTATGTGGTATTTTGCCTGTCGAAAATTCAAATTATTCCGTATTCGTGTCGCAGTCCTATATTGAAAACAAGCTCAGCGAACCGGCATACTCCGCTTATATCCGTTTGAATGAATCTGATGGTTGGTCTAAGGCTGCTATACAAGCTGAATTATCAACATTGTGCAGAGAATTGGAAATACAGCCGGAGCAAATGCAGTTTTCAACATATTATTTTTCTCTCATTGAACAGAGAAGCAGTCAATATATCACTGTAATAGCATTTATCAGTCTTATTATCGCTTTGGCGTGTACCCTTGTTATTTACAGTCTGTTCTATGTGTCCATAGCCAGAAAAACAAAAGAATATGGAAAACTGCGGACAATAGGGGCAACTGGAAAACAGATGAAAAGAATCGTTTTTAGAGAGGGATTTCATCTTTCCAAAATTGGTATTCCGATTGGAATATTAGCCGGTGCAATAGCGGGATATGTCCTTGTCCCGCAAGGCTGGAACACTTTAATGGTATTTGTAATTGCCGCTGTCACAGCTCTGTTTGTGTATCTATGTGTTATGATTGCTGTAATTAAGCCAGCCAAAATTGCTGCTCATGTTACGCCTATTGAAGCAGTCCGTTATATGGCGGGCAATAATGATGTAATGTCCAACAGTACAAAAGTGTTACATCGTTCTCTATCCGCGAAAAATTTAGCATTCCTTAATTTTGCGAGGAACAGAAAGAAAACCGCTTTAACGATCCTGTCGTTAGGGGTATGTGGAATTTTGCTGATGGCAAGCTCTGCATATTTTAATTCCATTGATCCTTTAGCGATGGCGCGTAGGAGTTTTCCTTACGGAGAAATTCGCCTTGAATTAGGCGATTACGGGCCGCAGGCACATAACAGCGAACAATATTCAGAACTCCAAAAATCGAATCTGCTTACAGAAGATTTTAGAGAATCCATTTTGGACATAGATGGTGTGGAAGAAATAAAAGAATACCAAGGCACCGTTTTGAATGTTCGTATGCCAACGGGAGATATTGAACCGATTGTTTCAGACGCATATACGCCAAGCTCTCAAAAATTGCTTGAAGAATACTTGATTGATGGTACAGCAGATTTACAGGAACTAATCAATAATAATGGCATTATTATTGAAAATGGCCCACAGTGGAAAGAAACTTTTGGGTGGGATGCAGCGATTGGGGACGAACTTCTGATTGAAGTTGGCGGACAAACATTGGAAGTAAAAGTAATGGGAATTGTGGACGCTAATATCCCGTATGGCGGATATGATACGCTATTTATTCCTTTAGAAATGCTGTCAAAGATCGTTCCTATTGAAAACCTCAATTATCAATTTATTGTAGATACAGATGACAGTAAATGGGCAGCCGCAAAAGATGAAATCCAAAAGATAATTCCACCGACTTCCAGCCTCTATGTTAGTACCTTGAATGATTGGGTAGAGGCATACAACGAAAAACTATTGAACTATCGTATGCCAGTCTACATTTTTGTGATGTTTATCGGGGTTTTTGGCATTATCAATCTGCTAAATACACTGATAACAAACATCTTGACACGGAAGCGAGAATTGGGTGTTTTGCAAGCGGTTGGTTTGAGCAGTAAACAGCTTTCAAAAATGTTATTGATAGAGGGCTTGTTCTATACATTAGGGGTGCTTCTTCTTTCCATATCATGCGGAACTCTTATCGGGTATCTTCTCTGCACCGTCTTTAGTGCAATGAGTATTTTTGGAAAAGTAAGCTATCATTTTCCGACAGTTGAAATGTTCAGTTATTTTATACTGATGCTTGCCGTCCAAATGCTTTTCTCGTATTTGGCAATTCGGCAGATAAAAAAACAATCTCTGGTAGATCAAATACGGGAATCGTCATAAAAATTTTTGAAATGTCCGAGCGTTGTAACATTTCACCCCGATTTTCAATGAAATTTTTTGGCCGCTGTAACATTTCGCGGACATTTGGGTTTTACAATAGCCTTATCAACAAAAGTGAGGAGGCGACGCAATGGAACTGACCCCGACATTGATTTTGAATCTGGCGCTGCTGATCGTCCCGCCCGCTGTCCTTGTGCTGGTGTTCCGGCAATGGCTGGCCCGGCACATCCGCTGGACGGTTGCCTTGACTGCTCTCTGTGATGTTCTCCTGTTTTGGGATGAACTGTTCTACTATGAGAGCTTCGGCCTGTTCGCTGTGCTGATTCTGGTGCAGTTGGCGGCCACCGGCGCAGCAGCGTTCCGCTTTTACTACAAACAAAGAAAAGGTTTAACAGAAAAAAGGTTGAACAGAAAATAGGTATCATCAATCAAAAATATCATTGGAGGTAACTTATGGAAAAAGAAACAATGGGAACTGTAATTTCAGTTACAAAACAATGGTGGTTAAAAGTGAATCGTAAACCTGTCCGCGCTCATGCTATGGATGGCGCAGCCTTTCCGCATACTATTAAGGTCAAATATACGATAGACGGAAAAGATTACATCTGCCGAAAATGGATTGGCGCAGGAAACAAAGTTCCTGACAAGGGAACAACGATTAAAGTTACCTATTATGAAGATAAGCCATCGAAAGCAAGAATTGAGCTGTAATCATCGGAAGAATTGATGTATAGAAGTAGCAAAATTTGTGATTTGGATTTTCTATTGTCAAAATATTATTGATACTTAATACCGTGGAAAGGAGATTTTTTATGAGTAAATCTGAAAATAATCACGATAATAGTGATTTTCAAATGTTGAAGGAGGAAGTTTCCGAAAGCGAATATCAAAATGCCCAATATGAAGCTGAAAAGAAAAAGCATATGTCTTATTGGGTAATGATTATTGCGCCATTCATTACATCGCTTGACAAGGGCACACAGCCCTTTGTCGTGTGCGATGGATAAGTAAAAGTCAAATTTTCCACTCAATCGAAACGTGTTCGTCGGTTGCGCGGATCTGTGAGATCAGGCCGTCGGCAACCTGCCGCCTGTCCTCGAAGTCAATTTCTTCCCATTGGTTCAGGTAGACCGACAACCGCTCAATCTGTTCCGGGGACATGGTTTCCGCTGACAGCGCCGAGATCTCTTTTGTCAGGGCTTGGCGGCGTGTGTCCAGCTCCTCGATTTTGCTGTTGGCATAGGACAGCAGCACCGCATTAGCCCCGGTCAAAGTATTCAGCAGCTTTTCAATCTCGTCCTCCACGCGGGCAAGCTCCATGTTCAGCGCGGTCAATTTGGGATTGACCGTTTCTCGCTTTGCCGTCAGCGTCTGGAACTCAGACAGCTTCTTGACCATCTCGCCGTACAGAAACCTTTCAAATTCCCGTGTGCGGAGCGTCCCGCAGCCGTCACAGCTTTTACTGTCAGCCCGCTTGGAGCAGCGGAGATACTGAACACCTGTTGGATTGCCGACGCTCATAAGCGCGTACCCGCAGCGGCCACACTTGACCTTTCCGGCAAGCCATGTGTTCTTTGCCTTGCGCCCGCCTTGGAACGTCTTGTTTGCCATGAGCTTTTTCCGGCAGCGCAGCCATGTATCAGACGATACCAGCCCCTCGCTGGGAGCCAGAACAAGTATCTGATCTTTCAGGTGCTTGTTTTTTCTTTCTTGCACGTCCCGGCCCTGATAGAGATAGCAGCCGTTTGTCCCGGCAAAATCTGTGGCTTCATTGACTACCACCGTACCCTGGCTTTTGAAGAACTCGTACATATCGAGGTCAGCCTGTGCGTAAATGGGGTTTCTCAAAAGTTGGGAGATAAAGCCCCGTTTCATTTCCTTGCCGTAGATCAGGATGCCCTCGTCGGCAAAGTAACGGGCAATGTCCCCGAAAGAAATTCCGGGCTGAGAGTACATTTCAAACATCAGCTTTGCAATATCTGCCGTTTCCGGGTCAGGCTTCATCATTTTTGTGCGGATGCCCTCAATGGTGGTCGGCTCTAGTTGGAAGCCGTAGGGGGCCGCGCCGCTCATGTGAAAACCGTGCTGGCAGCGGGAATAGTAGGCATCGGTCACGCGCTTCTGGATGGTTTCACGTTCGAGCTGGGCGAACACGATGCAGATATTCAGCATGGCCCGCCCCATCGGGGTGGACGTGTCAAACTTTTCCGTGGAAGAAACGAACTCGACATTGTATTCCTGAAAAGTTTCCATCATGGTTGCGAAGTCCAGAATGGAACGGCTGATACGATCCAGCTTGTAGACCACCACGCGCTTGATCAGGCCCCGGCGAATATCGGCCATCATTTCTTGGAACTTGGGTCTATCGGTATTCTTGCCGGAATAACCCTTGTCTGTGTACTTGCGGAAATTGCCTCCTCTCAATTCATACTTGCAAAACTCGATCTGGCTTTCAATGCTGATACTGTCCTTGCGGTCAACGGACTGTCTGCCATAAATGGCATCTTCACGAATAATCATTTGGTGCTCCTTTCCGTGTAGGAGCTACCAAACCTTACACCTATATTATACCTCTGGCAGCCCCGTATCTCAAGGATGTCCCGCATTAGTGCATCTGCGCCCGTCCCGGCGCATACTTCACAAAGACCTCATACAGACAGCTTTCAATTTCACGCTTGCGCTTATCCCGTGCTCGGGGAGAGAGCATCGGGGTCAGGTTTTCCACGGTGATGGATTTGCCCTGAAAAGACGCAGTTTTGACTTCCTTGTGATAGCCGACTCTTGCCTCCGTCATCTGAAAACCTCCTATAACAATCAGCGGTGTGAATAGATTTGATGGTTTCCCGTTGTCCGTGGGGAAACGTGAAAGGACGGCACAAAAGCGCCGTCCTTTGACCTTGCCCCACCTCTGGCCACGATGACCAGAAGCAGCGGGACAGTTGTTTTCCGTTTCAATCCACAAAAGAGGGAGCCGCCGCGCCGAAATGGTTTGGGCTGTCATAAGACAGAAAGACCCGGTTTGACGGCTCCCTGTATGATTGTTGTGTGCCGTATTTGCCACGCATCCCCGGCACGGGGAGTATTCCAGACCGCCGATGGCTTCGGCTGCATAGCCCCACAGCATCGCTGCCCGTGGAGGGCTGGCGCATACCGCAGGAACTCCCCCTCAAGTCTGTGGGAGGGCGTGAGCAAGTTTCATTATCCTCCGCGCTGTCCTCGCGCCCGGTTTGCCAGCACCGGGTCAAAGGCTGCGTTGATCGCTCGGCCAGCTTGTCCATCACCTCCTGAACTGGCTGTCGTGGCGGCGCACCTTACGTCGCTATCACGCGGATTTCGTATCGGGAATACTGTCTATTCAGTTTTCAAGGCGAGGAAGAAAACTCCTCTCACCTATCAGGAGGTTTCGGGGGCAAATGTACTCCCTCTTACAGAGATTTTTTCAAATTATTTTTCATAGCGGCCAGCCCACGCTCAACGGAGCAGCAGATGCGGCTCCGGCCAACGCCCTCGGCTGCCGCGATCTCGGCCTTGCTCATGCCGAGAAGATAGTGCTGGTACACACGCCGGGCCTGCGTGGGCGGGAGCTGGGCCAGCGCGTCATAGAGGGCAAAGGTGGTTTCCCGCGCCTCAATGTACTCGTCCGGGGTCAGGGGCTGGCGGAGCACGTCGGCCTCAAAGCCGGGATCGGTGTCCAGCGAGCACTCGCCATTTCTGCGCTTCTGCCGCTTGTAGCTGTCGCATAGACGGCCTCCCATCGAGAGGGCGGCGGCGATCTCGTCCGAAACTTCCAGTATCACATTTTCGGTCATATAGGGGTAATACCGTTTCAGGTTGATAGTCGTCATAATTGTCCTCCATTTCAAAAGGTGGTTGGTGAGTGCGGATTGAAATGGAGAATAGGCGGCCCCCGGCACCTTGGAGCCTCTGGCCACCGTGACCAGAAGCAGGGGCATATAAAAACGCCCGCACAGCATGACACTATGCGGACGCAAGCAAATGAATATCTTGTTACATGATGTTTAATTTCACTTTCAAAGCCGGACTGCTCCGATGGAGGAGCTACGCTTTTTTTAGCTGGTGCAGATCACGCGAACAATGAAATAATAAAATGGACACGGCAAAATAACCTCCAATCGGCTACCGTGTCCCTGCAAGTCGTCATTGGTTTGTGTAGACGCAAAGAAACGGCGGCTCTGAAAATCAAAGCCGCCGCTTCAAATGGGCGTGTTGATAGGCTGCTGTACGACGGCTTTTTTTCTTTTGCCGTCGTGCGGCAGCTTGTTCCTTTTGCGTTTATCTTAACAAGCAATCCTCACAGAAATGTCACTGACACACGCTGTTTCGACAGAATAATGGGCTGAAATCTCACGAACCTGTGAGATTTGAAAAACCGGGAGAATAATCTCCCGGTTTTCATCGCAAATATTTAATTCTGCCGCAGTCTCTCTACAACGCTTTGCTTAACATTTTGCATGAAAGTTATGACGGGAGTTGCCAAGCAGACCAGTAAAACAATAGCTGCGACAACCAACAGAGAAAATACAGGATAGTGAAAAGCTGCATAAGGAACCATTTTTCTAAAGGCTGAGTATATCGGAATATATATCGCTGTTCCCAGTGTGGCAAGCAGTAGGAAAGAAATACTCCAATAATACCCGCCTTCCCAAAGCAATACATTTCTAATTTGCTTTTTCGTCATTCCTATACTTTCAAGTGTGGCAAATTCATGTTTCCGAGTATTTACACTAACAACCATTGTGTTAATGAAATTCATAATTCCTATCAGCAAAAATACAGTGGACAACCCTGCGGCTATAATCCTTGAGGTCAGCAAATATCCGGCCATTTCTTGCTGCTTTTCATATCGTGACAGAATCGTAATGCCCGGTGACGAAGCAGTAATGGATTGAAGCTGCTCCATAATCCCTTTATCATAACTGCTATCAATAGTATCAAAAGCAATCCGAAAGATTTTAGTTTCTCCAGACAACTTCTCTAATGCCTGCTCACTGATATACAAATCAGGGGCAGTACCTCTCTCATTTCCTCGACCACTCTGAAAATCAGCGTCCAGAAAGCCAGTTGCCACTGTAAAGACCTGTTCCCCGGACTCACCGACAACGGTGATTGCTTGCCCTGGCTGAATCAATAGGTTTCCCTCATCATCCGTCATAGCGGACAAAACCACCAACTCTCCCTTTTCAAAGGCGGTTAAGTCAATAGGCTTATCAAGCGTTTTATTAAGTTCTTCGATATATCTGGAATCTATTCCGTAAACGCCGCTCCAAAAATTATCTGTATAGTTTTTTCGTGTTTCCGCATTTGAAAAATCAAGACCTGATACGCCATCCAAGGAATCAATATATTTCCCGAATACATTTTCGTCGTAAATGACATCCATAGTGGGCCACGGTGAAGCAGAATAAGTGACGCGCAGATTTTCAATTCCCTGCATTGTTTCAATTTGCTGCAACATTTCATCAGAGAGCAGGTTTCCTTCTTCGGAAATGCTGTAAGTCAATGCGAAATCACTTTCTCCCCATTGATTTACAAAATTGTCGGGACTTAGGCTTGATAGTAGACCAGCAGAAACCAAAAACAATATTAAGCCTAAAAATAAGGACGCAAAAGTAAGGAAAGCGCTTTTAGGGTTTCTAAAAATATTATCTCGTGCCATCCGGGATAATTTTGTTCTATGGCTCTTATGATCTCGGTAACTCCTTGTATTTGCCTCCGTATAGCGTGAAGCCGCAACAGGAGAAATACTTGCAGCTATTTTCGCTGGTTTCATGCTGCCGATGATTGCAGTAAAAAATGTGAAGATTGCGGCACCCGCAAAAATAATGGGGGAAAAGGACACTATCTCCCCAAGGTCTGTATCGCCTGAGTACATTATATTCATGGCAAACGGAACAAGTCCAAGCGAAACAATACCACCGACAATCAGGCCGCTGGGAATACCGATCACCGCCGTTCTGAATATTTGAGAACGCACGATTCGCTTGATTTGTCTTTTTGTCGTGCCTATCGTTTTAAGCTGTCCATAGAATTGTGTATCTCTTGAAATTGAGATATACAGAATGTTATAAATCAGCAAATAGCCGCTGATAATGATAAAGACGATAATAGCAGCCAGTGGAAGAACAATGGTGGTGGAATTACTCTGAGCAATAGGTACAATTTCAAAGGACTGACTTTCTGTAAACGAAATCTTCCGTTTTAGTTTTTCACAGGATCGCAGGGCATTACTGTCATCAGAAAAAGAAATCATTGCGGTAGACACACTATCAAAGGGAAGCCCTGTTTGTGTTGCAAAAAGCTCCGAAACATAAGCAGCACCACGGTTGCCTGCACGCGAAGCCGAATAATCTGTGTAATAGCCTGACAAAACAAATTCATCGGAGCTGTATTGATAATCTGTTCCGAGCTGATAGGAAAGGGAAATATTCATCCCTATCTGTGGATCATCAATCCCCATTGCACGCAAAGCCCATGTAGGGAGCATAATTTCATTTTTTGCTTGCGGATAATCTCCGTGTATATCCGAAATTGTTGGTACACGGTGTTCTTGCCATTCTGTTTCGTCTATCCAAGTAATACTCAGCAGGGCATCGTCCATTCCAGATGTATCAATGCTGCCCAATCTCTGACTGACACCAACTACGGATACCAAGCTGGATCGGCTCAATTCTTCATATTGTTCTTCTGAGAGGCTTGTAATTGCCACATCCGCAGTCGTGCCCATCGCACGAATTTGCTGCATTTGATAGGTTTCAAAATAACTGCACCCCAAACTAAACACAGATGTAATCATAAAGGCGGTCAAGAATAATGCGATGGTAACGAAAACATTTCTCTGCTTATTAGCGCGGTAGCTTCTTTTGGCAAGACGATTGATTGTTGCCTGATTATTGTTCCCAAATAAAATATCATCCATCAATGTCACCCCCTGTCACTGTGCGATTTTTCCGTCCTCAATACGGATAATTCGGTCGGCAAGCTGGGCAATTTCATTGTTATGGGTAATCATTACAAGCGTTTGATGGAACTTCTGACTTGTAACTTTCAGCAAACCAAGAACATCACTACTTGTCCGGCTATCCAAATTGCCTGTCGGTTCATCTGCAAGTATAATAGCTGGTTTGGAAACAAGGGCGCGGGCAATCGCTACACGCTGCTGCTGGCCGCCGGACAGATTGTTAGGCATACTGTTCAGCTTTCCATCCAGCGCCAGCATTTTCACAACTTCGTCCATGAATCGTTTATCAACGGTATCACCGTCCAGCTCCACCGGCAGGACAATATTTTCATAGACATTCAGCACAGGAACAAGATTGTAATTCTGAAAGATAAACCCGATGTTACGTCTGCGGAAGATGGTAAGCTGTTCATCCTTGAGTTTCGATAATTCTTTCCCTTTTACTTTAATACTGCCGGAAGTTGGCGTATCTAACCCGCCCATCATGTTCAGCAAAGTAGACTTACCGCTGCCGGAAGTACCAACAATGGCAACAAATTCACCTTCCTCAATGGATAGGGTCACGCCATCCAATGCTTTTGTAATGTTCGGTTCGGTGCCGTAATATTTCTTCAAATCTGTCGTTTGTAATATGTTCATATAGAACACCACCCTTTCTTTTTGATGGCTCTATCATAAAAGGTAAACCTCACAGGAATGTCACGAGCTATAAATTATTTTTGGACAATTCGGTTCTAAATGTCATAAGCCTGTGACATTTATTCTTCGGCGTACTTACTCTGTTCTCGAAGCAGGAAAACAGAAAAGGTTGACCCCTTCCCAACCTCGGATGTTACCCGAATATAACCGCCTTGCAAGGTTACGATCTCACGAGCCAGATACAGACCAATACCAATTCCATCTACATCATGTACGATGTCCTCCCGATAGAACCGCTTGAAAATTGCCCCCTGATGCTGTTCTGAGATGCCAATGCCTGTATCAGTAATGTCAATTTTCACATACATTTCCCAACTTTCAACCGAAACACGGATTTGACCGCCCTCCGGCGTATATTTCACCGCATTGTCCAAAATATTGAACAATGCTTCACCTGTCCATTTTCTGTCATGGGAAACGACCAAGTTCTCCGGGCAGTCCACTTGAACATTGATCTGTTTTTTCTCGGCGTTCAGAAGGATACCTCCCAATGCGGCGGCAAGCGTGTCATAAAGCGGCTGGCTTTTCTTTTCCAGAGAAATGACACCTGTTTCCAGACGCGAGGTTTTAATCATAGCCTGCATGAGAAAATCCAGTTTATCAAGTTGGGTGGCCTGTGCTGTAAGAAACTCTTTTTGCTTTTGCACAGGGATTTCATTTTCAAGCAGGGTGCTGTTAATCATTTTCAAGTTCGCAATCGGGGTCTTGACCTGATGAGAAATGTCGGAAATCAGTTCTTGCAGGTCAGCCCGTTCTTGTGCAATGCTGTTCTTGTTTTCCTGCATGACTTCATATAAACGGTTCAGCCGATATTCAATTTTATAGAAAAGACTTTCTTCTTCAATAATCTGTTTCGGCTGCATATTCCCGGACAACATATTATCTATCAGACTACAAAAGCTATCGGAGAACATTGCTAGTTTACGCCGAACCAGCACCATAAAACAAACAGCGCAAAGCAGCACAAAGATGCCGAACAATACTACATACCAGACAGCGGTTATATTCTGAGTTAGCCCATACAAAGCTGCTGAAACCGTCCCTATTGCCACCAGCAGGAGAACAGCTAAAAAGAGACAGGCTTTGTTGACAGAGAGTTTTCGCCCATTCATTTCAGCACCCCTCCAATCCACATATAACCCATACCATATACCGTTTTGATGTACTGACGGTCGGGTGTTTCAATTTTGTTTCGTACCCGGCTGATAGCCGCAGTCAGAGCGTGTTCATCCACGAAATTTCCGTCTGCGTCCCACAATTTTTCCAACAAGACTTGCCGGGTCAAAACAATCTGTGGATTTTTCATCAGAATTTTCAAAAGTCGATATTCCAGTGGTGTGAATGTAAGTGGCTTTCCTGATAGAGTAGCACTCATTTCTGAAAAATTGATGGTCAGTATGTCATCCTCATAAGTATCACCACCATATTGTTTTGTCAGCCTCCCTAGCACTACCGCCAGTTTCTTTTGAAAGACACTCATAGGGAAAGGTTTTGTCACATAATCTTCTGCGCCCAGTTCATACCCTTTGAGCATATCGCTTTCCATATCATTTGCGGTCAGAAAGATAATAGCGGTATCGGGGCGGCGCTCTTTTACCTCCCGGCAGAAGTCAAAACCGTTCCCGTCCGGCAAATTTACATCCAGCACAATCAGGTCATAGTCCTGCTTCGTCAAGAAACTACCGGCCACTGATTTTGTCAGTGCAGAATCAACCGTATAGCCCGCAGTATTCAAGTTATAGCATAAAGTATGATTCAAAAGTCGATCATCCTCGACTACTAAAATTCGCATGGTATCACACTCCTTCATTTTCAGTGTAGCACCCAAATGTCACAGAAACCTCACAATATTTCTGATTTTATTTTAGATACCAACTTCTGATCTTCGGGACAAATTTAATTATAAGTACATTTTACATCACATTTTCAGCGTCATCAATTCTCTTAGCACGAAATTAAATATGCAGTGAAATGAAATTTGACGCCGTTCAAATGTTGCCACATGAAATGTAAAATTACATTAGGTGGTGATGCTATGAAAATTGAACGTGACGAACGCAAATTTGACTTTCACGGGATCGGACTTGCTATCAAGAAAGCCCGTGAGCGTGAGGGCATGACGCAGGAGCAATTAGGATACATTGTTGACCGCGATCCGCGTACCATTATGTATCACGAAAATGACGGACAGCATCCGAGCCTAAACGCCTTTTACCAAATGGTAACAATGTTCGGTATCTCCGTGGACGAATACTTTTATCCCGACATGGGAGCCGATGAAGCCGCAAAGAAGCGTATCAACATTCAGCTTAATTCCCTCAATGAAAGCGAGCTGCGGCTCGTCGAGGGTATTATCAATGCAATCATAGAAAACCGTGGAACGGAGGAAGCGTAAGAAACGGCGCTGCCTCCGTTTTTCGCGGGGGTTCCGGGGGAGCGCGTTAGCGGCAAGCAAGGCAAGTGTATTGACACTTGCAATTTCCGCGCTGCGGAAATGCTTGTTGGGGTGCCCCCAAACCCGCTGGACTTCTGGACACCGTGACCAGAAGAAACGTTGTCTGCGTCGCCGTCCCTAACGGGCCTGCTCCTTATTGCGCTGGCTGTCCGTCAGCCCGCGCAGATGATCCACGCTGCCCTTGACTGCCACCAGCTCCCGCATATCCTGCTGGGCCTTGCGGTATTCCAAATAAAGAGCTTTTTTCCGCGCTGCCAGTTGGCGGCGTTTTTCTTTTAGTACGTCCATTTTGGGGAGCTTCTCGCCGCCCAGCAGCTCGGCCATCGTCGCCTTTGCAGCCAGGTAGTCGGCCAGTTCCGCCTCATGCTCGGCAAGGTATTTCCGGCTGTACTTGGCGGCCTTGTACCCATCGAACGCGGGGCGGGTCTTGGCGTACTGCACCACGGCGGCCATCAGATCGGACACACGGGAAAGCTCGGCCTCGGTCTGCTGAATGTCCCCGGCCAGCGTGTGAAAACGCTCTGTGGCGGCGTCGGTCTTTGCGGCCAAATCGTTATATTCAAATAGCTGGTGCTCTTTCAGATATTGCAGCGCGGCAGCCATCTGTTTGAGGTTATACACCTTGGCCCCTGTCTCTTATACACATCTGACGCTGC
>ERZ1027259.456-NODE-456-length-12670-cov-4.798732_pt1 | contig 12670 bp, 9 predicted proteins | sample MGYA00519260_ERZ1027259 | MGnify/ENA primary metagenome ERZ1027259 (study PRJEB26926, sample SAMN06164549) | human gut metagenome | biome: ENVO:00009003; feature: ENVO:2100002; material: ENVO:00002003 | host: Homo sapiens | place: USA | collected 2012 ...
GTTGCTAAAACCGCAAGGAATGCTGCTGGCGGTATCGGACTGCCTGGGCGAGGGGCTCACGCGCGAGCGTGTGCGCAAATGGCTTGCGTACAAGACCGGTAAGCGCCCCTTTGTCGCCTTCGACACGATGCGCTCGCTCGAGCGGTCGGTCGCCGACGCGGGCTTTGCCGTGCTGGAACGGGAAAATCTGTTCCCGTCGCCGCCGAATCTGTTTCTCGCGGCACAAAAGGAATAAAAAAGCAGGGCCGTCAGGAGCAATGTCCTGACGGCCCTGCCGTATTTTGTGTTACTTGTGCAGCAGCGGGGAGAGCGGCTTGTAGATGAGGAAGCACAGCGCCACGTCGATCATGCCCTTGACGAAGGTGAAGGGCATATTGAAGATGGTCAGGCACTTGATGAGGCTGTCGGAGGAGGGGAGAATGGCCTGATACATACCGATGATGGCGTCCAGAGGCAGACCGTAGCACACCACATAGGCGGGATACACCAGGAGGTAGTTGAAGGGTACAGACAGGACTGCCATCAGCGCGGCGCCGACAACAGCGCCGATCAAAGCGCCCTTGCGGGACTTATTCCGGGCATAGATGTAACCGGCGGAGAAGGAGAACACGCTGCCCATCACGAAGTTGAACAGCTCACCTACATAGGCGGAGGAGGTGCCGTGGAGCACGGAGAACAGCAGCACCTGCCACAGCAATTCGTTCTGTGCCCAAGCGGCAAAAGTCAATATCCAAAAAAACGAATAATCCAGTCGCAACCGTGTGCGACCCACCGTCCATTCCAAAAGCACCACCGCTACATCTATACGCAGCGCCGGTGCTCTCTATCCGCTAAGACGCGGTTTAGCGGTGACTGTCCAAATAAGACTGCAAGATCACGCTGGCAGACACAGCGTCCACCTGCTTCTTGCTTTTTTTGCCATGCACATTGCCCGCAGACAGCAGGTCATAGGCCAGCACCGTCGTCAGACGCTCATCCTGGTACACCACCGGAAGTCCGGTAAGCTCCGATAGCAAATCGCCCAGGCGGCGGCAGGCGTCGCACCGGTAGCCATAGCTGCCGTCCATATTCCGGGGCAGCCCTACAACGATCTGCTCTGCTTTCTCTGTCTTGGCAAGAGCCGCCAGTTTCTCGGCCAGCTTAGGTGCGTAGCGCTCCTCCACCGTGTCATAGGCGGTGGCCAGCATCTCCCGCACATCGCAAAAAGCCACGCCGGTGCGCACATCGCCGTAGTCCACAGCCATCATTCGCATAGCGGTTCTCCTTCCTGTAAAAAAGAGCGAAAGGATCCATACCTTGTTGATCGCTTTCGCTCCGTTTGTGTTTATTATCTTCCAAAAGGGTCGTGCCGGTACTCCGGCCGCCACCAGTCCTGCTTGCCTAAGGTAGCGCAGTCCGCCGGTAAATGAGAAGCGTCATTCTCCAGCAGCAAGCGGGGTGTGCCGCTTTCATCTACTTCTAAAACGGACACACAGGTGTTTTCACCCCAGTTCACATCGTTCAGCCGCTCAATGGGCCAACCGTGTGCCCAGCACAGCAGATTGCGAATGGCGCAGCCGTGGGAGGCCAGCAATACGGTCTTGCCCGGATGGCGGGCGGCGAGCAGCAGCACCGCGTCTCGCATACGGTCAAACACCTGTTGCATAGACTCCCCTTTTTCTATGGCAAAGGCGTGGGGTTCGTCATTCCACAAGGCACTCTCCCTGGGATAGCATTTGGGAAAGTCCGCAAAGGGCAGACCCTCAAACGCCCCGCCGTTGATCTCGATCAGGCTGTTCAGTACGTGGATAGGTAGTCTATGCGCCCGGTTGCAGGCCTGGGCAGTCTTCACGCTGCGGCGCAAGGGGCTGGAATAAATCACATCAAAGCGCTCCCCTGCCATACGCGCAGCCAGCAGATCCAGCTGGCGGGCACCATTCTCGGTAATGTCGCCGTCCGTGATACCGTTAAACACCCGGCGGATATTCCCCTGTGCCTCACAGTGGCGCACAACGATAAAGCGGGTGGCGCTCATTCGTCGTCGCCCTCATTGGCCTTGGTGGGCTTTGGCTCTGCCGGTGCAGAGGTCTGCGGCTTCTGGGCTGCGGTGGTCTCGCCGCCGGCGGCTGTGGTATTCTCGCCGTCTGCCGCAGTGGTGGTCTTGCCGGAACTGCCGGAATTGCCGTAGCTGCCGGAGCCGCTGCTCCCGCCGGTGGAATAGCCGTGGCCGCCGGAGCAGTTGCCGGGCAGGTTGTTCACATCGTACCAGCCGTACACGCCGGTGCCGCTGCGCAACTTGCCACAGGAGGGGCAATAGGAACGCTTTACGATGCCTTCCGGCTCCTCAAACTTGGTTTTATACTGATCGCTGTCCAGCTTGTCATACACGGCGGACATCACCGTCTTCCACAAAGTACCGGAGGGGTTACCGGACAAGCCGTAGTAGATCTCCTTGGGCTGGTCATAGCCGTACCATACACCGGCCACAAAGTCCGGCGTGCCGCCCATAAACCAGCGGTCCTTATCGTCCGTAGTGGTACCGGTCTTGCCGAAGCACTGAATACCGGACAACTTGTAGGAAGTACCGGTGCCGGCGGTCATAACCGTTTGCAGCAACTTGTTCATCACCCAGGCGGTATTCTCAGACAGCGCGGACTCTTTGGTCTTTTCCGGCTGCTTTTGCAACACCACATTGCCCTGCACATCCTCGATCTTCGTGTAGCAGTACGGCTCGTAGTAGTAGCCGCCATTGCCAAAAGTGGCGTAGGCCGCGGTCATCTCCAGCACGGTTACACCGTTGGTCACACCGCCGGTAGCCATAGGTGCGTAGTCGCAGTCCTTCACGCTGTCCAGCGTGCTGATGTGGAACCGATTGCTGATAAAGTCCAGAGAGTAATCCACCGCGCCGGCGTCACTGATCATATCCAGTGTGCGGGCGGAGATGGTGTTTTTAGACTGGGCAAGACCGTATTGCAAGGTAACGGTGCTGCCGCTGTATCCGCCGCCCTGGTTGGTGGGCCAGGGTTTGCCGTCCACCACCTTCAGCGGGGCGTCTTTAATCATTGTAGACCAGTAAATATTAGTGTTCTCGTCCTGCAAGCTCTTTTCGAGCGCCGGTCCGTACACGGACAAAGGCTTAATGGTAGAACCGGGCTGTCGCTTGGACATGGTGGCGCGGTTCAGTCCCAAATTGACTTTCTTCTTTCCGGTGCCGCCCACCAAGCCTAAAACGCGGCCGTTATAGTCCATGACTACCATCGCACCCTGGACAGTCTCGTCCGGCATGCGCTTGTAGTTCTCGTACACATTTTCCAGTGCTTTCTGCACATCAAAATCAATGGCAGTGTAGATCTTCAGTCCGCCACCGTAGACCATATTCTTGGCTTTCTTGTAAGTGTAGCCGTTCTTTTGCAGGTCCTCAATCACGGAGGTAATCACATGATCCACATAATAGCTGTTGACGGTCTGGGCCTTTTTGGTGCTCTTGGCTTTGACCTTAGAGCCTTTATATTCTTTGCTGTTGGTAAATACCAGCTTATAACTCTTGGCGCTCTCGTACTCGTCTTTAGAAATGGAGCCCTCTTTATACATGGCCTCCAGGAAGTACTCCTGCCGTTTCTTATTGGCCTTAGGGTCATTCAAGGGATCATAGGTGGACGGCGCCTTGGTAATGGCTGCCAGACTGGCACACTCCGCCGCATTCAGATCCTTAATGTCCTTGCCAAAGTACTTCTCTGCGGCGGTCTTCACGCCGTAGCAGCCATTGGACAGGTACACAGTGTTCAGGTACGCCTCAATGATCTCGTCCTTGCTGTAATTGCGCTCCAGGTTCAGCGCCTGCAAGATCTCGTTAAACTTACGGATAAAGGTCACCTGGTTTTCGTCCGTTAAGTTCTTGATCAACTGCTGGGTAATGGTGGAACCGCCCTGACCAAAGTTGGTGGGCTTGACAAACACGCCGATGGTACGCACCCAGTCCACACCATGGTGCTCATAAAAGCGCTTGTCCTCACCGGCCACAAATGCCTTGGGCATATAGGGGCTCATATCGTCCATGTCCACCCAAATGCGGTTTTCTTCCCCATGCAGGCGGGTGATCTCCACAGTCTTGCCGTTCTTGTCTGTGCCGTAGATGAAAGAGGTCATATTTTGGCTGTACTTCTGCTCGGTCAGATCAAAGACCTTGTCGCCATGAACCACGCTGTAACCGTAAATAAACAGCACGGAGCAGCACACAATGCCCACCACGCAAATAACCATCAGGCAGCCCAGCAGCACCTTGCCTAACTTGCGGGCAGGGGTACTCTCTTTGGGTGGCTTGCTTGCCTTCTTGCGCTTTTTGGCAGCCAGGCGGTTCTCCATCTGCTGCTCTTTCTTATGCCGCGCCGCACGGTCCGCCGCTGCATTCCTCTGTACGGGCGCCTGCTGCGCCTGCTTTTCTACCGCGTGCCGGTCCTCGTCATAAGCCTTAGACGAGTTGTTCATAAACGAACGCAGCAGATCGTCATAATCTTTATTCGCCACGCACATACCTCCTAAGTCGTTCGTATGTATGGGTGATGGGGTCGGACAGACCCATTTTATATTTTAATAATTATACTACAAAGATTAAAATAAATAAAGCAAATTATGAATAAATTAAGAATTTTTTGCTTGCTTGCCGCTCTTGCTCGGTGCTTTCGTACGGCCGTTTTCCCGATCCATGGCCCGGGAACGCTTGCGGCTCATGGGCTGCACCTTCTTGCTGATCTGCACATGATCGTACATTTGCTTGGCACGCAGCTGCACCCAATATTTGGTGCCGCAATCCCGACACTCGCCCCAGTTCTTAAAGGCGTTGTTGGAAAATTCAAAGGGACGCAGCATTTGCAGTTCTTTATGGCAACGGGGACACTGAAACTTTTGCTGTCGAAGATCGAACCCACGGCAAATGGCGTGGCGCAGGTAATAGGGCTTGTACAGCAGCCGCTCAAAATAATCCCCGGAGCAGTCACAAATATACGGCTCAAACAGTGCCGGATCATACACTTTCTTAAAACAGGCGGCGGCCACATAGCAGTCCTCCAGCGCCCGGTGCAGGTTCTCCTCCTCCACAGAGATCTGGAACTTCTCGGCACAGTGGGCCAGGCTGATCTGGTTGTTGTTGGGATTATCGGTTAAGAAGCGCATACAGTACTTTTGCGCGTCCGCATACCGCTGCATAAACGGTACATGGGCACGCTGGCTAAAATACTTGTAGTTGCCGGCCAGCACATACAGATCGCTGTCCGACCAGCTCATAAACACACAGTTGTCCGCCCCACTCCAGCGGGCAAAGTCCCGAAAAGCCTCCTCAAAAGGAATGCCGTTTTGCTTCACCTCATCCGGGGTAATGTGGGTCAGATCCTTAAACCGACCGGTAAGCCGCTTAGATACCTTGGGCAAAATCAGCTGCTTAAAAGTATCTACAATTTGCAGCCGTTCATCCAGCATCACAGCGCCGATCTCTATGATCTCATTCATACCGGTCTGCGCCTTATAGTTGTAGGCATTATTCCATTCTAAATCAAAAATTACAAAGTTCATGTTCGTTCTCGTTCATTCATTGGGGTGACTGCAAAAAAAATAACCTTGCACGCGGCAAGGTTATCTTTGCGTTTGCTTATCCGACAAACAGGAAGATGAGAAATGCAGCAAGCACAATCACAAAGAAAGCCACGATCAGCCATTTTGTGATTTTTTCTAACTTAGCCTCAATCGTTCTGCCCTTGGATTTGCCCAAAAAGGTCTCTGCACCGCCAGCGATAGCACCGGACAGGTTCTGGGAACGACCCTCCTGCATCAATACAACGATAGTTATAATAATCGACGCCAAAATCAGCACTGCGCCGAAAACATAATGATACCAAAGCATGAAAACTTCCTCCGCTCATAATTTACTTCAGCATTATAGCATAGCACTACGAGAAATGCAACCCCTTTTTACCAACAATTTACTGGCATACAAAGGCGCGACGGCACGCACACTATAAACGGCAACAAAGAGAGTGCGTTTGCCTTTGCTGCCTCCGCTGCCTTGCAGCGGGTTTACATAAGGCGTTTGCCGCCGGTTTTTACAGGTCGATGGAAGATCGGCCGGTTTTTTATGCAATTACGCCGGATCAAAAGGTCAGTTGCTCGCCAATGTCCGCCGCCGAAGGCAGTGCGCCCGCTGCCGGCAGATTTTTGGCACGGTAGCGCCAGGGCTTTTCAAACTCGCCTTCTTTGTACAGGTACATACCGGTGACCTTTTTATTTTTCTTTAAGGTCATGGCAGAAATACCGATGGTGTCCTTCGTGGATTTGGCCAGCACGCCGCCGGTATTCAGCAGCAGCTTGCGCCCGCTGTCAGAGCACAGCACCACTTCCGTATCCTCCGGAATATACATAGCCGCCGCCAAGGGTGACTTGGCGGAATAAGCATTCAAGAGCTTCTTGCGGTTGGTCTTGGTCTGGTAGGCAGCCACATCCACTTTGGCGAACTTGCCGTTCTCAAAGGCAAAGAGCATATAGCCCTTATATTCGTGGAGCAGCGCCATGTAGACCGGCTGCTCGTCCTCTTCCATTTCCAATTTACCGGCCACATACTCGCCCAGCTGGGACGCTTTGCCGTCCTCAAAGTCAGATAAGCGGGACTTGTACACCTGGTGGTGGTTGGTAAAGAACAGCAGTTCGTCCCTGTTGGAGGCTTCCTCCTCCCGGAGCATGGTGTCACCCTCCTTGAGCTTTTGCTCGCCGCTCAAGCGCAGGTTGGCGGTCTTGATCTTCTTCAAATACCCCTCGGCAGAAAGGAACACAGTCACCGGGTAGTCCGGCACCTCCTGTTCCGTCTCCGGCGCAGCCTCCTGCACATCGTAAAGAATTTCCGAACGGCGGCCGGTGTCGTACTTCTGGGCTACCGCCTGCAACTCGCCCACGATTACTTTTTTCATCTTGTTTTGGCTGGAGAGCACTTCCTCCAGTTGGGCGATCTCATTCTCCAAATTCTCAATATCTTGAATGCGCTTAAGGATATACTCCCGATTCAAGTGGCGCAGCTTGATCTCCGCCACATATTCCGCCTGGGTCTCGTCAATGCCAAAGCCAATCATCAAATTGGGCACCACATCGACCTCTGCCTTGGTCTCCCGGACGATCTTAATCGCCTTGTCAATATCCAACAGAATCTTGGACAGACCCTTGAGTAAATGCAGCTGGTCCCGCTTTTTGTTCAGCATAAAGGTCAGGCGGCGGCGCACACATTCCAGGCGGAAGTCGATCCACGCCATCAACAGCTCCCGTACGCCGTAGACCTTGGGCTTGCCGTCCACCAGCACATTGAAGTTGCAGCTGAAGCTGTCCTCTAAGGGCGTCATCTTATAAAGCCGCAGCATCAGGTCGTCTGCATGCACACCCCGCTTCAGGTCAATGGTGATCTTCAGACCGGTCAGATCCGTTTCGTCTCGAATATCGCTGATCTCCCGCACTTTGTTGGTCTTGACCAGCTCCACGATCTTGTCAATGATCGCTTCGGCGGTGGTGGTTGGCGGAATCTCCGTTACATCAATGCAGTTGTATTTTTTGTCATAGGTGTACTTGGCACGCACCCGCACAGAGCCGCGGCCGGTGTCGTAAATTTTGTCCAGCTCCGGCTTATTATAGAGAATATAGCCGCCGCCTACAAAATCCGGCGCCAGTAGGGTGTCTGCGATTACATGGGCCGGGTTTTTGATTAGGGCAATGGTGGTGTCGCACACTTCCTTTAAGTTAAAAGAAGCGATGGATGAGGCCATACCTACGGCGATGCCGGTGGTCACATTACAGAGAATGGACGGAAAGGTCACCGGCAGCAAAGTCGGCTCTTTCATGGTGTTGTCATAGTTGTCTACAAAGTCCACCGTGTCCTTGTTAATGTCGTCAAACAGCTCCCGGCAGATGGGCGCCAGCTTAGCCTCTGTGTAACGGGAGGCAGCGTACATCATATTTTTGCTGTAAGCTTTACCGAAGTTACCTTTAGACTCCACATAGGGATACAGCAGGCTCTCATTGCCCCGGGACAGGCGGATCATGGTGTCGTAAATGGCCGCATCACCGTGGGGGTTCAGCTGCATGGTGCGCCCCACAATGTTGGCGCTCTTAATAAAGCCGCCGGTAAGCAGCTTCATATTGTACATCGTGTAAAGCAGCTTGCGGTGGGAGGGCTTAAAGCCGTCGATCTCCGGCAAGGCGCGGGAGAGGATCACGCTCATGGCGTAGGGCATATAGTTGCTCTTCAGGGTGTCCACAATGGGCTCCGTCTGCACGGTGCCGGCACCTTTGATATGCACATTTTCGTCCAGCTTCCCGGCAACCGGGCGCTGGTCCTTTTTCTTCTTTGGCAATGAACGCCCCTCCTTAGCTTACATCTGCGGCGTCCAGGTACAGGTAGCCGTAGTCTGCAATATATTCTTTGCGACCCTCCAGGTTGTCTCCCAGCAGCAGGTCAAAGAACTTGGAGGTCTCCTCTGCATCCGACGGAGTCACCTGGATAATGCGGCGGGTGGCCGGGTTCATGGTGGTCAGAGCCATCATCTCTGCCTCGTTTTCACCAAGACCTTTGGACCGCTGCACGGTATAGGGCGCGTCGCCGATCTCTGCCTTGATCTGGTCCATCTCCACTTCATTGTAGGCAAAATAGGTCTGGCCCTTGCAGGTCACCTCGTACAGCGGAGACTCGGCGATATACACCTTGCCTGCCTGGATCAGCTTGGGCATCAGGCGATAGATCATCGTCAAAATCAAGGTACGGATCTGAAAACCGTCCACATCCGCATCGGTGCAGATAAGCACTTTGTTCCACCGCAGGTTATCCATATCAAAGGCGGACAAATCCTTGGCAGCCTTGGAGCGCACTTCCACGCCGCAGCCCAGCACCTTGATCAGGTCGGTAATAATGTCGTTCTTAAAGATCTTGTCATACTCGGACTTTAAGCAGTTGAGGATCTTGCCGCGCACCGGGATCACCGCCTGGAACCGGGCGTCCCGGGCCTGCTTGCAGGCACCCAATGCAGAGTCGCCCTCTACAATAAACACCTCTCGCTCGCTTACATCCTTGGAGCGGCAATCCACAAACTTTTGAATGCGGTTGGTCATATCCATCTTGGACTGCAAGGTGGTTTTTAAGGTTTTGCGGGTGTTCTCCGCCTTTACCCGGGCGCGCATATTTACCAGCACCTGGTTGGCGATCTTCTCCGCCTCCATCTTGTTCTCAATAAAGTACACTTCCAGGGATCTGCGGAAGAAGTCGGTCATAGCCTCCTGAATAAACTTATTGGTGATCGCCTTTTTAGTTTGGTTCTCGTAAGAAGTGTTGGTGGAGAAGGAGGACACCACAAAGATCACGCAGTCCTCCACATCCTGAATATTGATCTGACCATCTGATTTGGCGTACTTGTTATTGGCTTTCAGATAGGCATTGATCTGGCTCACAAAGGCACTGCGAAAGGCCTTTTCCGGCGAGCCGCCGTGCTCCAAAAAGCTGGAGTTGTGGTAATACTCTTTCAGCTGGGTTTTCAGCGAAAAGCACACCGCCGCCTTGATCTTCAGCTTATAGTCATTCAGATCCGCACGGTCGCGGCCCACCCGCTCGCACTCCCAGTATTGGGGTGTGGTAAAAGCGGTGTCCCCTGCCAGCTCCGCCACATAGTCCTGAATACCGTTTTGGTAACAAAATTCGGTGGTGTCGAACTTGCCGCCGGCGGTCTCCTCCTTGAGCACAAAGTGCACGCCGTCATTAACAATGGCCTGCCGCTTCATCGTGGATACGAACCAATCTCTGGGAATGTTAATGTCCGTAAACACCTGAATATCCGGCTTCCAGCGAATGCGGGAGCCGGTATCGCGCTTGTGGTACGGCTCCTTGTGCAGGCCGCCGATGTTCTCGCCCTTTTCAAAATGCAGGGTATAGCAATAGCCGTCCCGGTGAATTTCCGCGTCCATATATTCCGACGCATACTGGGTGGCGCAAAGCCCCAGGCCGTTAAGGCCCAGGGAGAACTCATAACTGCCTGCACCGCCGGCGTTATCATATTTGGACCCGGCGTACATCTCGCAAAACAGCAGCTCCCAGTTCTCTCGCTGCTCGTTCTTGTTGTAATCCACAGGAATACCGCTGCCAAAGTCCTGCACCTCATAGGAGCCGTCCAGGTAGCGGGTCACTACGATCCGATTGCCGCGCCCCTCTCTGGCCTCGTCTATGGAGTTGCTCATAATTTCAAAGATGGAATGCTCACAGCCCTCTAACCCGTCCGAGCCGAAAATCACAGCCGGGCGCTTTCGCACACGATCTGCACCACGCAGGGACTTAATGCTTTCGTTGCCGTAGGTGGCTTTTTTCGCCATGCTTTTCCCTCCGATAAATTGTCTTTAGTCGTTGATATTATACAATATCTTGTGGAAATGTCAAGAAATGAAAAAAGACAGCTACCGGTAAGTAACTGTCTTTTCTTGGGGTTATCGGTCGGATTCAGGAGCTTCCGGTGCAGGGTCTGCCGGGGCATTTGCCGCTTCCGCTGCCGGTGCGTCTCCGCCCTCCGGCGCAGGCACCGGGGCTGTGTCCGCAGCAGTCTGTGTTTCTGCCGCAGGGGCTTCCGGTTCTTCTATGGGTTGGGCTTCCGGTTCGTCCAGCTTGCCGTTTTCCATCAGCTGGGCAAACATCTCGCCAGTAAGCTTCTCTTTTTGCAGCAGGGTCTCCGCCACCAGTTCCAGCTTCTCGTAATGGGTCTTTAAGATCTCTTCCGTCTGACTGTAAGCGTGGCGCATCATCCGCTCAATCTCTGCGTCAATCTTGGCAGAGGTCGCCTCGCTGTAATTGTTTACATGGCCAAAGTCCTTGCCAAGGAATACCTCGTCGTTCTCATCGCTGAATACAGCCGGACCCAGCACCTCGCTCATGCCGTACTTGGCCACCATGTCCCGACAAATTTGGGTGGCGCGCTGCAAATCGTTAGATGCGCCGGTAGAAATATCCCCCAACGCCAACGCCTCGGCCACACGACCGCCCAACATGGAGATCAGGTCGTCCAGCATCTCCTTTTTGGAATTGTAATTTTCCTCTTGCGGGGTGTACCATGTATAGCCGCCGGCACCCAGACCCCGGGGAATAATGGAAATTTCCTTCACCGGGTCGTGACCCTCTACATAGTAGGCTGCCACAGCGTGACCCGCCTCGTGGTAAGCGGTCAGGCGCTTGGCCTTCTTGGAATATTTATGGCTTTTTTTCTCCGTGCCCATTTGCACACGGGAGGAGGCGTCGTTAATTTCCGCCATAGTCAGTGCTTTCTTCTTGCGGCGCACAGCCAGCAAAGCAGCCTCGTTGAGCAGGTTTTCCAAGTCCGCACCGGTAAAGCCGATAGTGTCCTTAGCCACTTCTTTCAAATCCACATCCGGACCCAGAGGCTTGTTGCGGGAATGGACTTTCAAAATGTCCTCGCGGCCCTGTGCATCCGGTCGATTCACGGTAATTTGGCGGTCAAAACGACCGGGGCGCAGCAGCGCCGGATCCAGTACATCCGGCCGGTTGGTGGCAGCCATCACGATAATACCGCTGTTGGTGCCAAAGCCGTCCATCTCTACCAGCAACTGGTTCAAGGTCTGCTCCCGCTCATCATTACCGCCGCCGGTGCCGGCACCTCTGTGACGGCCCACAGCATCAATCTCATCAATAAATACAATGGCCGGTGCCTTCTTCTTGGCCTGCTCAAACAGGTCGCGCACACGAGAAGCACCCACGCCCACATACATCTCTACAAAGTCAGAGCCGGAGATGGACAAAAACGGTGCGCCGGCCTCACCGGCCACAGCACGGGCCAGCAAAGTTTTACCGGTACCGGGAGGACCCACCAGCAGCACGCCTCGGGGAATACGGGCGCCCAGTGCGGTAAAGCTGTCCGGGTTCTTTAAGAACTCCACGATCTCCTCCAGCTCGCCCTTTTCCTCATCACAACCGGCCACATCCTGAAATGTGGTCTTGCGCTTTTCGTCCTCCACCAAGGTCTTGGCGCGGATCTTGCCAAAGCCCAGCGTCTTGTTGGTGTCGTTCATCATGGCGTTGTTCATCCGCCGGAACGCATAGAACCCAAGACCTACAATAGCAATGAGCATAATAAGCGACGGCAGCATACTGGTGAACCAGTTGCCGGAAGCGCCCTTTTTGTAATTATAAGTAATGCGGTTCTTATTATTGGTCTGCTTGGCGTTATACGCGTCTACATTATCCTTCACATCGTCCAAAAAGAGCGACACATTGGGCACGGTGTAGCGCTGCTCCTTCTCCGGGTCCTTAAAGGTCTTGTAGGTCAGTGCGCCGCTGGACAGATCCAGGGAAAAATCCTTTACCTGGTTCTCTTCAAACATCTGCACCACTTGGGAGTATTGCACCTCTGTGCCGGATTGGTTAGAAGACAAATACCATACTGCCCCGATCAAAAGCACCGGGATCAGGATATAAAACAGAATGGACTTCCAATTTTTTGCCATATTATTCATCTATCAGTCCTCCGTATGGGAAACTACATAAAGCACGCTTCGGGTGGTGGCGTCCACCCCGACGCGCTGATCGCAGCAGCAGCCTGCCACGGCGATGATCCCCAAATCGTCCTCCGCCACCAGGGGCAGAGCGCGCCGACTGTGGGGCACGCGGTATTCGCAATAGAGC
>ERZ1027259.497-NODE-497-length-11297-cov-4.436132_pt1 | contig 11297 bp, 10 predicted proteins | sample MGYA00519260_ERZ1027259 | MGnify/ENA primary metagenome ERZ1027259 (study PRJEB26926, sample SAMN06164549) | human gut metagenome | biome: ENVO:00009003; feature: ENVO:2100002; material: ENVO:00002003 | host: Homo sapiens | place: USA | collected 2012 ...
TCTAGCTTCGTCGGCAGCGTCAGATGTGTATAAGAGACAGGTTCAGCACCGTGCGCTGGGAGGGACTTTGATAAATCAACACATTTCGCTTGGCGTCCACATATTCGTCCAGAGAAATATGGTGGTCCAAATGGGTAGATTCGATATTCGTCACCACCGCAATATCCGGCTGATGCACCAGATTGCCCATGGTCAGCAGCTGAAAAGAGGACAGTTCACAAACCGCATAATCAGAGGGGGTCAGATCCTCCAAATACGGCAGCATGGCTTTGCCGATATTACCGCCGATCACTGCGGAGTGGCCGGCCTTTTTCAGCATTTCGTAAATCAAGGTGGTCGTTGTGGTCTTGCCGTTGGAGCCGGTAATGCCAATGATCTTGGCCGGGCAGTAACGGAAGAATTCTTCCATCTCGCTGGTCACCGTTTGGCCCCGCTCAATACATTCTCCGATCCAAGGATTTTGGAACGGCAAAATGCCGTTGCTGCGGAAAACGATGTCCATCTCCGGTAAAATACGCAAATAATCCTTGCCTAAGGAAAACTGCACACCGCAGGCGCGCAGCTCCTCACAAGTTTTTTTTCCAATATAGCTCTCGTCCCTACTGTCGCAGGCATATACTTGCAAGCCATGGCGAGCCAAAAACAGCGCAGACGGCGCGTTGGCCACCCCCATACCCACAAAAGCAATCTTCTTGCCCCGCAGGGATGCAATATATTCTTTTACCTTTTCGGTCATAGCTGTCTCCTTAATCGTGTGCGAAGAATGTGCCGTTTTTAAATTCTGCCAGAGTAAAGGTTTTCATCTTTTCCTCCAGCTTATCCTGAAACGGCAGGCGCTCGCCCTTATTTGCATCGGCAATGGGCAATTCGCAGCCCATTACATAATTGGCAATCATCTGCTGGCATTTGCTCACCCTGTTGCCCAAGAAGTACACCCGTCCGGTGTCCGCCTCGGCAATGGCATAGGCGATCTGCAACTGATCCCGCTTGCCGTAGCAGGTAATGGATTTGCTCAGGTCAATGGCGTCTTCCCCGGCCGTGTCCGTTACAAACAAGATCACGCCGCTGCCGCTGCGCTTCATCTTCTGTACCGTCAGATCGGTAAATGCCGCGTCGGAATAAGCCAAAATATCGCCCCGGGTCAGCGCTTCCGTCTCCACCACATAAAAGAATTCCTTTTTCTTCATGGCCCGAGCGTCAAAGGGCATCTCGCTTAGTTCCAAATCTCGCTCAACGGTGTAGCCGTACCGATCCAGGTCTGCCAGCACCGCTGCGGTCAGCGGCTGGATCTCCCGCTCCGGTCGATCGGAAAAATAATACCCGGCATCTGCCAGTTCATCCTCAATGCGGCTGAGATACCCGTCCACTTTACCGTACTTGGAGTAGTACATCAAAAGCATGAACATAGAGGCGATCACCAGCGCGTCACACACATAATTCATCACCAGTGCAGCCACATGACTTGCCTTTGCTACCAACGGCTCCGCACCGATATACACCACCAGCACTGCAATAGCTGCGTACAGCAAAATGCGCATGGCTTTATATAACTTTTTCTGCTTTTTTCGAATTTCTCTCATTTCACCATTTCCATAAACTGCGCTTCGTCGATTACCGGTATTCCCAAAGCGTTTGCCTTATCCAGTTTGCTGCCGGCAGCCTCGCCTGCCAGCACATAAGAAGTCTTTTTAGAAACAGAGCCGCTGGCCTTGCCCCCAAAGGACTCGATCATGGCCGCCGCTTCGCTGCGCTTTAAGGTGGGCAGCGTACCGGTAAGCACAAAGGTCATCCCTGCAAAACGGTGATCCTCCACCTTCGTCTTGCTAACCATCTGCACGCCGGCGGCTTTCAGCTCCCCGATCAGCGCCTTGGCGCCGTCGGTAGCAAAGAAGTCCGCCACACTCTCCGCCATAATTTGGCCAAAGCCGTCAATAGCAGCGATCTCCTCCACAGTAGCCGTCATAATATTGTCCATATCTCCAAAGTGGGTCGCCAGCAGCTTGCCCGCCTTGGCACCGATGTGGCGAATGCCCAGTGCAAACAGCAACCGGGAAAGGTCGTTCTCTTTGGACTTCTCCACAGAGGCTAAAATATTCCCGGCGCTGGTCTCCTGGAACCCGTCCAGGGCGGCGATCTTCTCTTTCTCCAGCCGATAAATATCACCGGCAGAGCGGAGCATACCCGCCTGCACAAAAGTCTCTATGATTGCCGGACCAAGCCCCTCAATGTCCATAGCGTCACGGGAGCAGAAGTGGATCAGATTGCGCAGCAGCTGTGCCGGGCACTCCGGGTTCACACAGCGAATCGCAGCCTCATCCTCCTCCCGGATCACCGCCGCGCCGCAAGAGGGACACACGCTGGGAAAAGTATAGCAGGGATTGCCGCCGTGTTTGGTCACGCACAACACCTCCGGGATAATATCTCCGGCTTTTCGCACAGTAACCGTATCACCGATGGCAATGCCTTTTTCCGTAATAAAATCCTGATTATGCAGGGTGGCGCGACTGACGGTGGTGCCCGCCAGATGAACGCTTTCCAGCACAGCGGTAGGAGTCAGCACCCCGGTACGACCTACGGCGATCTCAATATCCAGCAGCTTTGTTTCTTTCTCCTCCGGCGGGTACTTGAAAGCAATGGCCCACTTGGGGAATTTTGCAGTAGAGCCAAGAACTTGCCGCTGGTCAAAATCGTCTACTTTAATGACAGCGCCGTCAATATCATATTCCAGATCTCCACGACGTTCACCGATGGCGTGGATCTCATCCAGCGCCTTGTCAAAATCCGCATAGCAAGGGAAATCATCAACCGTGTGGAAGCCCAAATACTTGAGATAATCCAAGGACTCCTTGTGAGAATGCAGAGTCTTGCCCTGGATCTGCTGAATGTTGAATACAAAAATATCCAGTCCACGGGTGGCAGTCACGCTACTATCTTTTTGGCGCAGAGAACCGGCTGCCGCATTTCGTGGGTTCTTAAAGGGCTTTTCTCCGGCAATCTGCTGTCGATCCACCACCTGCTCAAAGCTGCGGTGGGGCATATACACCTCGCCCCGCACCTCCAGATACGGCAGCGGATCCTTGATTTTCAGCGGAATGCTGCGGATCACCCGCAAATTGCCGCTTACATCTTCGCCCACATCGCCGTCGCCTCGGGTAGAACCACGCACAAACACGCCGTCCCGGTATTCCAGACTTACGGACAGACCGTCGATCTTCGGCTCCACCACATAGCGCGGGTGGTCCACACTTCCCTGCACCCGCCGGTCAAAGTCTCGCAGCTCTGCGGTACTAAACGCATCCTGCAAGCTCTCCATACGCACAGTATGGGCCACCGGAGCAAAGGAATTATCCGCTTTGCCGCCCACTTTTTGGGTGGGGCTGTCCGGGGAGACGTAGCGTGGATTGGCCTGCTCCAGCGACTCCAGCCGGCGCATCATCATATCGTACTGATAGTCCTCAATCTCCGGCGCATCGTCGTTATAATACTTATCCGAGTAGTAGCGCAGCTTTTGGCGCAAGTCCTCGATCTCCTGTAAAACAGTCACTGCATTTTCACCTGCTCATTATCTGTTTATAATCTTATTTATTATAGCAATTTTTGTCCGGGTATTCAACAATTATACGCCATTTTTTACCCGGAGTACAAAAAATAGGCACCTGCGCCGCCGATCCGGGGGCCACAGGTGCCAAAATGTGATTTTGTTCGGTTACAGGGTGAATTTGCGGAACACTTTTTTGCCCTTACGCACCACAGCGCCGGCTTCTAAATCTGCCTTGCTGACGGTGGCATACACATCATCCACTTTTTCGTCATTCAGGCTCACGCCGCCCTGGGTGATCAGGCGTCTGGCCTCACCTTTGGACTTGACCATACCGCCCAGCACCATCAGATCCATCAGGCCGATGCTGTCGTCAGTCAGGCTGTCTGCCTCCACCTGGGTGGTGGGCATATTGGCGCTGTTTGCGCCGCCGCTGAAGATGGCACGAGCTGCTTCCTGGGCTTTCTTGGCTTCTTCCTCGCCGTGCACCAGGTTGGTCAGCTCATAAGCCAGTACTTCCTTGGCGGAGTTCAGCTGCTGCCCTTCCAATTTGGCATACTCGTTGATCTGCTCCATAGGCAGGAAAGTGAGCAGCTTCATGCACTTGATCACATCTGCGTCGTCCACATTGCGCCAGTACTGGTAAAACTCATACGGAGAGGTCTTTTCCGGATCCAGCCAAACGGCGCCCTTTTGGGTCTTGCCCATCTTCTTGCCCTCGGAATTTAGCAGCAAGGTAATGGTCATGGCAGAGGCGTCCTCCCCCAGCTTGCGGCGGATCAACTCCGTACCGCCCAACATATTGGACCATTGATCGTCGCCGCCAAACTGCAAGTTGCAGCCATATTTCTGGAACAGAGTGTAGAAGTCATAACTCTGCATGATCATGTAGTTGAACTCCAGGAACGACAAGCCCTTTTCCATACGCTGCTTATAGCACTCGGCAGTGAGCATACGGTTCACGGAAAAGCAGGCGCCCACTTCCCGCAGTACTTGCAGGTAGTTCAAATCCAGCAGCCAGTCGGCGTTGTTCACCATCAGGGCCTTGCCCTCGCTAAAATCGATAAAGCGGCTCATCTGCTTTTTGAAGCAGGCGCAGTTGTGGTCAATGGTCTCTTTGGTCATCATCTGGCGCATATCGCTGCGGCCGCTGGGGTCGCCGATCATGGCGGTACCGCCGCCGATCAAAGCGATGGGCTTGTTGCCGGCCATTTGCAGCCGCTTCATCAGGCAAAGAGCCATGAAGTGACCTACATGAAGGCTGTCTGCGGTAGGGTCAAAGCCAATATAAAACACGGCTTTACCGGTATTGACCAGGTCGCGTACCCGCGCCTCGTCTGTGACCTGGGCAATCAGCCCCCGTGCTTGCAAATCCTCATAAACTCCCATTTGTTTGTCCTCCAATATTCAGTCTATCTATTCGGTCACAGGCGAAAGGCGCATGTGCCGTTTTTTACTTTTTGTTCCATATTCACACCCATTGTGATTATCCCTCCCGGGCAGTACGTAGCATTTCCTCTGCCGTAGACAGCAGCGCCGGTGTAATTTCCAGTCCGCCCATAATGCGCGCCAGTTCTCTTGCTCGACCGTCAAAATCCAGGCGCTGCACTTGCGTATAAGTGCGCTCCCCTTTCACCTGCTTTTGGATCAGGAAGTGCGCCCCGGCCAGAGATGCAATCTGTGCCGAATGGGTTACACAAATCACCTGGGTGTCCTCAGCCACCGCTCGCAGCTTTAAGCCGATCTTTTGGCTGGCACGGCCGCTGACCCCGGTGTCAATCTCGTCAAAAATCAGGGTGCCCACCGTATCTTTGTGGGCCAAAATGGTCTTGATGGCAAGCATGATGCGGGACAGTTCACCGCCGCTGGCGATTTTAGCCAGGGGCTTGGGCGGCTCGCCCGGGTTCGTGGAAATCAAAAACTGCACCGTATCCTGCCCGATAGAGGACAGCTTACCTTTGCCAAAGTCCACCACAAAGCGAATACCCGGCATATCCAAATACGCCAGTTCGCTGCAAACTTCCTTTTCCAGCTTGGCAGCCACCTGCTTGCGTTCCTTAGTCAAATTCTCAGCCGCCGCTTGCACTTGCAAAAGCAAGTCGTCATAGGACTTACTGAGGGTCTCCAACTCCCGGTCGGCAAAGAGGATTTCCTCCCGCTGGGCGCGCATTTCATCCAGCTTGCCCAGCATTTCCTGCTCCGTAGCGCCGTATTTTAAGGACAGGCGGTACAATTGATCCAGCCGCTCCTCAATTTGGGCTTGCTCCTCCGGATCAGCGTCCAAGGCGTCCAGCTTCTGTTCCGCGTCATCTTTGCAGGTCTCGGCGGTGTCACACAGGGCATACAGCTGCTCGCTGATGCTCTGCAAGGAGGAATAGGGTGCCGTCTTGGCTGCCAACGCCCGCAAATAGCCGCACACCCCGGAGAACTCCTCGTCTCCACCCATGGTATAAGCCACATCTTGCAGGGCGACGCGCACCGCCTCTGCCTCGCTCAGCTCCGTGCGGCGAGCGTTCAGCCGCTCGGTCTCGCCGATCTGTATATCCGCGTTTTCCAGCTCTTTGATCTGGTAATTTAGCAAATCCAGCTTATTTTCTTTGTCTTCCTCGTCCGCCGTCAGCGCCTTTAACCGCCGCCGCACAGATAAAAATTGGTGAAACACCGATTGATACGCCGTCAAGGTGCGGTCACTCTCTGCCAGCATATCCACAAAATGCACATGTGCCTCCGGGTCCAGCAGCGTTTGGGAGTCGTGCTGACCGTGGATATTCACCAGTGCATTACCCACCGCGCGCAGCATGGTCACAGTACAGGGTGCACCGTTGATCTTGCAGCTGCTTTTGCCCTCGGCAGAAATCCGTCGGTAAAGCACCAGCGAACCGTCCGCCTCCGGCTCCAGACCCAAATTACCGATCACAGCCTGCACGGCAGGGTCCACCCCCTCAAAGAAGGCGCGCACCACTGCCTGGGGCGCACCGTGGCGCACCAGCTCCCGGGATGTGCGCTCGCCAAGAATGGCGTTGATCGCGTCCACCACAATAGACTTACCGGCGCCGGTCTCACCTGTGAGCACATTCAGCCCGGTGTCAAACTGCACCGCTGCTTTTTCAATCACGGCAATATTCTCAATTTCCAGCACTTTAAGCATGGAGCATCTTCTCCAAATTTACGGTAAAGATCTGGGCTTCCCGCTCACTGCGGCAAAGCACAAAGATGGTATCGTCCCCGGCGATGGTACCCACTACGCCGTCCCAGTCCATAGAGTCAATGGCGGCACAGGCAGCGTTTGCCATACCGGAAAAGCACTTGATACACACGGTGTTCATGGCGTACTGCACCTTTAAGATGGCCTCGTTGAAGATACCTGCCGTGCGGCCGAAATTTTCCTCCTTCGGGTGCTTGCCGGTGGAGTACACATACTTGCCGTCTGCACTGTGTGCCTTCACCAGCCGCAGTTCTTTAATATCCCTGGAAATGGTGGCCTGGGTGACTTCAAAGCCGGCCTCATGCAAATATTTTTGCAAATCCTCCTGGGTTTCCGTCTCGTATTTGGAGATGATCTCCAGGATCTTTGCCTGTCGTCTTTTCTTCATCCCAATCACCTTTCAATGATCTTTTTTCGCAGAATTTCGTAAAAATTGTCCGGCTTCACTTTAATAAGCCGCGCCACATAGGGAGATTTAGAAATGCGCACTACCGTGCGACCGTCAATCTGTACCGGGCGCTTGCCGTCCGCTGTAAAAATCGAGTTGTTGTCCACATCATTCTGCACCCTTACATACAGCGCCTTGCTGCTGGGGAACACAATGCTGCGGTCAATCAGCGAATGGGGGCAAATGGAGGTGACCACAAAGCAATCCGTCTCCGGGCTGACTACCGGTCCGCCTGCCGCCATTGAGTACGCCGTGGAGCCGGTTGGGGTAGACACGATCACACCGTCCGCCCGCACATCCCACACCGGGCGCTCCTCACAGTGAATATTTACATCTATCAGCCGAGCGTAATCACCGCGAGTGACCACCGCGTCATTCAGACAGTGAAAAGTCTCTGTCGCCTGATTTTCACGGATAATATCCGCCTGGAGCATCATCCGTTTGTCTACCTTATATTTGCCGGTAACCACATTGCCCAGCAAGGACAGTTCGTTGGCCTCCAAGCCGCTCATAAAGCCCAGTCGTCCGCCGTTAATGCCCAGCACGCACTTGTCATAAAAAGCCGCTTTCTTGGCGATCCGCAGGGTGGTACCGTCGCCGCCGATGGCGATGGCAAGATCACAGTCCTCCATCATCTTGTCCGGCTTACTGTATACCACATGGTGCCCAGGCAGCTGACCGGCGCACTCCTGGGTTACATATACATGACATTTCAGCCGATCCAACTCGCTGAGCACATCACCGGTCAGACGGCGTACCGACTCATTTTCAATATAAGGAAAAACAGAAATAATCATACCAATGCCTCATGGGAGCGACCCACCAGCGCGGCCGGGTCTACCTCCGGCGCAACCACAGGCGCCTCAGACTTTTCCACATACAACAAGTATTCAATATTCCCCTCCGGCCCTTTTACCGGGGAAAATTCCAGACCGAGAACAGAAAAGCCGTTCTCTATAGCCATACCGATTACCCGTTCCACCACTTCCAGGTGGGTGGCGGCTTCCCGCACCACACCTTTTTTGCCCACTTTATCCCGACCGGCCTCAAACTGGGGCTTGATCAGGCACACTGCCTGCCCATGGGGGCGCAGCAGTAAATGCAAATTTGGAAAAATATGTTTTAAGGAAATGAAGGATACATCCACAGACGCAAAATCAATGGGTTCCGGCACCTGTTCCTCAGTAATATGGCGGAAGTTGGTGCGCTCCAGGTTCACCACCCGATCGTCTGTGCGCAGGCTCCAGGCCAGCTGGCCATAGCCCACATCAACGGAATACACCCGCTTTGCGCCATTTTGCAGCATACAATCCGTAAACCCTCCGGTGGACGCTCCCACATCCATACAGGTTTTGTCTGCTAAAGTGATGGGAAAGACCTGCATGGCCTTTTCCAGCTTCAAGCCGCCGCGGCTCACATATTTCAGCGTTTTGCCCCGCACCTCCAGCTTGTCGCCTTCTTTCAATTCAAAACCGGCCTTGTCCACTTTTTGGTTGTTGACATAGACCTGACCGGCCATAATAATGGCCTTCGCCTTTTCTCTGCTTGGGGCGTAACCGCCCTCAAACACAGCCACATCAAGCCGGGTTTTCTTCTGCATGGTTGACCTCACTGACTATGGACGCCTTGTCCAGCCCAAACTTGCGGAGTTGGCTGTCCACAGACGCCTGTTTTACAAATGTATCCGGCACGGCCTCGTGGAAAAATCGTGCGTTTCCGCCTTTCTCTTCCAGCAAAGCGGCAAAGGTTTGCCCCACGCCGCCGCTGACCGTGGCTTCTTCATAGAACCAAATGGCCTGCGCCTGGGCAGCGGCAGCCACCGCCTCCGGCGCAATGGGGCGAATCCGGTTCAGTTTAATCACAAAAGTATCGTCCAGCTCTCCTATGGCTTGCAGACAGGTATCAAACAGCCGCCCGTATGTCACCAGGCAGCGCTTGGCGCCCGGATCGCCGAAGATACGAAACGGCTCTTTCTCGTACTGATAGCCTTCCGGCGGGGTTGGCTCTCCCCCTCTGGGGTAACGAATTGCCACAGCACCCGGGTCCACATAAATGGCCTGGTACAGCATGGAGCACAGCTCCGCATAATATGTAGGCGCATACACCGTCCAGCCGGGCACGGAATTGAGATAAGAGGTATCAAAAATCCCCTGATGGCTCTCGCCGTCCTCACCGACAAAGCCGGCCCGATCCACTGCCAGGATCACCTTTAATCCTTGCATGGATACATCATGAATCAACTGGTCATAAGCGCGTTGCAAAAAGGTGGAATACACCGCAAAAATCGGCACCATACCGCCTCGCGCCAAACCGCCGGAAAAAGTAACTGCGTGCTGCTCCGCAATGCCTACATCAAAAAAACGCTGGGGATATTCGCTGGCAAAACGGGTTAATCCGGTGCCCGCAGCCATAGCCGCTGTTACGCAGCAAATACGGGCGTCCTTGGCGGCAAAGTCGCACACCGTGTTACCGAATACGGAGGAAAAAGTCTCCCCTTTGCTCAGCGGCTCACCGGTGTTTACATCGAATTTGCCGATACCGTGGAACTGGGTGGGGTTCTTTTCCGCCGGGCGGTAACCCATACCCTTCACCGTGTTAATGTGGATCAGCACCGAGTGCTTGTGCGCCTTAGCCACTGTCAAAGCATCCGTCAATGCTCGCAGATCGTGGCCGTCAATGGGTCCGTAGTAACGAAAGCCCATATCCTCAAACATGGTGGCCTTATAGATCCGCTTACGAATGGCAGAATTCATATTGGTAAAAAAGCGACAAAGCTGGCTGCCCACCTTGGGAATGCGGGACAGAAAATGCTCTACTTTGCTCTTAAAGGTAAAATAGGCCCGGGAGGTGCGAATACTGGTCAGGTTTTTTGCCAAAGCACCTACGTTTTTGCTGATAGACATATTGTTATCGTTGAGAATAACGATCAAATTATCGTTCTCCGTGCCGGAGTTGTTCAGCGCCTCATAGGCCAGACCGCCGGTCATGGCGCCGTCGCCGATCACAGCAATCACCTTGCCCTTTTCACCCCGCAGCGCTTTTGCCTTAGCCAAACCAATGGCTTGAGAAATAGCCGTAGAACTGTGGCCGGAGGAAAAAATATCGTGCTCGCTCTCATCCGGTCGGGTAAAGCCGCTGATGCCGCCCTCGGTGCGCAGGGTAACAAAATCATCCTTGCGTCCGGTGAGGATCTTGTGAGTATAGCACTGGTGACCCACATCAAAGATAATGGGATCGGACGGGCTGTTAAACACCCGGTGCAGCGCCACTGTCAGCTCTACCACGCCCAAATTGGAGGCCAAGTGCCCGCCGTTATGGGACACAGTCTGCACCAACAAATCGCGGATCTCTGAACACAACTGTTCCAGCTCATCACGATTCATTTTTTTCAAGTCCTTAGGAGACTGAATGCTGTCTAAAAGAGACAAATAACTCAACTCTTTTCATGAGGCTATTGTACCATAGCCTGAATAAAAATGCAAGATTTGTATAATAATGCAAAAAATCAGTGATCCCGACTGATCAATGACTGCGCAAGCGCCTGTAAAAAGTCTGTATCGTCAAAGGCACGCAGACTTTCCAGCGCTTTATCCGTCAGTAACTCTACATCTTGCTGCGCCTTTTCGAGACCTACCTTAGTGGCATAGGTCACCTTGCCCTGGTCACTGTCCGAGCCAACAGGCTTGCCCAGCATTTCGCTGGTGCCGGTAATGTCCAAAATATCATCTTTGATTTGGAACGCAATGCCCAGATTATAGGCAAAATCAGAAGCGGCAGCGATCTGTGCCTGCGTAGCACCGGCTGCCAAGCAGCCCAAAATGCAGGCGGCAGAGATCAGTGCGCCGGTTTTCAACTTATGCACCGTCAGCAGCTGCTGCAAGGAGGGGTCTGCGGCTTCATATTTCAAATCTAGAACCTGACCGCCGATCATTCCGCTGACGCCTGCATTGGCCGCCAGTAGGCTAACCATTTGGCACTTCGCATCCGCAGAAAGCTCGCAGTCGGCAATGATCTCAAAAGCATGGGTCAGCAGCGCGTCACCGGCCAGTAGAGCAATATCTGTCTCTTATACACATCTGACGCTGCCGACGAAGCTAGAAGTGTAG
>ERZ1027259.502-NODE-502-length-11178-cov-4.858941_pt1 | contig 11178 bp, 14 predicted proteins | sample MGYA00519260_ERZ1027259 | MGnify/ENA primary metagenome ERZ1027259 (study PRJEB26926, sample SAMN06164549) | human gut metagenome | biome: ENVO:00009003; feature: ENVO:2100002; material: ENVO:00002003 | host: Homo sapiens | place: USA | collected 2012 ...
GAGATAGGAGTCCGTCTCGTGGGCTCGGAGATGTGTATAAGAGACAGGCTGATGTCATTCAGAATCGCACTTGATTCCGGGACGTTTAGCCTTATCTTAATCTCAATACGTCTCAAGGCTGCCTCCTTTATAAAAGCCTGCCAAAGTCATCCGGTCGGTGTGTCCGGATACCGTGGCAGGCGTTTTCACTATTTTGTATAAGCCTCTCCTGTGATTTCCTCGAACTCATCCGCTGTGATAGCTTTCTTCACTACCGCGTTCTTGAGCATCTTGGCATTCCAAAAGCCGTGATCATAATATCCTTTGTACTTTTCAAAGTTTCTGCTGTGTTCCGTCTGTTTCTGTGGTTTCTGTGTTGTCATACTATTGTACCTCGCTTTCTTCCATGCCTGTATCCTGAGTCGGGAGCTCAACATCCGTCATCAGAGCGATATAGTCAATGATGGCTGCCTGTTCTGCGATGGTGGCTCTCATGTTCTCTTTTTCGCGTTCTTCATAAACGCTTGTTTTGATCTGTCGATATTCCATCTTGATTCCTCCATAATTCCTTATAATATGCCTCCATCCGTCTCAAAAGTTGGTAGGAGGTTCCTTTTGCTGCGTGGTCTTTCCATCCGTTGAAGCATTCATCAACTTTAGCCTTTGATGACTCGCCTTTCTTAGCTTTAGCCACTAGCCTGTATAATTTCTTGCGTTCCTGCTTCACATTTGCCGGATTCAGTCTCATGATTATCTTCCCGGTCTCTGTCAGCCTGTAATAGAAACCAAGGAAGAGGATTTCTTCTGTTATCGGTATCACTTTTGTCTTTTTAGGGTTCGGTTCAAAGCCATATTCAGCCAATTTCTCGATCACCTTGTCTTTGCAGTATTCAAGGTACTCAAGGTCTTCGTGCATCAGCAGAAAATCATCCATGTATCTCAGATATCTCTTGATTCCGAGCTGTTCCTTGATGAAATGATCTAATTCATCAAGTACGGAGATTCCTGCTATCTGTATCATCTGACTTCCCGGATTATATCCGACATCGCCCTCATACTGATCTTCCAGTACCGCCTCCGCTCGCTTGTAGATGTCCGGCTCAAGGTGTTTCTTGAACTTGTCCTTTGCGACCTGATGCTTCATGTTGGGATAATATCCATGTACATCCACCTGCAAGACTCCGCCTGCCCGTCCGTACTTCCTGTAATGTCGATGTAGGAACTCATCAAGCACCGCCCTTGCATAGTCCGTGCCCTTGTCTTTCTGACAGGCACAATTATGTTGGATGAAGCTCTTGGTCATTGCCGGATAGATGGCATTATCATTGAGACTCCGCTGATATACTCGGTCTCTGAAGCATATACTCACGATATCCCTCGGCTTAGGGTATGTCACTCTGAACTTCGTTGTCTGCCTTGCTTTATATGTCCCTGTTTTGAGCTGTTTTTCAAGCTTCAGGGTCTCTTCCAGTCCATTGAGGACGTAGTGGGCGGCTGACCCCTTCCACATAACGCCTTTCTTGCATTTCTGCATGGACTCAAACAAGGCTTCAAACCCTATGATATCCTCTTCATTATTCAATTCATTTCCATGATGTTGATAGCGCACACCTCCCGATCAGGGCGGTGATTACATCATCATAGTATTGTTTTGCCTATTGGCAGGGAACTCGGCTCCTTGTGTTAGATTGGTCGGACTCCATCTCTGTGAGATAGTTTGTATGTCCTTAATACCACACAATCCGGGGCGCAGCGAAGCGCGTTGACTGCGTTGTTGTTGTTGACGTTGCCCGAGCTGTTCACATTCCACGTATTGCACGCGTTGTCACGATTAGCCGAGCGCAAGCGCACGTTCTGCGTTACAGCCTACATCCCTATGGTAAAGCTCCGGCTATTTGCCGTAGCGTTTACTATCTGCATCTCTCCAACTTCTCAGATATCCTCTCACATCAATGGTCTTCTCGCTCCAATATTTCACTCGCTTTGATTTCAAGTGAAAGATTGTCTTTGCAAGCTGTATCAGTGCAAGAAGATTGTTACAATTCCGGGCAGCTCTCTCCTGAAGGGCTTTTCTCATCTTCCAGTCATCCGCAGACTTTACTAGGATGTTGTTGGCTGTCCATGCATCAATGTAGATGTCTTTTGCTGTCCTGATGATATCATCGGTCAGGGAGCTTCTGTATTCCGGTAGGAATATCTTCTGATTGTTTGTTATCCTGATAGTGTACGTTGCCAAGTCCAAGGCTCTCACTATGACTTCAAGTTTGCTTTGGCTTCTCTCGCCTTCTGCTACTGCCACACCATGTCCTCCTTCTCTTTTTGGTCTATCCCCTGCATCCGTGGGTGCAGGGGATGATACATGATGCCGCGATTAGCAGATAACACAAACCGGGGCGCAGCGAAGCGCGTAGACTGCGCCGTTGCTGGTGACGTAGCCCGAGCTGTTCACATGCCACGTACCGCACGCGCCGCCACGATGAGCCGAGCGCAAGCGCACGCTCTGCGCTGATGTGTGGCTCTCAATCGCATAGGTTCTGATCTGAGGATATGTCTGCCACTGTTGCATCTTCGTTGACATCCCGGATGCTCTCTTCCAATACTCCCAAACATCGCCTTCTCCGGCAAGCTGAGGGTTAATGTACATCTGTTCCAAGGCTGGAAGGAAGAAGGTGTCATATGTGACCTCTGTCTCCCCATCTGCCTTGTCAGACACCGTATTGAGAGCAGTCACTACCTTGATTGGCTGAATGCAGTCAAGAAACTCTTTCTCAAAACCGCTCATAAAGCCTGCTTTTGTTGCGTGCTGTTCCGGTACACGGTCGAACTTGTTCTGAGATGTCCACCACTGTCCGGCAGGCTTGTCAGAGTTGAGCCACTGTCTCATAGCACTCTGTGACCATCTGTTATATCCATAGCTCAGGCGGTGAAGGCTGTTAAGGGAACCGTCTCCTGCCGGAGTAAATGTTCCGAGGGATGTTCCTGCGGAGCCTGCTGTTACGCTCACAGTCTCGATTGCTTCCGTGGATGCTCCGTCCCTGTAGGAGCTGACTCTCCACTCTGCCGGGGTCTTGTCAGGCATTCCCCAAAATCCTACAAGCATACCGCCTTGTGGTACAGGCTTGGTGAGTACAAACTGATATTTCTCGCCAGTTTTGCAGTTATTTCCCCAGTTAGCTCCAACCGTGATGTTGTAGGTTCCTGCCGGGAGTTCTGCTTCACTCGCTGTATAGAATGCCTCGTTGTTGTCAAACTGTACACCGAACGGAGTCGCATAATGCCACTGGATAAACATACCCGGCACCTCTTCGCCATCCTTCAAAGTTACATTTCCGAAGTGGACGATATCTCCCACTGCTTCATATTTCTGTCCGGTAGCCACATCTGTCCACGGCACCACGATCTGATCACCGATGTTGTACACTTCAGATGCTTTGCCTGCCTGCACGATCTTCCTGATCTCAGACATGCTCGTTGTACCTTCCATTGCCGCTCCTGCCATAAGGTTCAGAAGCATATTCTGTGTGTGGAGTTTCTCCACGATTTCCTTGCCTGTTGAGTCTAATAACATCGGCTCTGTAATTTTGCTCATCTTCTTAGTCCTCTCTTTCATATGTTACACACAGCTTGCCATCAACCACGCTGAAGCCTTCATCATCTTTCTGATCTTTCAGGTACTGGTCATTATCAAGAAGCTGTTGATGTCTCTTGTTCCATTCAGAATAGTGTCCCGGAGTAGTTCTCTCCATTGCTTCCATCTCTGTGCTGAATGTAGGGTTTCTCGATGCGTTCAATTTTGCCATCTTCTACACCTCCTAGTAATTATCCTCAATGGTGAATGTCACTTCCGTCTCATCCTTGCCTTTTGCCAAGAAGTTTGAGAACGCAGCCACATCGCCATCCTCATCAATTAGAGCCATCTCGCTGATTTCTACACCGATAAGCTCATTCTCTTCGAGTTTAATCACATACTCATAGCTTGTCTCTGACACCTTTGTAGATGACGTGTATGGTTTTCTGATTACCTCATGTTTAAGTCTTACGTTCTCAGGAAGAGGCTCGATCACCTTGCGGTTTGCATCCACTCCGCCACTTCCAAGGGCGATGTGGGTGATCTTCGCGATCTTTCCTGTAGTATGGCTCGCTTCAGCCATCTTTTTTCTACGAATCTTTGTGATAACGCTTTTTGTTGCCATTTCTACATTACCTCCGTTTTTTGATATGCGTCTATGATCTTGGAACCATCAAGGCTCCATGTACCGTCAAGGAAGAAGAGGTTGTGTTCTTCGTGCCATGTGACGGTCAGATTCTCTTTGTTGTGTACTGCCGTTTTATAGGACTGTTTTGTCGGATACTCTACTCTCTGAGAGTCCATCACTCTCGACCCTGTGAGATTCCACAGTCCATTGAGCTTCAGGTACTCAAAGAAGTCTATCGTGAGTCTGTATGCCACATTCTCCCGGCTTATTTCATATCTGTTGCTGACACTACGTGCCCTGTACCGCTGCTTTATCCGGATATTTTGCTCATGCTCTACCCGGTACCCAGTGCTCCACCGGATATCTCCGTTGTATATTAAGGCATCCAGTGTGTGGCTGCCATCAAGCTGCCATTTTCCATCCGTCTTCAGATAGAAGCCCTCGAAGTAATTTGCATACACACGGAACCCCATCTTTGCACTCACTGTTGTGATCAGCGTATGCTTGTTCCGGAAGGATGCCATTGACAGTCCTGCGGAATGCTGCTCGTATCTGCTCCGGTACAGGTATCCGATTCGTGTAGGATAACCATGTACCACCGCATCAAGGAGATGGCTACCATCAAGTTGCCATTTTCCATCAAGCTTCAGATAATCATAGAAGTAGATAAACTTCTTATAGTCCACTCTTTGAAATGCCCCCGTGTGAGGCTCCTTGACTTCCGTCTTGTATTCCATATAGTAGTTGTCTTTGGCTTCAACCTCTTTCCATTGCCGGACGGTCTTTCTCAGGATACTAAAGGCGATCGGATGCTCTTCATCCACATTCATGACAATGATCAGGTAGAACTCCGCCCACCTCGTTGTATCACCTTTGAAGTCCCTTGCACTTCGGATGACCGGATTGGTGTATCCGAGAGCTTTTACCGCAAGGATAATGCCCTCATTCAGCCCTCCAAGTTGGCACACTTCCTCATACATTGCTATTCGTGATCGGAAGTTATCCGGTGATTCTCCGGTGTATCTGCTCAGGTTTCGGTCTGCTGCGTGTACCGGGAGCATCTCATCGCTACAGGTTGCAACCATGCCTTCATCCCTTGCCCGGAGAAGGTCTTCTTTGCATTCATCAAGCCTTTTCCCGAACACTTTACACAGGGTGTACCAGTGATTCAGGGTTTTCTTGACTTTCTTAAAAGGAGAGGTGAAGAGGTACCACATATATTCAATAAAGCTTTCCATCTTATCACTCTCCCTTTACGTTTTTAACCTCCACGGTGATGTTCCCTGCCATGATCACCTTGTCTCCGCTGAGTTCCATATCTTCTGTCGGGGCTTTGAACACCGTCTTCCTGTAGTTCTCAATCTCACACAAAGCGCTGATGATGCTGTCCTTGTACAGGGTATTCATCTCATCTCTCGGCAGTTTCATGACGTTGGTGATGATGTTCTGCGCTTTCTCTTTTACTCCATCTGTTGAAGCATATTGTGCAAGGTATATGATCACATTGATGTCCTGTACCACCACCTCACTCGATCGGACAAGATAGTCCGCATACTGTCCCTTCAGAGGTTCGACTGCCTCCTCAACTTTTGCTGTCAGCTCCGGTGATGCTTCCCCGGCAGAGCTCGTGATGATGATATCAACGGTGCCCTGACCTCTTGGATGCTGTGCGTCCACCCTTGCATCCAGTACACCCGGCACTGACCTTGCAGCGTTTCTGAGCTTTTCTTCAATCGTTCTTGTCGCAAGTTCCGCCCAACTACTTGTACATCGGCTTCTCAGGTCTTCGTAGTCTTCCACGTCAGCTCCTTCCCTGATCAGCCACTCTTTTTCATTGGTTACATAGTCCATTCCATCAATATGTATCATGGATATAGTTATCTTGCCCGGTGCTACATTGTAGTAGGTTCCCGGCTCTTCCGCTTCCACAAGCACCTTCCCGGTCTGAGCTCCGGCATCTATGACCGTATCTTCCACAGCATAAAACTTCAGCTCGTTGCCTGATGCATCCGGTTCCGTCTTGAAGCAATGCCCTTTTGTTACCTGTACGGCATTGTCATATTCTGCCCGGCACACCGTCACATAGCCTCTCGCTTTCACAGCCTCCTTCAGGCTTTTGGAGAAGTCTGCCGCTTTGATCTCAAGCCAATCTCCTTGTGCATGGAGGATGAAGCAGGAGTTCAAGATCGTCCTTGCAAGCTGTTTCAGCTCGATAAACAATGTCACAAACATCCGGATGATATGATAGAACACTCCGCCTTTTTTGAAGTTCGTGATCGGGAAGTCCGCCTCTGCAAGCTCTGCTTCTATGTTTTCCATTTCCTCTTCCTCGTCAGGAATCGGTATGATCTTCTCCATGATGTCCTCATCTATCATTCTACTATCACCTCCACTCCGTCACTTTCGATGCTTATACCGTACACCGTGTTGCTGTCATTTCTTTTGAATGTCACCCGGGCTTTGTAGCTGTGCCCCTCAAAGCTCACATCTATGTTGATGCTTGCCGCATCAATGTAGCTGCGTTTTGACATCTTCGACCTTATCCTCTGCTGTATCTCAAGCTTTGTGAACTCATCGAACTCTTCCTGACCAAAGTCAAGCATACCGAAGCCATAGCTTCCGTTGCCCTCCTCATCCTCGTAGAAGAGCTCTCCTTCCTCCGTGAGAGCTTCGTTCTTCAGGTCTTGAAGCCAACACATATCATCTTCAGCAAGTTCTGACTGACCATCTGTCCCGGCTGTAGGCTGACCATCTGCATCAAGCATGAGGTCAACATCCTCTTCTGTCACCATCTGCATCAGTCACACCTCCCCACGATATACGGGTCGCATTCTCCGTATAGCAGTATCACGACCACGGTGTCTCCGGATTCCACAGGAACCTTCGTGGATACCATTGGAACCTCCGGGAATCGTGTGTCTGTCTGCTTGTTTTTGTCAAGAATCTTGAGAGTAACGGTGTAGACATCTTCTTTCTTGGAAGCCTTCACCACCCTCGCATAAATGCACGGAGGATATCTCATGTGCGGATAGTTCGTCTTGATCTGATCATCAAGCTCCTGTTTCACAAAGTTCTTCATCATATCCGACACGTCCATCACCTCCAATAGATATACATATGCACAGCCCCCGAGTCATCGCTCCGGACGATCGTCTTCTCAACAACCACGGTACCGCTGTACTTACTGTGTTCCACGATAACCTCCTGACTATGGTGTATCCACGGGATGGCTATTGTCTCGGCTTCCCACATATCGCCATACTTATTCAGCGAGATGATCGTCTCGTCCTCTTCGAGGACATATAGTTCTTTTTGTTCCTTCTTGGTTCCCCAGTGGAATATCTTCTCTTGGAAGAAGAATGGGTTGTTTATCCCCCATGAGCTATTGATCTCCGCTATTGCAGCCGTTCCGCTCTTCTCCTCTATTGAGTAGACTTTTTTCTTGCCGTACGCCTCATCCGTCAGCTCGTAAGCCGTTATTCCTGCCCGTGTCAGGATGTACCGGATGATATCCTGTGGTGTACAGTCAATGAACGTCCCCTTCACAGTTGCCCTTTCCAGTTTCATCATGTCATCCTTGATCATGATTTCCTTCCAGTAGTCACTTCCGTTGCACCGGACATATCCATCTATCAGCGTATCGAAGTCATCCTCATATCCAAGTTCCACCTGAGCCTCATCCATGTCTTTGAACTGTATTAGCCCCTGAAGCCTCGGTGACAGTTCCACCCGACACCAATCAATATGAGACTCGCGGCTTGAGAAGCATTCCACCTCTACCCCGTCCTTGATCTCATACTCTCCGACTGTCACCCTAAATTCCGGGGATATCAATTTCTTCTCTCCCAAGTCGCTCACCTCCTACCTTTTTTTGGTTATCTTCCTAGCCCTTTTCTTAGCTCTGTTTGTGCTCCGGCTATCCCTTGCAGGGCTCTTTGTCTTACTCTTTTTACTCTTGCTTTTCTTTGACTTGGTGCTCTTCTTTTTCTTGGTGCTCTTCTTTTTCTTGATTACTTTGACCGTGCCAATGTTCGGAGCCCACAGCTCTAAGGTGGCGATTCTCTTACTTTCTGAGATCACTTTCTTGGATGTCAGGGTCTTAAAATACACTTGCGTGATTCCTCTTGCAGCACAGTCATCGTTGACAATCGGAAGGAGCTTCGGCTTATCCTGCCCGTTCCCCTTAAAGAGATTCTGCATATCCCTAAGCTGTGCAAGCGTGGAGTATCCGCTCATGTCTTCAAGCAGGATATCAATGTTCACCTTGCCATTTTCATATCCCACAGGTTGGGACTTCTTATACCGCCCCTTTTCATCCTGTGCTACATATACGCTTCCGGCTTCCGTGATCTCCACGCTCGTGACTTCTCCTCCGAGTATCACATTTCCAAGCTTTGCTACCTTGTCTCTTACATAAAGCACCTTGTTTCACCTCCTACGCATAGACAGGTACATCCGTCCGGTTCTGTGCATCCTTCAGCTCATCTATCAGTTTGTAGAGTAATGGTAAGTCTTTGATCTTGCTGATGTCTACCGTGAAGTGGATGCTGTTGATGTTCATGCTTCCGTTCTTTCCCCATCTCTCTGTAGTTATTGTCTCCCTGTTTGTTGTTGTGGTTGTCTCTTTCTCACGCTTAAAGGTTGAAGCCTTGGATGTCAGTGCGCTTGTAATACTTGCGCCTGTCTGCTGTACATCTGACTTGCTCTCCTCATTCTCGCCCTTGACTACGTTGCCGACAACTTCCTTCATCTTTGTCCACAGAGTGGCAAGTGGAAGGACTGCCTCAGCTCCGGCTTCTCCGCCTCCGAGCATCTTACCGCCCATCTGTCCGAAGATCGTAGCTCCGTTCAGGATACCTCCATCCTTGTACCACTGGATAGAGAAATGCGGCAGGGAACCCTTTCCGCCAATTCCAAAAGGAGCAACTCCTCCGCTCACGCTGATGTGTGGGAGCTTCAGGCTAGGCAAATGCCACGAGAAATTGAAGGCTGACCTGATTCGTGATATTGCTCCGGTCACTACTGAATGAGCTGCCTGAAGCTTAGACGAAAATGCCGACTTGATGCTTTCAAGCACGGAGTTGACCGTATCTCTCGCTGACTGTATTTTGTTAGCAATCGTAGAGCGGACACTCTCAAGCCTTCCTCCTGTTAATGTGTTGATCGCGGAGTACGCTGTACTGAAGGTACCCTGCACCCCGGTCATTGTTGCTGCCACGATGCCCTTGATGCCCCCACCATGTGACTGATAGGATGCCTGCATCGCAGATAATTGTGTTGTTGCGTAGTTCTTGGCTGCTGACATTCCGGTTGACACTGCGTTTGCAACCCCGGACATCTTCTCACTTACTGAGTTTTTGATGCTCGTAAGCTTGCCGCCTGTCAGGTTGTCTATAAAGGTGTATCCTGATGTGAAATACCCCTTCACACCTTCCATAGCTGCGGCTGCCACACCTTTGATTCCACCACCGTGTTCCTCATATGCAGCTTTCATGTTGCCAAGCTTTTCCTTGACCGTATCGGATGCCGCCCCTAAGATGTTTCCGAAGAATCCCTTCACGGCTTCAAGCCCGTTTTTCACGGTATCCTTCATCTTCGATATCGTCTCTGACGCATCAATTCCGATTGCAGACAGGGCACCGCCCACCGCATCCAAAAATCCGGATGCAAAGCCACCGATAAATGAGAGGATCGCATCGAATCCGTTCAGGATGAAGTTCTTAAAATCATCGGCTGCGGCTGATGCAAAGTCGAGAGCTCCTGAAAAATCGCCCCGGAATAGTGCAACGACCGCATTCACCACGTTGGTCACGAATGATGCGAAGCTTGTCAGTGCATTGATCAGAGGGGTCAGTGCTGAGAGTGCTCCCTGTATCGCCCCGGCAAAAGTAGCACCAAGGACAGTCAGGACAACGGCTCCGACTTTTTCTATAATCCGGATGATCGGCTGTACCGCCTGCCATAGTTCGGTCAGCTTCTGTCCGAGTTTCTGTAGCGCAGGCTGTATGCTCGTCCATGCTTGTTGTACTGTATTTTGAACCTGTGCAAATAGTCCCTTCCAAAAGTTTCGGAAGGCTTCCGACTTGTTCCATAGGACAACGAATATCGCTATCAGGGCAACTATCCCGGCAATGACCCATGTCACGGGCGATGCAAGGAATGCTGTGTTGAGTCCCATCACCGCGGTCTTCACTATCCCGATCGTGTTCTTCATCGACAAGAAAAGCTTGCCGAGGCTTCCCACTATTCCCATCACGCTTCCGGCTACTACAAGGAATACTCCAAGTTTCAACGCTATATTCATGATGGTCTGTACCGTCTGTTGGTTGTTGCTTATCCACTCGCCTCCGCGCTTGATCAGACCGCTCACCTTATCCATTGTGTCATTGACCGCAGGAAGTAGTCCGTTTCCAAGCTCCTCAGCATTGTTATGTATCTGTTGCTTTAGTACTTGGAACTTCTGCTCGGGCGTGTTGTTGATGGCTTCTGCCATCTCTTTTGTGACTGATGACCCCTGCTTCATGGATGCCGATAAGTCATCCACTCCGGTTGTCAGGGAGTCCACGTTGTTGTAGAGAAGGTCGATCATGGCAACCGCCTCATCTGTTCCGAAGGCATCCTTCAGCTCTTTCTTCTCTACTGCGTCTATGGTTTCTCCGTACTTTCCTTTCAGTTTTTCGAGGATTTCCGGTGTGGAGAGCAGTCGGTTGTTATCATCCGTCAACTGCAATCCGAGTGCCTCTCCTGCTTTCGTTGCCTGATTCAGGAAGGACTTGTACTTTGTCGCGGCTTCAGAGCCCGACATGGTTGTCTGTAACTGTCCAAGGATAGCGAGCTGTTCCTCAAGTGGCACGTTGTTATTCGTTGCCGTAGCTCCCAACGCACTGATCGCACTCGCCATCTCCGAACCTGATGTCTTGTAATTCTTAACCGCCGTAGCGATTCCTGCGGAGACTGTCTCTTATACACATCTCCGAGCCCACGAGACGGACTCCTATCTCGT
>ERZ1027259.543-NODE-543-length-10108-cov-9.283796_pt1 | contig 10108 bp, 8 predicted proteins | sample MGYA00519260_ERZ1027259 | MGnify/ENA primary metagenome ERZ1027259 (study PRJEB26926, sample SAMN06164549) | human gut metagenome | biome: ENVO:00009003; feature: ENVO:2100002; material: ENVO:00002003 | host: Homo sapiens | place: USA | collected 2012 ...
GAGATAGGAGTCCGTCTCGTGGGCTCGGGAGATGTGTATAAGAGACAGGATAATACCGCTCCGCCACCGACAAATATGTATGGTTTCTCTGACTCCCGGATCATACGTACTGCACTTTCCAGATCTTTTTCACAGATATTTTCGGATGGTTTTACAACCTTTGGTTCCTGTGCTGTAAATTCTGCTTTGTTCGCAGTTACATCTTTCGGGATATCGATCAGGACCGGTCCCGGTCTTCCTTCTTTGGCTATCACGAATGCCTTACGTATCGTATCCGCCAGATTATTGACATCTTTTACAATATAATTATGCTTGGTGATTGGCATTGTAACACCTGCAATATCGATCTCCTGGAAACTGTCTTTTCCCAGAAGTGATACTCCTACATTACAGGTAATTGCAACGACCGGAATCGAATCCATGTATGCGGTTGCAATTCCGGTTACAAGGTTTGTTGCACCCGGTCCGCTGGTTGCAAGACATACACCGACTTTTCCTGTCGCTCTTGCATATCCGTCTGCCGCATGAGCAGCACCCTGCTCATGGGATGTTAAGATATGATTGATCTCTGAACCATGTTTATATAATGCATCGTATACATTTAAAATCGTGCCGCCCGGATAACCGAAAACAGTATCTACTCCCTGTTCCAACAAAACTTTAATAATAGCTTGCGCACCAGATAACTTCATTCTTCGCTTTCCTCCCAAAATCAGCACTTTCAAACTGCAGCTTGTTCCTGCAGCATCAAGGTATTTACGGAAACCACCGCGACCTGTTTTGCCAGCAGCTTCGCCATTTGCGCAACATCACTTTCAGTATTCAAAACAATTTCCAGTTCCATTCCGTCAGCCTGAACCTTCATATTCAGTTCCTGCACATCCACACCTTGTTTTGACAATACCCGCAGCACTCTCGGCAGTAAAGTCTCCTCATTTTTAGCCTTTAAAAATAATTTTCCCGACATTTTGATTTCCTCCCTCGTATGATTTTGATGGAAAGCAGTGCGTTAGGAACAAATAAAAAACGCCCCTGCTTTTGCAGGGGCGTATAAAATACGCGGTACCACCCTAATTTATAACTTCGCACCAGTCCATCAACCGGCTCAGAATTAACGCATCTGGTACGCATCATGCTACTTACTTCTGCTTTCGCTGACGAGTTCATGGGTGATTTACTCAACAAGCGCTCCGTGCCGATTTCCACCAACCATCGGCTCTCTGTGACTTTACATCTTGTCTTTCTTCCCAATCATCACTTTTACAATACAATATTAAGATTGGTCATATTATGCCACTTTTAACAGCACTTGTCAACACTTTTTTCAAAAAATCTTATATTTGTTCCAATGTTTACAATGTTCTTAAATAATTGCCTGCCAAAACAGAAATTCGTTCACTATATGCGGCATGATTAACTGCTAAAACTTCTTTGACCTGATCTGCAAAATTACCTGCTTCCGGAGCCAGCAAAGTTTTATAACTTAATGCGTAAGCTTTTCCTGTCTCAGTCTGTGGTATCAGAGCGTCTGTTTCTGCTAAACCGGCATAATCCCGCATTTGACAGGCCAGCGGCGGTGCCAGCTTCAGCACCGTTTCCCAGGCTGCCAGCCACAATACGCTGCTGAGCTTAAAATGCACTTTCCCTTTCAGGGTTTTAGCTACTGCTCCCAAATCTTTTAAGGCCAAATCAGCATGTAAAAAACTCAGTCTGTAGCCAAAAGTATCAGCAATAGCGGCATGGGTCTGCAGCATTTCCTGCAGCAGCTGCGCCTCATCCAGAGTATTGAGCCCTAAAGCCGCAAATTTAATGCCGTTACGTTGCAATTCATTAGCAATCAGGTAATGCTCCTGTGGAGAAAGTAATTTACCCTCTTTAGATATCAGCAGCTCAAAATCTATTTCCCAGGGAGTATTTTTAAGATAAGAATTATAAATGAACTGTGCGTGCATAATAGCTTCACCATATTCCAAAACGATACGCCGCAGCTGTTCAGGCTCAAAATGAATAACTTCACTTCCTACCTGAAAATTTGCTTCCAAATATGAGCCCTGCATCGCATCACGAAATTCCTGCGGAAAATCATTATAACGCTTCTCTACCTCTGCATCTGACATTTTTTCGATCTGCAGATTTATTTTATCGCTGCAGTCCAGGCCAATCATGCTATAGCCGTATAATAATGCCTTTACAATATCTTCTTCACTTTTCAACCCTTCAGCATTGGCACCATAGCCTTCTTTATAACCTGTTTCAAAAACTCCCCAGGTTGCAGCATCTACAGCTTCCAGAAAATTGCGTTTTAAGAGCACGCTGTCAGCAGCTGAATATTCTGCAAGGACAGGCTTTACCTGCTTTTTAGCAAACAGCGGCGCAATGCATCCGCCTGCAGCTCCCAGCCAGTCACTGAAACCGATACTCGTACCTTTAGTGCCGCAGGCACTGGGCGCTGCCCATTTTACAAAACGACGGATAACTGCCGCATTATTTGCATTCAAAGACATAATATCCACATGCAAACCATCCTGTTCACAGGAATTTTCGACAGCCCACATCGCTGTCAAAGGACATTCCCCCTGTGTAACACAGACTAATTTTTTATCAGCAGCCTTTATAACCAGTGCGACCCAGCCGTTAGTGACTTCGCTCATAGAGGCTGACACAACCTTGCCGCCTGCCGCAGCCTCCATTGTTTTTACTGCCAGTGCTTGTTTAATAGCCATTTTTCATCCTCCAAAAATCTCAGTTATCTTCCTTCTAATATTATCCACAATCTGCGCCTTTTACGCAAGTAAAACCCGGAAAATAACTAAACGCTATTTAAACCTTTGTTCGCCAAACTATAAATTATGCTTATCGACAGTACTTTTAATTTATCCACCTAAGACGGATACAAAATATATGTGTCAAAAAAGCAAAATCCTCTCCATTTATCAACAATATCCACATAGTTTTCCACAGCATTCTGTGTATAAATTACATATTATACACAGTTTCAATCTTTTTTTCCCCTAAATTTTCCAAGTTATACCATATCACCCTTAAGTTATACACATTTTATCAACATTCTGTGGATAACTTTCAGAAAACTTTCCCCATTTTTCCACAACACAATATCTAGTTTGTTTATTGGCTCATACAGATGCTGAAGTCTATACTTTGTGTTCAAAGTGCACTGTCAAGGGCAACTTTTAATCGTTTGATTAAAAGTTTTATTTAAGCGCTTCTTGACACTGACAAAAGCTTTTACAAGTGTATATTTAAAGCCTTCTTTCTTCAGCCTAAATTTTCTGAAAATAAAAAAGCAGCAGTTTTTTTTAATTTAACTGCTGCTTAACTCAATTTTTACCGCCGTTTTATCTGTGCTATAGTAAATAAAAACAGACCAAACCATATCCAACCAAAAGCGACCATATGTACGGATGTGAAGTTTTCTCCGTACATAAAAACGCCTATCAGCAAACTTATTGTTGGAGCAATATACTGTAAAAATCCAATTATTTTTAACGGTAAAAGCTTTGCCCCTGCCGTAAAAAACAATAACGGCGTAGCCGTCACTACACCGGCACAGGCCAGCATTATCAACGTACTGGTTTCTGCTGTTTGATAAGCACTGGTTCCATGCAGGCTCAAATAATATTCATAAGCCAAAGCCAGCGGCGTTATAAGCAGTGTTTCCAGCATAATACTCGTCATTGTCGTTACCGATAAACATTTCTTGATCAAGCCGTATAAAGCAAAAGAAACAGCTAATGATACAGAAACCCAAGGCAGCTGGCCCAGGTTCCAGACCATTGTACCAACACCGATCACAGCGCAGATAACTGCTGCCATTTGCCAGTTATCCAAACGTTCTTTCAAAAAGAAAACACCAAAAACAATGCTTACTAAAGGATTGATATAATAGCCCATACTGGTTTCTACTATTCTGCCGTCATTGACAGCCCAAATAAACAACCCCCAGTTGAAACTGATCGTAATTGCCGCAGCCAGCATTGCCAGAGCCTGTTTAGGATTTGTAAAAATATCCTGCGTTTCTGCTAAAAAACTTTTTACTCTGCCGGAAGCGATGATCAATATCCATACAAAAACACAGGACCAGATAAAACGATTTGATAAAATCTCAAAAGCCTGTACTACGCCTAAAGTTTTCCAATAAATAGGCAAAATTCCCCATAGCAAATAAGCAGTCAAGCTATAAATTATTCCCTGTCTGAAAGTACTTTCCATTGTTCCTCCATCTATCTGCCAATAATTATTTTCTTAAACTTGCCGGAATTGGAATTTTCAGGGCAATGATCGCCGCAGCTACCGGCAGCCAGGTAACGATCTGCATTACCAGCGGTAAACCAAAATTATCGGCAATAAATCCTAAAATAGTAACACCAAAACCACCCATACCGACGCTAAAACCAATAGTAAGACCTGCTGCCATCCCAACGTTGTCAGGCAGCATCGTCTGCGCTAAAACGATAGTTGTAGCAAACGACCCGATGATAAAAAAACCAGAAGCCACAACAGCCAGCATTGCGCCAATTTCCGTTCCTGCATGGCTGATCAGCCATATCGTTGGAATACTTAGTATAATCGATCCTAAAATGATCCTGCGGGCGCCTAAACGGTCACTGAGCACTGCACCCGTATAAGTTCCTGCTACACCACCCAATAAAAATGCCGACACCAAAGCGCTGGCAAAAATTGCTTCACTGCCACGAAATTTCATAAAAAATAACGGCAGATACGTAGATAATCCCGTATGGATAGTAGACCTCATAAAGATAAAAAACAGCAGTATAAACATTCCTGTATAAGAGAGCTTTTCTGAAGCAGCTTTAATTTGTACTGCAGCTTTTTTCAAACTATGCTCCGCATTAACACGTTTGTAATCTGGCATATATTTCATCATTAACCCAAAAACAAGCAGCCCTGGCAGAATAAAATATATCGTATTATGGATGCCATCCTGCAGTCCAATGAGAAAAGTCATCAAAATGGAGCCGACGGCCATACCGGCATTGCCTCCCAGAGAAAAAATGCCCATATTTTTGGCTTTACTGTTTTCATCGCTTAAAAAATTAACAGTTTTTGAAGCCTGAGGATGATAAGTCGCACTGGCTATACCGATTATAATAACGGTCAATAAAATTAAACTATAACTGGAAACCCAGCCTATGGCGGCAAACCCCGCACCTGCCATAGCAGCGCAAAAAGGCAGCAGGACAGGCATAGATCGCTTATCCGTAATATAACCAAATACCGGCTGAATAACCGACGACGTAATATTCTGCGTCAAAACTATAGCTGCCAGCTGCGAATAACTCAATGTAAATAATTCTTTAAGGTGTGGCAATACTATTGGTAAAGCACCAGCCTGTAAGTCAGTCACCAAATGACCTACTGCTAATGCTAAAATAGGTAAAAAATTTTTCTTTTGCATAACATGTCCTTTCAGAGCGATAAGTATATTGTAACATAAATACTCCTTTTAGTAGTGTTTTTAAGAAAAATTTACTTAAAGCGGTTATTCATTATAAGAATCGATATTTTACTTCATACACTACACGGGCATGCTACTTCCGGTTTTACCTGCCATGTGTCCCTGGGCAAGGCCTGGCCGGATTGTATTTTCATCACATAAAAAAATAACCATACCGTATGGTATGGTTATTTTTTAACCGGCAGCTTTCTATCCTCCCAGGCCGCTTCCAGCCAAGTACTTTCGACGTTTAAGGGCTTAACTACTGTGTTCGGGATGAGAACAGGTGGATCCCCTTAGCTATCGCCACCGGATTGACGCTTGCGCCTATTGTTTAGGAGCAGCTTTTGCGACGCTAACAATAGTGCCGCAGGCTAACGCAAAATTCCTGACTGAACAGGGAAGAAATTTTACGATATCCTTGAAGGTTTTCTTTAAGCCTTCAAAACTATATAGAAGAGTACAAACTTTTGAGTTTGCTGTGTGTTTTTACTTCTTTTCGGCGATCACTTTCATCGATACAACTCCCCTCAGGTCGCTTTTTCGATATAAGTTCCGCCACCTCTAATTCTGACTTCGCTTCCGCTCGTCACAATCAGGGCGTCACTTAAGTCAAGCCCTCGACATATTAGTATCGGTCCGCTCAATACATTGCTGTACTTACACTCCCGACCTATCAACCTCATCTTCTTTAAGGTGTCTTACTAGATTGCTCTATGAGAGATCTCATCTTAAGGCTGGTTTCACGCTTAGATGCTTTCAGCGTTTATCCTTTCCGAACGTAGCTACCCAACTGTACCCCTGGCGGGATAATTGGTACACCAGCGGTTCGTCCACTCCGGTCCTCTCGTACTAGGAGCAGCCCCCTTCAAATCTCTTGCGCCCGCGATGGATAGGGACCGAACTGTCTCACGACGTTCTGAACCCAGCTCACGTACCACTTTAATGGGCGAACAGCCCAACCCTTGGGACCGACTTCAGCCCCAGGATGTGATGAGCCGACATCGAGGTGCCAAACCTCCCCGTCGATATGGACTCTTGGGAGAGATTAGCCTGTTATCCCCAGGGTAGCTTTTATCCGTTGAGCGATGGCCCTTCCACTCGGTACCACCGGATCACTAAGCCCTACTTTCGTACCTGCTCGTCGTGTTTGACTCGCAGTCAAGCTCCCTTCTGCCTTTACACTCTTCGCGCGATTTCCGGCCGCGCTGAGGGAACCTTTGGGCGCCTCCGTTACTCTTTCGGAGGCGACCGCCCCAGTCAAACTGCCCGCCTGACACTGTCCCGGATTTCGTTACTCTCGCGGTTAGAATTTCAATACATCAAGGGTGGTATCCCAACGTCGGCTCCAGCCAGACTAGCGTCCAGCTTTCCATGCCTCCCACCTATCCTGTACGTAATGTATCAAAACCCAATGTCAGGTTACAGTAAAGCTCCATGGGGTCTTTCTGTCCAGTCGCGGGTAACCTGCATCTTCACAGGTATTTCAATTTCACCGGGTCCCTCGTTGAGACAGTGCCCAAATCGTTACACCTTTCGTGCGGGTCGGAACTTACCCGACAAGGAATTTCGCTACCTTAGGACCGTTATAGTTACGGCCGCCGTTCACCGGGGCTTCAGTCGAATGCTTTGGACTAATCCGAACATCCTTCCTTAACCTTCCGGCACTGGGCAGGTGTCAGCACCTATACGTCAGCTTTCGCTTTAGCAGGCACCTGTGTTTATGGTAAACAGTCGCTTGGGCCTCTTCTCTGCGACCACTCTATGCTCCATCCGCGTGGGACTTCACAACAGTGGCTACCCTTATCCCGAAGTTACGGGTACATTTTGCCGAGTTCCTTAACGAGGGTTCTCCCGCGCACCTTAGGATTCTCTCCCCGCATACCTGTGTCGGTTTACGGTACGGGCGGTAGCTCTCTCACTAGAAGCTTTTCTCGACAGTGTGGGGTCAGCAACTTCGCTCGCATCTCTGCTCACTCCGCATCACGCCTCAGGCTTTCAGTGCACGGATTTGCCTATGCACCACCCTACACGCTTACACATGCTCTTCCATTCGCATGCTTGCCTGCCCTTCTGTGTCACTCCATTGCTCAAACAATTACTACCGGTACTGGAATATCAACCAGTTGTCCATCTCCTACGCTCTCTGCCTCGGATTAGGTCCCGACTTACCCTGAGACGACGATCGTTGCTCAGGAATCCTTATGCTTTCGGTGGAAAGGATTCTCACCTTTCTTTTCGCTACTCATACCAACATTCTCACTTCCCACAAGTCCACCGAACCTTCCAGTTCGACTTCTACCCTATGGGAACGCTCCCCTACCCCGTATACTTTACGTATACAGCCACAGCTTCGGTTTCGTACTTTAGCCCCGGGAATCTTCGGCGCAGGGTCTCTCGACCAGTGAGCTATTACGCACTCTTTAAATGGTGGCTGCTTCTGAGCCAACATCCTGGTTGTTTATGAAACCCCACATCCTTTTCCACTTAGTACGACATTGGGGACCTTAGCTGGTGGTCTGGGCTGTTTCCCTTTTGACCACGGATCTTATCACTCGTAGTCTGACTCCAAGGCTCTACAGTATATCCATTCGGAGTTTGACAGGGTTCGGTAACCTTTACGGCCCCTAGCCCGATCAGTGCTCTACCGCCTATACTTACTACCTCAGGCTAGCCCTAAAGCTATTTCGGGGAGAACCAGCTATCTCCGCGTTCGATTGGAATTTCACCCCTACCCACATCTCATCCGAAAGCTTTTCAACGCTCACCGGTTCGGTCCTCCACGCAATTTTACCTGCGCTTCAACCTGGACATGGGTAGATCACTGCGGTTTCGGGTCTACCTACACTAACTAGCGCCCTCTTAAGACTCGCTTTCGCTGCGGCTCCGTGTCTTCCACTTAACCTCGCTAGTGCAGATAACTCGTTGGTTCATTCTTCAATAGGCACGCCGTCGCTTTCGCTTCGACTGCTTGTAGACATACGGTTTCAGGTACTATTTCACTCCCCTCCCGGGGTTCTTTTCACCTTTCCCTCACGGTACTATGCGCTATCGGTCGCCAAGTAGTTTTTAGCCTTGGAGGGTGGTCCCCCCTGCTTCCCACAAAATTCCTCGTGCTTCGTGGTACTCTGGATCTCGGCCTCTCTGCTCTGCCTTTCGTCTACGGGGCTTTTACCCTCTCTCGCTTACCTTTCCAGGTAATTCAACTAGGCCTGACTTCGATTCTGCCGGTCCTCAACCCCGAAAAGCCGGAGCTTCTCGGTTTGGGCTCTGCCCTCTTCGCTCGCCGCTACTGTGGGCATCTCGTTTGATTTCTCTTCCTCCGGGTACTTAGATGTTTCAGTTCCCCAGGTTCCCTCCCTTGCGGGTGACCATCCATGACGATGGCCGGGTTTCCCCATTCGGATATCCACGGATCAATACTTGCTTGCAGTTCCCCGTGGCTTTTCGCAGCTTACCGCGTCCTTCTTCGGCTCTTGGCGCCTAGGCATCCACCGTATGCCCTTAGTAGCTTGACTTTTCAGCTGCTAAGAAACTTACGTTCCTAGACTTTTTCTCGTTAACTCTCATCAAATATAGCTTTTTGATTAGAGGTTTGTGTCTATTACTACTCACTCATCATTTTCGTAATAAACTGTTTGTCTCTTCTATATGGTTTTCAAGGTTCAAAAAAGAAGGCTAAGCCTTCAAAACTAAACATTAACCAACGAATGTGCGTCGACTTGAAGTCTACGAGATATCTTACTATCTCATGTCTCCATAGAAAGGAGGTGATCCAGCCGCACCTTCCGATACGGCTACCTTGTTACGACTTCACCCCAATCATCGGCCCCACCTTAGACGGCTGGCTCCATTACTGGTTACCTCACCGGCTTCGGGTGTTACCAACTTTCGTGGTGTGACGGGCGGTGTGTACAAGGCCCGGGAACGTATTCACCGCAGTATGCTGACCTGCGATTACTAGCGATTCCGACTTCACGCAGGCGGGTTGCAGCCTGCGATCCGAACTGAGATCGGGTTTCTGGGGTTTGCTCTGCCTCGCGGCTTCGCTTCCCTCTGTTTCCGACCATTGTAGTACGTGTGTAGCCCAAGACATAAGGGGCATGATGACTTGACGTCATCCCCGCCTTCCTCCAGGTTGTCCCTGGCAGTCTCCCATGAGTCCCCAACTTTACTTGCTGGTAACATAGGATAGGGGTTGCGCTCGTTGCGGGACTTAACCCAACATCTCACGACACGAGCTGACGACAGCCATGCACCACCTGTTTTCACGTCCCCGAAGGGAACTACCCATCTCTGGGTATGGCGCTCAATGTCAAGCCTTGGTAAGGTTCTTCGCGTTGCGTCGAATTAAACCACATACTCCACCGCTTGTGCGGGCCCCCGTCAATTCCTTTGAGTTTCAACCTTGCGGCCGTACTCCCCAGGCGGGGTACTTATTGCGTTAACTCCGGCACAGAAGGGGTCGATACCTCCTACACCTAGTACCCATCGTTTACGGCCAGGACTACCGGGGTATCTAATCCCGTTCGCTACCCTGGCTTTCGCATCTCAGCGTCAGACACAGTCCAGAAAGGCGCCTTCGCCACTGGTGTTCCTCCCAATATCTACGCATTTCACCGCTACACTGGG
>ERZ1027259.553-NODE-553-length-9973-cov-5.235330_pt1 | contig 9973 bp, 6 predicted proteins | sample MGYA00519260_ERZ1027259 | MGnify/ENA primary metagenome ERZ1027259 (study PRJEB26926, sample SAMN06164549) | human gut metagenome | biome: ENVO:00009003; feature: ENVO:2100002; material: ENVO:00002003 | host: Homo sapiens | place: USA | collected 2012 ...
GAGATAGGAGTCCGTCTCGTGGGCTCGGAGATGTGTATAAGAGACAGGGTATGCAATGACTGATACATATTGGGTTTCGGCATGGCAATATAATCTTTAAACCGTCCCGGAATTGGCTTATACATCTCATGGATCACACCAAGGGCAGCATAACAATCCTTCACTGTATCTACAAGAATACGGACAGCAAATAAATCATAAATCTGATCAATAGTCTTATCCTGATTTACCATCTTCTTGTAGATGCTGAAAAAGTGTTTTACACGTCCGTCCACCTGCGCCTTAATATTGGCATCATCCATATGTTTCTTAACTTCTTTTACAATCGCACCTACAAACTGTTCTCTCTCGCTTTTACGCAGGGCAACCTTATGCACCAGGTCATAATATACATCCGGCTTAAGGTATTTCAGCGACAGGTCATCCAGCTCTACCTTTATCTTGGAAATACCCAGACGCATGGCAATAGGAGCATAAATATCCATGGTCTCTCTGGCCTTTTCCTGCTGCTTTTCAGGACGCATATACTGTAAGGTACGCATATTATGAAGACGGTCTGCAAGCTTGATCAGAATAACTCTGATATCCTTAGCCATGGCAAGAAACATCTTTCTGAGGTTCTCTGCCTGAACTTCTACTTTATCCGCAGAATAAGATAACTGTCCCAGCTTGGTAACACCATCCACAAGAAGTGCAACCTCTGAACCAAATTCCTTCTCAACTTCCTCATAGGTCATCCAGGTATCTTCAACTGCATCATGAAGAAGACCTGCAACTATCGTTTCTTTGTCAAGTTCCAGATCTGCCAGAATGATGGCAACACACAAAGGATGAATGATATATGGCTCTCCAGACTTTCTCTTCTGTCCTTCATGAGCTTCACTTGCAACCTTATATGCCTTCTCTATCATGGAAATATCTGTTGATGGATGATACTTCAGAACACTGTTTATCAGTTCTTTATAAAGCACCTCCGGACTTGTAAAATCATGCATGGTCTTTACTGCCGCATCTGCTCTCTTTACAGATTCCAGCTTCTCTTTTTCAACCTGCATTTCATCTTTTTTTGCTTCTGTACTTTTTGTTATCTCTGTCATATGCTCCCACCTGCCTGTCCTGCACAATCAGCTGTGCTTATTTACCATCATAACAAATTACAGACGCTACATCATACCCATTCAGTCTTTCGCGTCCCTTTAAACCTGCAAGTTCCATGAGAAATACAACCTTGACAACCTCACCGCCAAGCTGTTCCACCAGCTTGATCGCTGCTTCGATCGTACCGCCTGTTGCGATCAGATCATCAACGATAACCACTTTCTGACCTGGTTTTATGGAATCTTTATGCATTTCAATCTCTGCACTGCCATATTCCAGATCATAGCTTACAGATACTGTTTCGCGGGGAAGTTTACCTTTTTTACGAATCGGTACAAATGGTTTATGAAGATTATATGCGATCGGTACACCAAAGATAAAGCCTCTGGACTCTGTTCCTGCAATCACGTCCACATCTATATCCTTAAGACAGTCCTGCATGGAGTCGATTGCCAACTGCAGGCCATCCGCGTCCTGCAGAACACTTGTAATATCTCTGAAAATAATCCCCGGTTCAGGAAAATCCGGTATACTTAATACATAATCTTCAATTTTCTTCATTTTATTTCTCCTCCAGTGTGTGTTATATTGCTGTTCGCTCATAAATATTTTATAGTATATCACCTTTTTATTTCAGAATCAAGTTACTGTTAAGCCCTGACATTTGTATTTCCAGGCTTACCGGCGGTTACAAACCAAGCGGTAATATTAACAGTAATTCTGAATAATAATCTGAAGACTCTCTCGTCCCCTGAATCTGTTGATCTCCGGATAATAAGTAACAGAAATACTGTCTTTTTCCCTGATAAAGTTCACAAAATCCTCTGCTTCTCCGAAATAAATGCCTTCCACTGAAATCCCCTGCGGATCGAGAAGTTTTAGTTTTACTACATTTTTATTTTTCCCGATAATACTGTGATCAAGCACTCTGAGATTTTTCTGCGCAAAGACCGGTTTTGTATTCCCTTTTCCAAAGGGTTCCAGAAGCGAAATCTGTTCTACCAGTTCTTTTGTAATATAAGACACAGGCATCGGCACATCAATCACGATCTTAGGACGCAATTCTTCGTCCGTCAACGTACAGTTGACATTGAGGCGTCTCCGGAATTCTTCTATATTTTTTTCTTCTATAGACAGACCTGCTGCCATCGGATGACCTCCAAACTGTATCATCAGGTCTGCACATTTTACCAGTTCTTCATACATAGAGTAACTTTCTATTGATCTTCCGCTTCCTTTTGCACTTGTCTCACCGCCCGTCAATACAAAGGCCGGCCTGTGATATTTTTCCCTGATCCTGCCTGCTATAATACCGGCAAGACTTTCATGACAATCCGGAAGATAAACTACCAGTACTCTGTCATTTTTCAGCTCTGTAGTCTCTATGATCCGGATTGCCTCTTCTTTTCCTTTCTCAGTGAGAGCTTTTCGGCTCTGATTAAGAGCTGTAAGATCTCCGGCAAGCCTTGCTGCTTCTTCCTTTGTTTTTGCATTGAGAAGTGCAAGAGAACGGGCAGCTGTATCCAGTCTGCCACTGGCATTGATACATGGTCCCAGCACAAATCCGATATGATAAGCTGTGATTTTAGCATCTTCCAGAGAATTTGCGCGGATCAGTTCCTGCAATCCTTGATTTTTGGTATTTTTCAGACGGCACAGCCCTTCTTTTACCAGAATCCTGTTCTCTCCCTGAAGATCCATAACATCTCCTACTGTTGCAATAGCCGCCAGTTCATAATAATCTTCCAGCTCCTCTGCCGGAACACCAAATCTCTCGTAAAGTGCTGCAATATATTTAAAGGCCACCACTGCCCCACACAGGTTTTTATTCGGGTATGGACAATCATATTGTTTCGGATTCAAAATCGCATCTGCCGGCGGAAGCACCATCTGGCGTTCTCCCTTTTCCTCCCTGTAAGGAACCTCATGATGATCTGTAATAATCACTGTCATTCCCTTATCCTTTGCCATCTGGATTTCAGCTGCCGCAGCAATTCCATTATCACAGGTCACGATCGTATCGATCCGGTCCGTTTCCGCTCTTTCTATAAGATGTGCATGAATCCCATATCCGTCTGCAACTCTGTCCGGAATATAAGTATCCACATCTGCTCCGATCCTCGCAAGGCCTTTCATTAAAATGTATGTAGAGGTCACACCATCAATATCATAATCACCAATAATACGGACTTTTGCTTTCTGCGATATTTTTTTCTCCAGGATATCTACAGCTTTTTCCATATCCTTCATCAGCCAGGGAGAAGGAAGCTCTTGTACTGTTCCTGACAGATACTCTCTTATCTTATCTTCTCCGATCACATCTCTGTTCCTGATCAGTCTCGCAATCACCGGATCAATATGAAACTGTTGACCGATCTGGTTAAAATCTGCTCTTTTTGCTGCTATTACCCATTTCTCCATATATTTTCTCTCCTCATAAAAATATCCCGGAGTTTTACCCCGGGATATTTCTGTCTGCCTGTTTTTCAGACAATTATGTTTTATTCAGCATCATCATTCTGCTGTTTTTTAGCTGCTTCTTCGGCAGCCAGACGTTCAGCTACTCTTTTTCTGTTTTTCTTCTTTGGCTGAGTCGGATCTTTCTGTGATACATCACGTGCTTTCTTCGGCTTTGAAGAGGACTTTGCAGATGCGGAAGCTGCAGCAATTGCCGGCTGTCCTTTTCCTGCAAATTTCTTTTTCATCACATACCACAACGCACCTGTAATACATACAGAAGAATATGCACCGACAAGAACACCAACCATCAGAGGTGCTGCAAATTCACGGATAGAAGAAACACCCATGATATAAAGAACAGCTACCATAACAAAAGTTGTAAAAGAGGTATAAATACTTCTTGTAAGAGTCTGGGTGATACTTGTGTTTACAATTTCTGCCAGTTTTTCTCTGGAACCACTGTGAAGGTTCTCACGTATACGGTCAAAAATAACGATTGTAGCATTAATAGAATAACCTACGATCGTAAGCATGCAGGCAATAAATGTATTACCGACGGATACTCTGGCAATAGCATAGAATGCAAGTACAACCAGAACATCATGCAGAAGCGCCAATACCGCACTGCTTGCAAAACGGATGTCTTTAAATCTGAACCAGATATAAAGAAGCATACAGATTGTAGCTACTATAACGGCTACGATCGCATCACGACGCATTTCACTACTTACTGTAGAAGAAATACTTTCTGTGGAAATCGTACTGTCATCTACACCAAATTTCTCAACCAGTGCACTCTGCAGAGCTTCACGTTCGCTCTGATTCAGAGAACGTGTCTTGATCACAACCTGATTTGTTCCGACTACCTTTGTAGGCTGAACATTTTTATCTCCTGTCACCTCTTCTACAACAGGAGTTACTTCAGAATCAATGGTCTTAATATCCATATCTTCATTAAATGTAACAGTTGTAGAAGTACCGCCTGAGAACTCAAGGCTGTAATTTAACGCTTTGTTTCCTGCATGCGAATTAGCAAACATCGCTACCGGACCGCAGAGGATCAGGATAATGGAAATAGCAAAAAATACTTTCTTCTTTCCAAGGAAATCAACTGCCTTACGTTCTTTTGCAGATCCGTAGAATTTCGGATCACGTACACCAACTGCATAAAGTGCATTTACAATCAGTCTGGATACAACCAGTGCTGTAAACATGGAGATCACGATACCAAGGGCAAGTGTATAAGCAAATCCCTTAACAGTACCTGAACCAAGCCACATCAGCACAAAGGCTGCGATCAGCGTTGTAATATTTCCATCAAAGATTGCAGAGAAAGCTTTGCTGAAACCGGACTTAATAGAATTCCTTACTGAAACTCCTGCACCAATTTCCTCTCTGATTCGGGCATAAATAATAACATTGGCATCCACCGCCATACCGATACCAAGGATAATACCCGCAATACCCGGAAGAGTAAGAGTAATATCAAAGGCATTCAGCGTGATCAGCATTAATGATGTATAAAGAATCAGTGCGATACCTGCAACTACACCAGGTACGCGGTATGCAATGATCATAAAGATAATAACGATGATCAGACCGATCGCACCTGCAAGAACACTTGTAGAGATTGCTTCTTCACCAAGCTGTGCAGCTACAACACTGGAACGAAGTTCTTCCAGTTCCAGTCCCAGAGAACCGATACGGATATAAGAAGCAAGGTTCTGTGCTTCTTCCAGGTCAGACATTCCGCTGATCTGTGCTTTTCCGCCGGAAATCTCTTCATTTACATTCGGAGCACTGATAATGTCATTGTCATAGACGATAGCGATCTGCTTGCCTACATTATTCTTTGTAGCTTCTGCAAATTTTGTTTTACCACTGTTTTCTCCATCAGAAGTAAGAGTAAGACTTACCACATATTCCTTTGCACTTGTGTTCTGATTCTGGATCGCACCACCCTGGGCATCTGCTACATCAGAACCTTCCAGAACAACACTTCCGGATTCCTTGATCTCATCCATAGTTCTGGAAAGAACATATCCATCCTGTCCTGTAGTAAAGTTCTGGTTTCCGTCAGCATCTTCTTTTGTGATGAAATACAGGGAACCTGGTTTACCCAGATCATTCAGAATAGTATCTGCATCTGTAACACCAGGAATTTCAACTGTAATACGGTCTGATCCTTCCTGGTATACCTGAGCCTCAGTACTGTACTGCTCTACACGCTTCTGAAGCTTGTAGATCGTATCTGACATCTCTTCGCTTGTCGGATTGCTTTCCTTAGCCTGGTAGGTAATGCTGACACCACCGGCAAGATCAAGACCCGTGTTGATATGTTTTGCTGCACCGGTTCCGGTAGGACCGATACCTACGGCTGCAGTAAAGCAAAAGAACACAGTCAGGATCAGTGTCAGAAGCAGCACTACGATTCCTTTACTTTTCTTCATAGTTCTTTTCCCTTCTTGATTTTTTGTCCGCGGTCATGTTCATCCGCCTGCCAGCCATTTTCTGTTATGATAACAGCCGACGGCGGTATCAGTCAGACAGATTACTGCCCACTAATCACATGCCAGTGCGGCTTTTATCATGATGGCGCACTCCACACGTTTTCTCTGGAGTTCGCATCCGATTTCATAATTGCCTTTGATATCTCCCTGGAAATGGAATGCATTTGCCGCACATCCGCCACTACAGTAGAAACGTGCGAAGCAGTCTTTGCAGTCTTTCTTTGTGTAAACGTTGCATCCGCCGAATTCCTTCTGGATTTCCGGCTTTGTGATGCCTTCGTCTACATTTCCCATGAGATACTGTTCTTCACCAACAAACTGGTGACATGGGTAAAAATCACCCCAGGGTGTTACAGCCAGGTACTCTGTTCCTGAACCGCAGCCTGACAGTCTCTTGTATACGCAAGGGCCACCTGTAAGGTCGATCATAAAATGGAAGAAGTTAAATCCTTTTCCCTCTTTCTCTCTTTTAATCATTTCTTTTGCAAGAGTATCATACTCTTCCATGATCTGGGGGATATCCTCCTCGCGGATCGCATATTCCTCCGTATCAGCCGCAACTACAGGCTCTACAGAAATCTGTTTGAATCCAAGATCTGCCAGATGAAGCACATCCTTGGAGAAATCAAGATTATGGTGGGTAAAAGTACCTCTTACATAATACTTGTCCTGATTTCTGGATTCTGCAAACTTCTGGAACTTCGGCATGATCAGGTCATAGCTTCCTGCACCTTTTCTGAATGGACGCATGTAATCATGTACTTCCTTACGTCCGTCCACACTCAGTACAACGTTGCCCATCTCTTTATTGCAGAATTCCATTACTTCATCATTCAGAAGAACTCCGTTTGTTGTTAAAGTGAAACGGAATTTCTTATTGTGAAGCTTTTCCTGCTCTCTGCCATATTTTACCAGATCTTTTACAACCTGCCAGTTCATCAGCGGCTCGCCGCCAAAGAAATCTACTTCCAGGTTTTTCCTGGAACCGGAGTTCGCGATCAGGAAATCAAGAGCTTTTTTGCCGACTTCATAAGACATAAGAGCTCTTCTGCCATGATATTCGCCTTCTTCGGCAAAACAATAACGGCAGGCCAGATTGCAGTCATGAGCAATGTGCAGGCACAATGCTTTTACAACGGTCTGCCGGTTATTTGAAAATTCTTCAATTACATTCTCATAAACATCTTTTGTAAAAAGCATTCCATCTTCTTTCAGCTTATTACATTCTCTTACAGATGTCTCAATATCTTCTCTGTTATATTTGTTTTCCAGTTTCTCTGCAATAGCTTCTGTGCCAAGGCCCTCTTCCAGATATGGAAGGACCTCATATGTAACCTCATCTACCAGATGGATGCATCCACTGTTGATATCCAGTACAATATTAAAGCCATTGCTTTTATAACGGTGAATCAGACTCATTTTACTAAAATCCTTTCTAAGCGTAAGATAAGCAGCGGAATAAAAGTTCCGCTGCTTATCTCATTTCTCCATAGCTGATCTTATTTCTGCTCGCAGCTCTGGTTTCCTACTGTACAGGAAGTTTTACATGCGGACTGGCAGGAAGTCTGGCACTCGCCACATCCACCTTTTTTTACAGTGTTCTGTAAATTCTTTGTATTCAGGGTTTTGATATGTTCCATAACTCTATCCTCCTTATGTAATTATATTCTTGGCATAGTATATCATATATCTTTTCATTTTAAAAGCTTTTTTTTACGACAGCATTCCACCCAGTGTTCCACCGCCTGTGCACATAAAAAATGTTGTAACTGCATGAGCTGCACTCATATCCCAGCCGCCTTTTGCCATAACAGAGACAGTCAACAGTAATACATAGTAAGCCAGACCTGTGATAACACCCCACAGATATTTGTCTTTACGCACAATTTTGCCGGCCATAAAGCCTCCCATGAAACATGCAAGTACATAAATTATAATAATACCCGCATCTACAGCTGTTTCTCCCAGATCAAAAGCAAACAGTACCAGGGCCAAAAGCAGTAATGCCACTCCTGTTAATGCATATGCAAATAATAGTGATTTCAAAATTGCTCTGACTTTCATTGCTTCCCCTCCTGTTAAACTATATGGGGGAGGAATCAGTGTTATTCTTTTATTTCTTTCTCTTTTTTATAAATACAGCCACACCGGCGATCACTGCTGCTGCCACAAACAGTATCACAAACGGCATAATTGATGTTGTATCTCCGGTATTTACTGTATTGTTATTTTTCACAGCTTTATTTTCCGTTGAATTATCATTCTGATCAGAAGAAGAACCATTATTGCTGTCAGAACTGTCATTCACAGATACTGTATTGTTCTTTCCGGAATCAGAGCTCTGACTGTCGGAGGAAGCCGGTGCAGGAGTTACCGCATCTGTGTCGTCCATATCATTCCCTGCATCAGGTCCTACTAATTGTCTGCTTCCTGCAATTCCAAATGGACTGAAAGAATGTGTGCTGAATACCATAATACCATTCTCTACACTCGGAATAATCGTCTCAGTTGCCCCGTTATCCAGGAGATGTTCGATAGTATACTGATATCCGGATTTTACCGGCACAGTGACACTGATATAATCTCCATTAGGGATCTCGTATTCTGTATTATTCTTAAGATCCCAGAGTTCAAATTCATAAGACTGGAAAATCATTGCATCTGATTCATTGGTAAACTGATAGCTGTCACCGCTTGAAACTCTGAACTGTACATACCATGGAAGATTAACTCCGCTTACTGTAATACCGTCGCAGGTATGATTAAGTGCGGCCCTCTCTTCTTTTTCTTCATCAGAAAGAGAATCCTCTGCATCTGTAGGACGGTCATCCTTATCGTCCGGCAGAACAGGATTATCAAAGATATTATCACCTGCGCCATCTTCATCATCTTTCTTCGTATCTTCTTTATCCTGTGTCATATCATCTGCAGGTTCCAGCTTACCGGTAGTTTCTGTATCTTTATCCGTCTTATCTGCATTGCTGTTATTATCTTTGTTGTTTTTATTATCTGTTTTATCTTCTTCAATCTTATTCTCTTCATTGTCTGTATCAGTTTTATTATCCTGATCTGATTTACTTTCCTTATCTTCTTTATTGTCTGTATCAGCGTTTTCATCTGCGGCAGGTTTTTCTGACGAAATTTCAGGCGTTTCTGTTGGATCTGCATTTTCTGTTGGATCTGTTTTACCTGAGCCTTCTGTCTTATCAACATTATCACCATCCGTAATACTGTTCACTATTACATTGATGTAACCGACAACCGCGCCGCTCTCCGGATCCCATCCATCCACATGGCTTAAATCCTGCCCTTCTGCCGGTATAAGAAGTACCTCACAGCTCTGTACACGCTGTGCAGGAACGAAACTTCCATCTGCCCATTCAAAAGTTCCATATTCCGTTGCCGGAAGTTCTACATCCGCAAGTTCTACAGGCTTATCAAGCGTGATGTTGTCCGGGATCAGAGAAGACACAGTATTCTCCTGTGACTCAGCCGCACTGACCTGTCTTGTTACACCCGGTATATTATTTCCTGCAACCAAAGCCGCTGTTAAAGCCGCTGCCGCAAAAATACCCGTTCCTTTTAATTTATTTTTTCTTATTCTTATATTATTGGACATATCGCACCTCTATATTTATATTCGATTCTTATGTTTCCTGATAATCATTTTTTACTTTCAGCCAAATATCAGTTCTCTTTTACGTAATACAATAATATTACATATCTGTATATTATCAAACTTTTATCATTTTGTAAATATTCTGTAATGTTTTTTTTCATTTTAATCGAGTGAATTATAACACAAATCTTACTTTTTCGACAGTCCTCTTTTAAATTTTTTTATACTATCTTTGAACCTGTCTCTTATACACATCTGACGCTGCCGACGAAGCTAGAAGTGTAGA
>ERZ1027259.558-NODE-558-length-9837-cov-3.597526_pt1 | contig 9837 bp, 17 predicted proteins | sample MGYA00519260_ERZ1027259 | MGnify/ENA primary metagenome ERZ1027259 (study PRJEB26926, sample SAMN06164549) | human gut metagenome | biome: ENVO:00009003; feature: ENVO:2100002; material: ENVO:00002003 | host: Homo sapiens | place: USA | collected 2012 ...
ACGAGATAGGAGTCCGTCTCGTGGGCTCGGAGATGTGTATAAGAGACAGATGCACAACGCATCTGTAATCTTGAGACACAATCCCACGCTTTGAAAATTTCGGGAGTGGTATCATTGCCGTTGTAGATTTCTCTGCGATGATAGAACGACGAATCGGTGTGGCAAACATGTCAAATCCGGATTCTGCTTTCAACCACTCCTCAACCTCAAGAGAGGTCTTGTTTTTCTGTCGCATGGTCATGAGTGCCTTGATTCTCAAATCCGGATTGATGTCTCTCAAGTCCTCAATCTGCTCCTCAAGGTTCTGCAATGCCTCGATTTCATATCCCCCGACCTTTACCGGAGCAATAATGAGTTCTGCTGCAATCAGAATGTTAATGACTACCATGTCAAGCAATCGCCCGCAGTCACAAACGCAATAATCATATGCATCGGAGACCTCCTCCAACGCCTCACGCAATCGTGTGACTTGATTATCCTCCGACTTGAGCAGTAAATTCATGTCCGTTTTCATGAGATAACCATTCGCCGGAATGATGTCAACGTGTGAATACTCTGTCGGACGAATCAAGTCGCCTGTTTTATATGTGCCTCCGACGCACTCATGTTTCTCAAGTAATTCGCTCATTCCGATTCCGTCCGGTTCATACACTCCGAACGTCTTTGATGTGTCTCCCTGCGGGTCTCCATCTAACACAAGCACTCTCTTTTCCTGTTCCTCGCCTAACATATAGGCGATTGAATCGGATGTCGTTGTTTTCCCGATTCCTCCTTTTGGTGACATTACTGCAATGATTTTCATGTCTTTTTTCCTCCTGTTATTATCCTGTTATATATAAATCGTGTAATACAATTTCATTTGCAATTCTTGAAACTTGAAATCCGGCGTTTCGTCCGGTCGCAGTGGTGACATGAGGTTCAATTCTTTCCACTTCCTGTGAGTAATCTCCGGAACTGCTCTGAATTTCACAACCTCGTCAAATTTATACTGTTCATAGAGTTTGCAGTTCGTGTGACCGACCTCCGGTGCAAATAATGCAAGATACCCGACGAATATTTCCTCGTCTCCCTTGATGATTCGCAGCATGTCCGCACTCTCTAATGTGTTGAGTAAATCTGCAAGTGTCATGACCTGCCTCCCTTGACTTTCCCGTCCTTGAGGATGCTGTTGTTCGGGATGCTCATTTTGTTGTTGAAATCCTCCTCCGGACAATAACACAACGCAAGATTCAAATATTCCTCAATGACTTTGATTGCCTCCTCTGCTGAATAGCAGGTTGCGACAAAATGTCCTGCTGCTGCCATGTCTGCAAGGAACTCTTTTTGTGTGTCCTGCTGCCTGTTATTTCCGAATTTCATTTCAACGAACAATCCGCAGTATGAGCCTTTCGGATATGGTAGGCACAAATCAGAAACACCCGCCTTGACACCCATCTGTTTGAATTTGACTGCCTCCTGTTTGTTTCGACTGCCTCCGTTTGGCACATGGAACAACCACTTTAATTCCGGATAACGGTTCATGTTCCATCCCGCCCATGACACGACGTTGATTTGCTCCGTGTCCTCACTTCTCATTGCATATCTCATGTTCATTCGCTTTCGCCTCCTCTTTGCACATGTCATAATATTCGCAGAACAGACATACATGTTTGCAGTCCTTGACCTTGAGCATGTGTCTGATTCTTTCAATGATTTCTCCTGCCCTCACCTGTCCTGCTCCTCCATTTCTAAAATCATGTAGGCGTGAATGAAAATGCTCTTGTGTTTCCTGCCGAACTGGTCTTTTGCCGGAGGTACTTCATGCATATTCTCAATCGTTCTCTTTGCCTCCCACCATCGGCGTGTTTTTCCATCTCTTGAAATCGGCTTGAAATGTACCTTGACCGTTCCTTTGATGACGGAAAACTGGTCTCTGTCTACCCGCAGGATGTCATCGAATCCCGCTGCCTTGACTGCTGCCGTTGCTTTTCGGAAATACCTCTCTTTCGATTCCGGTTTCCAGTCAAACCTCATTTCCCGACCACCTCCTCAATCTCTTTCATTCTCTGCATGATTGCCGTGTTGTATGAATATACATACACGCCGTTGCTCCACAAATATTCCCTTGCACCTTTTTCACCGTAGTTGTACGCTGCAAGTGTATCTTGAATCGTGCCGTATTTCTTGAGCAGGTATGAGAGGAAATCAATCCCGACCCTCACGTTTTGATATGGGTTCATAAGGTCGGTGCATCCTAGATTCTGCATCCGGTCGGTGTGCCATTTCTCATATATCTGCATATATCCCTTTGACTGCCCGCCGTCTCCGGTTTTGTCGAACTCATATCCGGATTCTTGCTCTATGATTGCCAATACAAGGGCATATGGAACGTCATATTGCTTGCATAGACATCTTGTGTATATCTGCATTTTCTCCGGAAAATAGCCTTTGTCTGCATACTGCTCCGGCAAGTCATAGAACACGAATCCCTCAAGGTCATCACTCCCCCAGTCCTCGGACATGGTGTCAAATACCTTGTATTTGTCCTCGATGTTCTCTGCTGTCTGTGTCATCGTCTCCGGATTCTGCATCACTTCCGCTTGTATCTCCTCCGGCTCTTTCTCCTGCTGCTCCGGTTCTTTGACATTGAACAATATCACGCAAAATCCCGTCAGTAATACCGCAATCAATGTGATGTGAAACGCATTATACAAACCTGCTCTTTTCAATGCCCGTCTTATCCGTCTTATCCGTCTTTTCACCTGTCGACCTCCTTTTCCGCATTCGTGCATGTATGTAAAACATGCAATTAAAATCGTTGTAGTACACTTTTGCATTCGTGAAATCCATGTCCGGATACCACTTTTTCAGTATCTCCGGAATGGAATCCCTGTCCTTGACCATCTTGTCAACGAATGAGCCTATTTTTTTATAACTGCCTCCTGCTGCCGGACGTTTGGAATGAACAACCTTGATTCGTGGGTCTCTCAATCCCTGTGAACTGTTCCATCTCTTTTCTGACGGAACACGGTTCTTTTCTTCAACGATATAGTTCGCCATGCCGGACAAACCGTTTTCGTCTGTCTGCAACCTGCGAACCTCATTCCTGCTTGACTGTTTCCAACATGATTCAACTGTCTCCATGTCTAACGCACCATCCATGACAATGTGATGATGCCATCTGATTTCCGCATCCGGATTGTATGCGGTCACATAGACATATTTTGCATTCGGGAGACCTCTCTTTTTTCTCTGATAGTTGATGCGTCGGATGTACTTTTGCACATTCTTGATTGCTGCATCCACATCCCCGTCCGGTGGGAGATGCTCGTCATCATAGGTCAATGTCATCCAAATATCACGGTCACTGAAATTCTCGTTGATTAGCCTCTCAACATATTTCCGTGCGTTCTTATCATTCAGATTCTTTTGAGCCTTGTTGTTGTCTTTCTTGATTGTCCTCCCCTCCGGAGGTACTTCATCCATGCTCCGGAACTGCGGATATATCTCAATTTCAAACTGGTCTCCTGCTGTTATCTCTTTCAGTGCATATATAACTTTCTTTCGATGTTGGAACAGGTTCTCAATGAACCACTCATGCATGTCCTCCATCGCTTTGTTATATGCTGCCTCATAGTCATACGGGATATATTGCATCCCTCTTTTTCTTGCCATCTGACACATGCCTCCTGTTATGTTTTCGTAGACTTGTTATTATCTATTACAAGGACGACAAAACCTCCGAAAACCCTTTGTTTTCCCGACCTTTCCGGTCGTTTTTGAGTTGCTTTTTCGTGTCAGATTTGATATAATATTCTTAGTTTGAAACATATCAATCGACACCGATTGACACACGGATGACCGTTCGCAGCGGTCATCCGTTTTTTTGTCTTTATGCTGCTTTTTCTTTCTTTGAGACGCTCACGGTGATTTTCACCTGCTCACGTTCAGAAATGATTCTCGCTAATGTCTCATAAAATTTCTTGATGTTCTGTTCACTCACCTGCTGCACCTCCAATCTATTAAAAAGGCTCTTGCCTGTTGTTTTCGTGTTCGGTTAGGCGGTCGTTGCAACCGCCTCTTTCTGTTCCCATCTGCGACGCTCCTCGACTTTTCCTGCTGCCTTGCCCTCTGCGTATGCAGACATGACCATGATTGCCATTGATTTTCCCTCAAGGTCGGAAATATTCATGAATCTTTCTGCCATGTTCTCGATTGCCGTCTTTTTCTCGTTTCTCGTCATGATTCAACACCTCCTCTGTTGATAGTGTTTTATGTGATTTCCTGCACTGGTGGTTCTCTCGGTCTCTGCATCCCGTCCACCTGCTTTCCGGCTATGTCTACCGTGTTATGACTTTTCACCTTAAAAAATCATTGAAAACCTGTTGACCAACCGTGAACCTTTTAGCAAGTCCACCCGCTGCCATGTTTCCCACGGTATCGCTGACGCTGTCTCTCGGCTTGCCATCGTCAGAGCGTCGGTCGCCATCCGGACGCTGACGGGGCGACTGTTGCCCCGTTTCGGCTTTAATAAAATGAATCTCTCTGCATTTCGTCGTCGACTTCTTTCGGTATCGGAATAGGTTCAAAATCATCGTTTTTTCCATCCCAATAATCAAATAACTCTTGTATGTACTGATTCAACTCCTCTACTCTGCTCATTTCCGTTCCTCCTGTTCTTGCTTGTCCTGTTGCATCTCCTGCCATATAATAAATGTGCGACCATTTCAAAATGACAGGAGGTGACAACATGGCGGTTCATCATGACACTTTCAAAAGTGCGATTGCAAGTGCGTTTGAAAATAGCGACATCAAATTTTCAAAAGTTTCTGATTTATCAAAAGAAGAATTTGAACGTCTTCTCGCATCAGCTATCAAGGCATGTGTTGAAACACAAGATTTTGCACAACACATTCGCACTTTGAAATGATTTTCTCGGAGGAGTGTTTCACCACTCCTCCACAATCTTTCCTATTTCTTCCGCTGCCTTTTTGACAACCTCTGAAATCTGCTTGATTTGCTCCGGTTCGGGGTCTCCCTCGAATTCCGCTCTCACTCTAATCTCTTGGTGTTCGGAAACCTCCGTTTTGTAGAAAATGAGTTTTTCAATCGCCCCAGTTCCCCGTGTTCTTACGTTTGAAATTTCATGTTTTGGCATTTCTTTTCACCTCCTTGTTGTTGTCCTTGAATACATAATATGCGTCTTTGACAACTTTGTCAATAGTTTTTTGTATTCTTTGAATACTTTTTTATTGCATTTTATTTCAACGGGTGTTATGATTCATAAAAAGGAGGTGTTCGCATGACACAAAATGAGCGTGTAAAGGAAATAAGAAAGACGCTCGGTCTCACTCTTGAGAAATTCGGTGAACGTATCGGAGTGACAAGAGGTTCAATGTCTAATATAGAAAACGGAAATCGTAACCTAACCGAACAAATGACAAAATCTATCTGCCGTGAGTTCAGCGTTGATTATATGTGGTTGACCACTGGTGAGGGAGAAATGTTCATTGACACGGACGATGATTTCATCGAACGCATTGACCGCATCATGGCGGGTGAGGACGAGGCACGAAAAAACCTTTTCAAATTCATGCTTGAATTGAGCGATGATGACATCGCAGCACTCGACCGCTTAATGAAAAAAGCGATTGAGTTCACACAAAATAATAAAGAAAAAGACTGACAGTCTTTTCAACTGTCAGCCTCATGGGTGTACAGATACGCCACGAATTTATATATCCTCTTGAGGATGCGTTCGTTTTGTATCTTCCCGACTATTTCAACAATAGCCTCTTTGTAATTCAAGGGGAACACCCCCTTTCCGATTACAGTGTATCATATATTTCCATCATTGTGGAAATATCGAGGTTGATTTCCATAATCGTGGAAATCGTTCCTCCTGCTGCCGGAATCCCGCTGCAATGTGATACAATTATTTGTATTCGGATTCAAACAGGTCGGTGATTTTCACGCCTAATGCAATCGCTATCATTTCAAGCTGAAATAATGTCGGCGACACCTTACCGTTTTCGATGTTGTTTATCGTAGATTTTCCGATTCCGGATTTCTTCGATAACTCCATCAATGTGAACCCTTTTGAGGTTCTCATTTCCCAAACGAGAATTTTCATCCTGCACACCTCCTTTCTCAAGGAAAGTGTACAGAACGAAAAGTTATAGAAATGGAGGTGCGTTCATGAAATACGGTGTCCGGAAACCAAATGTCAAAAAAAGCATCAAGGCACGAACAACTGGAAAAGTCAAACGGCAGGTCAAAAAGGCGGTCAATCCCCTTTATGGTAAAAAGGGAATGGGAATCGTCAACGACCCGAAAAAGGCAGCATACAACGCAGTTTATAACAGAACGACCGTCGGTGTATCTGACCTTGTAAAAGAGGCAGCATCGACAACTCAAAAATCTGCTGCGAATGTTCCTCATGCCGTTCCGCAGAAAAAGGAATACTCCGACCGCATGTATAATGTTTGCGGAACGCTCATGATTGTTCTCGGTGTTATCCTTGCACTTTTAGGATTGCTCCTGCTGCTTGCTGTTCCTGTTGGTGGAATCGTGGCTGTTGCCGTTGGTGTGATTTGCGTCATTATCGGTCGCAAATATAGAAAAATCGTCAAAGAACGTCATTTGAACGAATAGAAATGTAAATAAAAAAGAGCAGCCTCCACGCCAATGGAAACCGCTCTTTAGATAACATATACCTCCGTATAAGCACGGCGATAAAATGTCACCCCGCAAGTCTCATTTTATCATAAAACCGTGCTTGTGCATAGGTTTTATTTTTATACCTTTTTTTGAATGGAGTTGATAAAATGCGACGTAAAACAACCGCTCCTGTTGAGAAAATCCTGCTCCGTGTGGCAATCTATATCCGTGTTTCGACCGACAAGCAGGTCAAGGACGGAGATTCCATGCGTGACCAATTAGCAACAGGGCAAAAATACATAGACAGTCACGAGAACATGATTCTCGTTGACACATACATTGATGACGGAATCTCCGGACAGAAATTGAAACGAGACGACTTTCAACGCCTCATTGATGATGTCCGTGCAGGTAGAATTGACCTCATTATTTTCACCCGTCTTGACCGTTGGTTCAGAAACCTCCGTCATTATCTGAACACGCAGGACATTCTTGACAAGCACGGTGTTTCATGGACTGCCATTGAGCAGCCTTATTTTGACACCTCAACCCCTCACGGTCGTGCTTTCGTTAATAACTCAATGATATGGGCAGAGCTTGAGGCTCAAAATGATTCCGACCGAATCCTCGGTGTGTTCGATGACAAGGTTGACAACGGGGAGGTTCTCTCCGGCTCAACTCCTCTCGGATATACGATTGTAAATAAACACCTTGTACCGGATGACGATGCTCCGACCGCCGTTGCTATCTTCCAATACTACCGCAAGACCGGAAACTTGAGCATGACACTCCGGTACATGGAGAGTGAGTTCGGACTTGTCCGTTCTGCTGCCAGTCTCAAAAATATGCTCACAAATACGAAATACATCGGTGAGTTTCGTGATAATAAAAATTATTGTCCTGCAATCATCGACCGTGACCTTTTCTTTGATGTGCAGAGACTTCTCAAAATCAACATCAAGAGCGGGAAAAAGCACGATTATATTTTCAGCGGTCTCGTTGTGTGTGATGACTGCGACCATATCATGAGCGGATGTCAGCAACGTGCAAAAGGTCGTGTCCGTGCTGATGGAACACAAATCGTATATAAATACAGTGTGTACCGCTGCCGACAGGGTGTGAACCTGCACCGCTGCCCGAACCGAAAACTCGTCTTTGAGACAACCCTTGAAAAGATGCTCCTTGAACGCATCCGTCCGGAACTGGAAAACTATATTGCAGAATACGAGGTTGCAAATCTTCCGGCATTGCGTACCGATGCCAAACGCCGGAGTGTTGAGGGAAAAATGCAGAAATTGAAAGACCTGTATTTGAACGACCTCATAACAATGGACGAGTTCAAACTTGATAGAGAAAAACTGCTGATGCAGCTTGAGAAAATAAATGCAGAGGATTCCCGACCTGTCAAGGATTTATCGTATTTGAAAAACTTTTTGAAAATGGATTTTGAAAGTGTGTATGATTCTTTGTCTATACCGGAGAGGCGTGAATTGTGGCGTTCCATTGTCAAGGAAATCCGTGTTGACCATGACAAAAACATTCATATTATTTTTTTGTGATTGTTATACTACTAACTGAACCCCTCCGGTGGGTTCATCCGCAAGGACCAGGCGCGGCTGTGTAATCAGAGCCCTGGCAACTGCACATCTTTGTTTCTGTCCTCCAGAGACCTCATAAGGATATTTTTCCAGCAGCTCATAAATATGAAGAGCCTGTGCAATAGGGCGGATTTTCTGCCCCATTTCCCGGTAATCTTCACCAGCCAGCACCAGCGGCAGATAAATATTATCCCTCAGGCTGAAGGTATCAAGAAGATTAAAATCCTGGAACACAAAGCCCAGATTTTTTCTTCGAAATGTAGAAATCTCCTTATCAGAAAGGTGTCCCAGGCTTTTTCCATCCAGAAGTACGTCTCCGGAAGTAGGTTTATCCAGTGTTGCAAGAATATTCAGAAGTGTAGTTTTTCCGGAACCGCTTTCTCCCATAATTGCAACAAATTCACCTTTTTCCACAGAAAAATTCACATTGTTCAATGCCTGCACCTTATTTCCGCCAAAACGAGTGGTATATATTTTTTTCAGATTTGTAACTTCAAGTAATGACATTTTTTACTCCTCTCCTTTATCAATGAGCTTTTTCATACGCTTCCTTGCAAAAAACAGTATACTTAAAAAAGTCACTTGCTGCCATCGAATCAGATTACAAAATGCAGGCAGAATCTTACAATGTTGTAAGGTTGTCACATAAAGTTTGCAAGAAAAAAATTTCATCTGGCAAAACTCTTTATGATATAGAAGATTTGGTCAGTATTTTTTGCAATATAAAAAGGCCGCTGACATATACGACCTTTTTTATATTATAATCCCCTATTGGGCATATATCTTCTCTGGCGTCATTCCGGCAGCCAATGTAAGATAATACACCGCGTCCGCCGCCACACACACTACGTTTTCCTCATGCATGAACTCTGTGATTTCCGAATCAAAAAGCATGTTTGCCTGTGCTTCAAATTCCTCATCCTTATCCCAGAACAAAACTGCAATATTCAAAAAAGGAAATACCGGAAGCACATACCCCACATCTCCCTGAGGAAGCAAAGTTCCCCCAAGAACCTCACAGGCTTTTCTTAATTCTTCTGTTTTCCCGGCGAAAAGCTCCTGCAGCCTGGAAATAATCGTCCTTCTGTAAGCAGCCTCAAAAGGATACACTCTCTTCACCTGGCGAAAAGCCACCAGATTGCCCGATGCCACAGGATGAGCTGCTGAATAGTAAAACGTATTATAAATATTCATCACCGTATCAAATCCAGGGCTTTTCCCATCTTCTGTAATGAATCCGTTTTTTCGGTCAATTCGAAATCTTTTTGAAAAGTAGATGATATAAAGAAACTCCTCATCAGCTTCCAGCTGAAATTTGCGAATCAGTTCCTCCTGATCCATTTCCAGGAATTTCAATCTCAAGTTCTCGATTACCTGGTCATAATTAGACTGCCTGTTTTCTGGCATAATACATTCTCCTCTTATCCGCTATTTACCTTTAGCTATGCCATATAACTTGAAAGCTTCCTGTTTCAAGTATTTTTACCAGCTGCTCCACTTCATCGGAGTTCCAGTTTTGCGCAGTCTGTGCTTCCCCTGTGAATTTCACGCAGGTTCCGCAGGAAGAGCTTAAATTCCTTGGCACCGGCATGATCGTAGC
>ERZ1027259.570-NODE-570-length-9667-cov-5.405015_pt1 | contig 9667 bp, 10 predicted proteins | sample MGYA00519260_ERZ1027259 | MGnify/ENA primary metagenome ERZ1027259 (study PRJEB26926, sample SAMN06164549) | human gut metagenome | biome: ENVO:00009003; feature: ENVO:2100002; material: ENVO:00002003 | host: Homo sapiens | place: USA | collected 2012 ...
TTATATGTTATCATGTAGGTATATCTCCTTTAGGTGGATTGGTTAATTAGTTTCTGGGCAATTCTATTTTACCATAAACCTTGAGGAGATATTTTATTTTAACAACAAAAAAATGCCGTATTTATGCGGCTATAGGTGTTTCGCAAACGCCTATATAAATAAAAATATTGAAAGGAGATAAGCATGAGAGAAATAGTTTTTGCAGCAAAAGATGTCACAAAAAGATACAAGAATACAGTTGCGTTGAAACATGTTTCAATGGAAGTCAAAAAAGGAGATATTTATGGTTTCATCGGCGAAAATGGAGCAGGAAAAACAACGATGATTAGAATCTTAACGGGATTAGCCTTTCCTTCTAGTGGTGAAATTTCTTTATTTGGAAAGGTAGGAAACGATCTTAGTAAAGAGCGAAAAAAAATAGGAAGTATTATTGAAAGCCCGGCATTGTATCTGGAAATGACAGCAAAAGAAAATTTAGAAGTGCAGATGTTGCAAAAAGGAGTTGGCAGTAAAAAGGATATTGCAAGTTTGTTAAGAACGGTTGGTTTAGAAGAGGCGGGAAGAAAAAAAGCTAAAAATTTTTCTTTAGGTATGCGGCAAAGGCTGGCGCTTGCAATAGCATTAATTAATAATCCGGATTTTTTGGTGCTCGATGAACCTACAAACGGTTTAGATCCCACAGGTATTATGGAAATAAGAAATTTATTGTTAAGGCTTAATCAGGAAAAAGGGACCACTATATTAATTTCAACACATATTTTATCAGAATTGCATTTATTGGCAACATCTTATGGAATTCTTAGCAAAGGAACTTTAGTAAAGCAGATGACAGCCAAGGAATTGGATGAGGCATGTGAAAAATATCTTGAAATAGAGGTGGATGATTCAGCAAAAGCATTAGATATTTTAGAGAAAAATTTTGCTTCTATTTGTACGGAGACTGTTGGAATTGGAAAGCTAATTATCCGTAATTATGATCAAGAAACAGCACGTCTTTTACTGATATTGAGTAAAAATGGAGTTCAAGTAAAGAATATGCAGAATGTTACAGAAACGTTGGAAGAATATTATTCAAAATTAATTTAGGAGGTGTATAGAATTGTCAAGACAATTAAAGGCTGAATTTTATAAAATGTTCCATTCCATGAACATAGTAATTTCTTTTTTGGTAATAGTAGCGATTGTTGGATTATCATTTGCTTTTGGTGACATGTCCTTTTTTGCCGGTGGTGATGGTATGGTAACTTATATAGGATTTCAAGCAAAGGGTTATATGAACCAGAGTAGTCCGGAGTTTAATGAAATTCTACGCTCGACATTTGCGTATACTTGTTTTTTTTGGATTATTGTTTTGTTTATTACAGCGCTATTTTTTACTAAAGAGTATAGCACTGGAACAATAAAATTAGCAGTAGCCACAGGGATAAATAAATGGAGTATTTATATCAGTAAAGTTGCTACTATTCTATGTGTTACATTTGGCCTGTACTTTATATATATTACAATATTTGGTCTGATTGAAATTTTACAAACAGGAATCGATATACGAAGCTATTATGTAAGTGACGTGATAAGAATATTTATTTTAAACTATCTGGTTCTGGCCGCATTTATATGTTTCATAGTTTTTATATGTGTTCTTACTAGAAATGTGGGAATTGTAGTAGGCTTAAGCTGTTTGTATATCTTTGCAGGAATTTCTATATATATAATGGTATGGGATCGCATGGAAACATTAGTGAAAGTAGTAAGAATGTTTATATACTGTAATCCGATGTATTATTGGATGAACTACTGTTGTAACAGAGCTGTTTCTTATATAGAATTGTTAGGATATTTAATAGTAAGCGTTGCAATTTTAATTTTTGGGGGGTATCTATTGGAAAAAAGGGAGATTAAGTAAAAAATTCGGATATAGCAACAGGATAAAAGTTGCTATATCCGAATTTTTTTTCTAATTGTTTATATGGTATTTGAATTTAAGTAAGAACTTTTGCTTCGTAAGCGATGAATAATCACCCGGTCACGACTTCCAGGGAACCTTAAATATTCAGGTTCCCACGTTCTTCAGGTCTTACTTGATTATTCCGGGGCTCTTTGAGCCACCTGTCCGGACTTTGAGAGCCACCATTCCGGAGAATAGGAGCCATATATTCCGGTAATTCAGAGCCACCTTATTGGGCTCTATTACATATATTTCCTTTATACTGTAAATACACACCTTTGGTGTGAATACAGATAAAGGAGGTCGTAAGTTATGACCTGAAAACAGTAGACGGATTGAATGACAAGGGATTTCGTGTGCTTGCCATTGCACAGAAGAGTAATCCTTCTCCTGTTGGAGCTTTCGGTGTGAAAGATGAGTGTGATATGGTGCTGATCGGTTATCTTGGATTCCTTGATCCGCCCAAGGAATCCACAGCAGATGCGATCAAAGCACTGAAAGCTAACGGTGTGATTACAAAAATCCTTACTGGTGATAATGATAAAGTAACCCGTACTATCTGCAGACAGGTAGGTCTTGAGGTACGAAACATGCTTCTTGGATCTGATCTGGATCATATGTCAGATGCACAGCTTGCGAAAGCAGCGGAGACTACGGATGTTTTTGCAAAGCTGACTCCGGATCAGAAAGCACGTGTGGTTTCTGTTCTCAGAGAAAATGGACATACTGTGGGATTTATGGGAGATGGAATCAATGATGCCGCTGCAATGAAAGCAGCTGATATTGGAATATCAGTAGATACGGCAGTTGATGTAGCAAAAGAATCTGCAGATATCATTCTGTTGGAAAAGGATCTGATGGTTCTGGAACAGGGAATCATAGAAGGACGAAAAACTTATGCAAATATGATCAAGTATATTAAGATGACAGCTTCTTCTAACTTTGGGAATATGTTCTCTGTATTAGCTGCCTCGGCACTTTTACCATTCCTTCCGATGATGAGTGTGCATCTGATCTTTTTGAACCTGATCTATGATCTGTCCTGTACTGCAATCCCCTGGGATAATGTGGATGAGGAGTTTATTGCAGTACCAAGGAAATGGGATGCTTCCAGTGTGGGAAGCTTTATGATCTGGATCGGACCTACAAGCTCAATTTTTGATTTTACCACATATATTTTCATGTATTTTGTATTCTGCCCGATATTTGTATCAAAGGGAGTCCTGTTTAATGATCTGGTTACTCATTACAGCGGTGCAGAGCTTGCGGCAATGCAGGCACAGTATATCGGAACGTTCCAGGCAGGATGGTTTGTGGAGTCTATGTGGAGCCAGACTCTGGTCATTCACATGATCCGTACACCGAAGCTTCCGTTTATCCAGAGTCGTGCGTCAGCGCCTGTAACACTGCTCACTATGACAGGTATTGCTGTGCTGACAGTGATTCCGTTTACTGCTTTGGGAACAGAACTTGGTCTTGTAGCTTTACCTGCATCCTACTTTGCATATCTGATCCCCTGTATCCTGCTGTACATGATGCTGGCAACAAGTCTGAAAAAAGCATATGTACGCCATTGCGGCGAACTGCTCTAGGAGGTGAAAAGAATGAACTGGAAAATACTTTGGATGAAGCTTTTTGGAACATGTGAATGGCTGGGGATTAACATGGGATTCTGGGTGTCCATGGCAGCAGTTCTGCTGATCGTGATCATAATGAATATTGTATTTTGGGCGATCAGGCCACAAAGGAAAAAATAATCTGTGAGTGTTCTTGCTACAGTTCAGATTCTCTGTTTATGGAAGAAATCAGCTCTGCCAGTTGTTTCCTTTTGGTGCGTGTATCACCGTTGATCATCAACTTGGAATAAATCTGGTTGATATATTGTTTCATAGTGCATTTTCTCACAGACAGGCAGAAGTGTTTCGCTTCTGCCTGTCACTTTTGCATACATTTTCTGTGAAAGAAAGACCTGATTCTCAATCATTTCCATCATAGGCCTGCAGGGAGAGAGAAAGCTGACAGTGGATAACATATGGTCTTTGAATAATGCAGGAATCTTTTCCGGCGAAAGAGAAGCCAGAAGGATTCCTGCATCCTTTTGGATAACAGCAAGTGCTGCATCATAGTTAATAGCATTGCTATAGGCAGCAAGTGCCTGCAGACGCTCAGAGATGTAAATTGTATTCAGATTATATTTTTTTTAGACATCTGTAAAACTTCTCATTTGATACGATATGTTTTATTTTAGCATACAAAGTATCAAAATGAAACTTTTTCCCAGGCGGTTTTTCAGGCAATATCTGCCACTGCTTTTGCTATACGGGGACACTTTTTGGTTCCAGGTTCCTTCTGAAACGCTTCTCTATCAGATAATTCGTATGAAACCTTCAAAAGTCTATGATTATGTAATTACATTTTACTTGAAAAATCAAATAACATATGAGAAATTATAAATGTGACGTAAAAAAAGTCGCATTTATAAAAAGGTGATTAGTATGAGAGAATTTTTGGAAAAAACATTACGGCAAAATGTAATAATGACAGAGAATAAAGAGGTATATAAAAAGCTTCCATTAGCATATCGTGGAAGATATGACATTTTTACAGTAATGGTGTATTATGGACGGCTATTCATCCCAAAGATGATATCGGACTTGTTGTTTTGCGTAGAGACAGAGCTGGCGTGGAAAAAATAACAGGATTAAACTGTGCAGTTTTTCTTGATCGAACAACATTTTATATAAAAGAAAAGATGATAGAAGAAGGAATTCCTTTTGTAATAGATAGGAAGCAGGTATTTCTCCCGTTTATTGGATATTTGCTGAGTAAAGGAAATGAAAGAGAGCTGGCACCAGTTCATTTGATTTCATTTTTGACGCAAAAAATGCTTCTAATGGCCATTTATGAACGATGGAATGAAGTAAAAGTATCTGATGCGGCGAAACGATTGGAAGTGTCAACAAAATCTGCAAGCCGGTGTTTTGATGAACTGGAATATTTAAATATTGATGTGTTGGGTATGAAAGGTAAATCAAGAGTCATCGATATTCCGGATGAACGAGAACAATTATGGCAGCAGATTAAAAATGTATTAAGAAATCCGGTAATTCGAAGATTTATTTTGAGAGAAGATATAAAATTTGAAAAGAAAGCAGGTCTTTCTGCTTTATGTGAGTATTCTCTTTTGTCCGATAATGTTTATCCTATTTATGCCGTGACGAAGAAAGAACTAAAAGATAGTGGAGTGAAAGCGGAAAAACAAGTGAGTGAATTGGAAGAAATTGGCTGTGTTGTCTTGGAACTGGGATATTTTATTGATTTTCTGGGAAAAGGATTTCAAGATCCTTTAAGCGTAGTACTGTCACTGACAGGAGATGAACAAGAAGAGGAACGAGTTGATATTTCTATTAATGAGATGTTGGAGGAATATGTATGGTCAAAGGATTAGATACATTTTGGAAGTACTTTGCAGATTATGAAGAACAGTATGTTTTAATAGGTGGCGCAGCCTGCGATATTCTTTTTGAGAGCGAGGTTATGCAGATGATAAAAGTGCTCTTTATCTGTCACGGCAGGACTATGGAATATCAGACAGAATGAACTGGAATGGGGATAATCGTTAAAAGGTATTAAAGGAAGATTATTATTTCACAGGGCAGGCGCAGAAATGCAGTGATCTGGTGGAGATTTATATTATGAGTTCCCGGCTGGAACTGAAGCTGTCTGCATGTATGCTCTATGTGTACTCTAATCTTACACTGGGAAATGCGAAGGCATCCGGACGTGGTCTTGAGATCATCCGGGAATGTCTGAGAAAAGAGATGGAAGCTCCCACTTCTGAGAGAAATACAGCATACTGTGTATTTGCAGGATATATGGAAACGGTTCTTTTACATCTCTCTACAGAGAAACTGCCTGACTATGAAGAAATATATGAGCAGTCTGCCTCAGGGACTGAGAATTTTTGCTGCCTATGTGATATCCCATAACCTTTATCTGAAAGGTGAATACAGCAGAGCACTGGGAATCTGTGATGCGGCACTGTTTTCCTGTAAAGAAATTTATCCTGTTGGGATGATATATCTTTACTGTGTGACTGCTATGTGTGAAATCAGTCTGAAGAATCAGGCAGAAGCAGAAAAAGCCATACTCACTGCATGGAAACTGGCAGAGAAGGATGAGCTTATCGAGCCGTTTATCGAACTCCACGGACTCCTCCAGGGACTTCTGGAGTCCTGCATCCGCAAAGAAAATCCGGAGATGTACAGAAAAATATCGGATGCAGTTATTACCTTCAGCCGTGGATGGATGGCGGTTCACAATCCTGCATCAGACAACCTTGTGACAGACGCTCTGACTACCATGGAATTTTCCATTGCCATGCTGGCCTGCCGGGACTGGAGCAACCGGGAGATCGCAGAACACATGGGGTTATCCCTAAACACAGTGAAGCATTATCTTACAGATATCTTTAACAAGCTTCATGTAAAAAAGAGAGATGAATTAAAGAATTTCGTATTAAAATGATCGGGAAATCCACGAAGATACGATATTTGCCCTGCGTAACCATCCGCTGATGCCGCAGGATATTAAAATCTATGGATTTATCATGGACTCAATAACAGGAGAACTCAGGGAAAATTTTGTTTGACTTAAAAAACAGAAAATATAATGTATTGTGATGGAAGCATTTCAGATAATGATAGTTACTTTGCGCATTTTGTGTTATAATTGAGATTAACAGGAAATGATAAATATCTGCAAAATGAATGTTTATCAGGAACTTACCGGAGGACATTTTAGTTAAGACGTAATAGATTTCGGACTTTGTAAAATGCAAAAGGGAGATCAATGATATGAGAAAAAAAACAGTTAAAACAAGCAGTACCAAAAGCAGTACCAAAGGCAATGCAAAGAGTAATACAAAGAGCAATGCAAAGAGTAACACAAAGAGCAATGCAAGAAACAGCGTAAAAAGCAGTGTAAAAAGCAGTGCAAAAAACAGTCCTCAAAAAGCTGTTAAGAATGTTGCTCCAACAGTAGAGAATGTTTCTGTTAAGCAAGCCGTAATTATTCAGGAGCCATCTGTTGAACAGAATGAACAGAACATTCCAACGAGACAGCCTGATCTGGGACCGCGAAGAAGTGTAGCCTTCATTGGATCAGAATGTTATCCATTTGTTAAAACAGGCGGATTGGGAGATGTAATGTCTGCCCTGCCAAAGAGTCTGGCAAAATTAAACATTGATGTTAAGGTCATTATTCCAAGATACAAATGTATTCCTCAGAAATTTCAGGAAAAGATGGAATACAGGGGTTCCTTTGATATGAATCTCTGCTCTGATGGAAAGCAGTATTATGTGGGAATTATGGAATATCAGGAGGATGGGGTTGTCTATGATTTTATAGATAATGATGAGTTCTTCTCCTGGGGAAATCCATATACGAATCTCATAGATGACATTCCGAAATTCTGTTATTTTGCAAAAGCTGCCCTTGCTGCCCTTAATTATCTGAACTGGACTCCTGATGTCGTGCATTGTCATGACTGGCAGGCAGCTTTAGTACCACTTTATCTGAGAACCTGTTTTCAGGATACAGATGTAGGACGTGCAATTTCAGTACTCACAATACATAATCTGAAGTTCCAGGGTATTTATGACAGAAAAAAGATTCAATACTGGTCAGGACTTCCTGATTATGTATTTAATAAGGACTGCATGATCCAGAACTGGCTGGATGCCAATATGTTAAAGGGTGGCATCGCTTACAGCAATAAAGTTACAACTGTAAGTAACACCTATGCCTGGGAGATTCAGACAGAGGAATATGGAGAGGGACTTGCAGAGCATTTAAGATATCACAACAATAAGATTCTGGGAATTGTGAATGGTATTGATACGGATATCTGGAATCCTGCAACTGATAAGCTGTTAGCTGCTGATTATGATGAGAAGTCAGCGATAAAGAATAAAAAGGTTAATAAAAAAGCTCTTCAGGAATCTCTGGGGCTGGATGTAGATGAGCATAAGATGGTAATCGGACTTATTTCACGTCTCACCAACCAGAAAGGTCTTGATCTTGTAAATGACGTAATCCCGGGAATTATGGATGAACATACGCAGGTGGTTGTTCTTGGTACTGGTGATTCTCAGTATGAAAATACATTCCGCTATTATGAAAACAAATATAAAGGCAATTTCTGTGCATATATTGCTTACAATGAAAATGTGGCTCACAATATTTATGCAGGATGTGATGCACTTCTGGTTCCATCAAGATTTGAACCATGTGGACTTACACAGCTTATAGCCATGAGATATGGTGCAGTTCCGATTGTAAGAGAGACCGGAGGACTCAAAGATACGGTTCAGCCTTATAATATGTTTGAAAATATAGGAAACGGTTTTACATTTGACAGATATGAAAGCGGGTTGCTTTACGATGCGATCAACAGAGCAAAGACGCTCTATTTCGAGAACAGAAAATCCTGGGATGATATGGTGATCCGCGATATGGATAAAGATGTTTCCTGGGAAAAGAGTGCAAAACAGTACAAAGATATGTATGTAGGATTAACACCAAGAGATTAGAGCAGAGAATGTGCTCTGGCGTATATTTCGAAAATGATATACTGGTCTTTCCAAATGGCTACGCAATGCGTAACAAATTGAGACAAAATCTGGTTGATAAACCAGATAAAAGTGATATACTGAATACATAAGAAAAGAAACCGTGTGGAATTACAGTTTTGTTTTCACGCGGTTTTTTAGAAGATTAAGGTTAGATAAAACTAACATATATGATAGCGATTTACTGGACAATGTAAAGAGGACGGATTTCTATGAGAATATTGATTTATGGTGCTGGTGTGATTGGATCCTTGTATGCGGCTTTATTTGCAGAAGCCGGTTATGATACAAATATTTATGCCAGAGGTAAAAGACTTGAGGCTTTAAGAAATAATGGATTGCAATATAAGAAAAATCAGGAAGTAATAAAGGCAGAGGTTAGGATTCTTGGAGAACTACCAAACGATGATATTTATGATTTTGTCTTGCTTACTGTCCGGGAAAACCAGCTGTATGAAGCACTTACTGAATTGAAAAATAATAAAAGTAATACGATTGTTACAGTGATAAATTCACTGGACAGTTACAATAAATGGGAAGACATTGTTGGAAAAGGAAGAATATTACCGGCTTTTCCAGGAGCAGGCGGAAGTATAAATGATGATGGTATCCTTGATGCAGCACTTACTCCAAGGTTGATTCAGCCGACAACATTTGCAGAAATATCAGGAAATAAATCAGAAAGAACAAAGGAGGATATTGATGTGATCCTAAGTGGAAAAGTATCATTAAAGGTAAAAATGACGATTCTGATTATTGAGATTTTAATAATCGGATTATATGGAGTAGTTGTCGGAGCTAAAAATATGGGTGCTATCCGTAATGATGCGATCGCCAGCATGGAAGAATATGTAAGTGAGGAACATCCGGAATATTCCCAGGAAGAAATACAACAGGAACTGCAGCCGATATTGCAGAAAATGCAGCAGGAAAAGAAAGCAAAACAGGATCAGTTTTTCTATTTTATGGTTATTATGTGTATACTCACGGATATATGGGTACTGTATCTTACATTCGACATTACATCGGGCGTCAAAAGATCTGCGCTGCTGTCTCTTATACACATCTGACGCTGCCGACGAAGCTAGAA
>ERZ1027259.571-NODE-571-length-9663-cov-3.814530_pt1 | contig 9663 bp, 5 predicted proteins | sample MGYA00519260_ERZ1027259 | MGnify/ENA primary metagenome ERZ1027259 (study PRJEB26926, sample SAMN06164549) | human gut metagenome | biome: ENVO:00009003; feature: ENVO:2100002; material: ENVO:00002003 | host: Homo sapiens | place: USA | collected 2012 ...
GAATCATACATTCCATGTAATTATCAGTAAATCCAAGATTATCTAATAAAGTAAGAAGAACATCTGCTGGATTACCGGTTCCCTTACCAGAATTGGCTTTATCTAATTCGTTAATGATAAATACAAGATTCGATTCTCCGGCCATAGAAAAAGCATCCATGATGATTCCCGGTTTTGCATTGGCATAAATACGGGAACTTCCGGTTAACTGTTCTGGATCATTGATAGAACTCATATCTAAAGTCGTCCATGGAAGTTTTAAAATACGGGCAACAGCATATGCAATCTGAGACTTTCCGGTACCAGCAGGGCCTACAAGTAAAAGACCGTAAGCCGGAAGCGTATGTGTACGGTTAATCTGGATAATGGTTTCGATGATCCTCTGTTTTACGCGCTCCATTCCATACAATTCTTCATCGAGAATTTTTCTGGCCTCTTCCGGATCAATTGATTTAAAATAATCACTTTTCCACTGAATATTCATCATAATGGACAGTGCTCTCTGCGCATGTCTGCGTTCTTCCTGTGACACCTCATGAGATTTTGCAACAGCAAGGTTTCTTCTTGCCCAGAGGCGGATATTATCCGGCATGGTCCTTCCTGCACAGGTCATAAAATCCGTGATGCTCTGAATACTGGTCAGCTTCATATCATCGCCGTCTTCATCTTCCTCATCTCCATCCGGAAGTTCTGTCGGTGCATTACTTGCCAGAAGACGTTCGATCATAAACTGCAGGAATCCATCTTCTGCTGAAAGTTTTCCGGCTCCCCCAAACGCAGTTTCACGAATCTTATAGATTGCATATCCATCTTCTGTATTCTGTCCAGATAATCGTACACTAATATGGTTTTCGCCCAGCCATTTTACGAGGCTCACAAAACGTGCATCAATTTTGAGAATGTCTGCCGGGAAAACACCGTCCTCTTCTTTGAATTCAAAAGAAGATTTCTGGTTTGGATTGGAAAAGACACCACAGGAATGATGCTTCCACTGACGGCTTTTATTTTCAATGATCAGGATCGGTTTCTCCGGTGATGGTACTTTTTCATTCGACTGGAACGTCGTGTAAGTACATTCCGGATCTTTCTTTTCTGTTTTGCTGTTGCTGAAATCAAATACTGGCATAATAAACTGCTGCTCCTCTTTTATTGTTTGTATTGTTGCAATGATTACCATGAATCTGTAATCACTTATCTGTCTTTAATTCTGATAAAACTCACCGCTGCACACATTATAGATTCCCCGTGGAGTAACGCGTATCTCTGGAATGACCGGCAGAGCCATAAAGGACAGAGTGATAAATGGCGCCATAGCATCCGGCACACCCATCTCGTGTGCCTTGCGGATCATTCGTTCCAGTTTTCTATGACTGTACTGAAAACCTGCATCACTCATCAGTCCCATTACCGGAAGTTCCAGTGTATCATATACATGATGATCTGCAACCAGTGTATAACCGCCCTGCGTACGGATCAGTTCCTGTACAGCAAGATACATATCTTCATCATTGTCACCAATTACAATGATATTGTGAGAATCATGGGATACACTTGACGCAATTGCGCCACCCTGAATACCAAATCCACTCACAACACCGACACCTGTTTTTCCAGTTGCTTTGTGCCTTTCAACCACCGCAATCTTCTGATACTGTTCATCTGCGGTGAATACTCCCATTTCATGAAGTATCTGTACATTTTTACGGACAGTTGTAATTTCACCTTCCTGCATTCCGACTACATTGAATATACCATCCGGAGATTCCAGCCGCAAGTCTTCCTTTGAGAATTCTCCAACATGAACTGTATTTTTCAGTTCTGATGGACATTCTTTTACAATGATCTCTCCGTCCTGATCAATTTTTCTGCCCTTATAGTAAACATCCTGGATCGTCATCTTTTCAAGATTATCCACAACAAGCAGATCTGCCTGATATCCAGGTGCAATCGCCCCAAGATGTGTTAATCCATAACATTTTGCAGAATTGATGGTTGCCATACAGATTGCATCTATCGGATTCATTCCGAGTCCGATAGCCTTACGTACATTATGGTCAATATGACCTTCTTTTTCAATATCTTCGATATGTTTATCATCTGTACAGAAGCAGAATCCCTCTCCATTCATCTGATTCTCTACGATTCCATTCACAATTGCTTTCAGATTTCTTGCAGCACTCCCTTCACGAATATGTACGATCATGCCATTTCGACGCTCTTTCATCGCATATGCAAACTCTGAACATTCATGATCTGTAGCAATTCCGGCCATCGCATATGCCTGCAGATCCATATCAGAAAGAAATGGCGCATGTCCATCCCTGACTTTATCACTGAACAGTTCTAGTTTCCGGTGCATGGCTTCATCACCCTTTACAACTGATATGTAGTCCATGACTTCACCCAGTCCGAGAATTCTTTTTTTTGAAAGATAAGGTTCCATATCCTGTGCAGTAAGCGTGCATCCATTATCGTCGATCGCAGTTGCCGGAACACAGGATGGCATCATAACAAAAACATTGGCATCCACGTCTTCTGTCTGATTCAAAATATAATCAATGCCCTTTAATCCGGACACATTGGCCGATTCATGTGGATCTACGATAAACGTTGTCGTTCCATGCCTGGACGCCACTGTTACCAGCTCTGCCGGAGTCACAAGTGTAGATTCCAGATGCAGATGACTGTCTATAAATCCCGGACAGACATACCTGCCGCCCAGATCTGTTTCTTCTTCACCCTGGTAGTTTCCGATTCCAACGATCATTCCATCCTGAATCGCAATATCACCTTCCAGGATCTCTCTGGTAAAAACATTCACAATACGGGCATTTTTCAGTACAAATTCTGCTTTTCTCAGTCCACGGGTTACTTTTGAACATTTCTGATATTTCTGTAACTTCATAAAGCCCACACTCCTTTTTATTACTGCCCTTTACAGCAGTTCTATTTTTACCTTATTCAATTATTATCTGTGAAACTTCCGGCAGAAATTTAATCCAGCTTAATCCCGGCAAGTGCCTGCGCAAATGCATTGTTTACTGGTTCTGCTGCTTCTTTCTGCTGTTTTTTCAGATATTTCTGTACGTCTCTTTTGTTGACACCGGCTCCTTCTTTGGCTCTTCTGGCCTGGAAAGATGACAGTTTCTCTTTATATCCACATACACATACAAATGTTTCTTCTTTGCCTCTGACCAGCATCTCCATTCGCTTGTGACATTTCGGACATCGTGCATTTGTTGTACGTGAAATCGTCTCTCTGTATCCGCATTCACGGTCCTGACACACCAGCAGCTTACTGTTCTTTCCATTTACTGCAAGCATTCGTTTACCACAGTTCGGACAGATTTTATTCGTCAGATTATCATGACGGAAGGTTCCTGTTCCTGTCTTGATCTCAACAACGATCTCCTCGGTATATTCGCGAATTCCATCAAGAAAGACTTTCTGTTTCAGTTTGCCTTTGGATATATCAGACAGTTTCTTTTCCCAGTCTGCTGTCAGTTCCGGCTTCTTAAGCTCTTCCGGTACAAGTTCCAGAAGCTGTTTTGCTTTGGAAGTCAGATAGATTTCATTGCCTCTCTTTTCCATAAGGAAGGTGTGGAAAAGTTTTTCAATAATATCTGCTCTGGTGGCAACTGTGCCAAGTCCACCGGTTTCTCCCAGCGTCTTTGCTGCTTGTGTATCTTTTGAGGACATATATTTCACCGGATTCTCCATTGCCGCCAGAAGCGTTGCCTCAGTAAAATGTGCCGGCGGCTTGGTCTTACCTGTTGTCAGACGAACACTGCCTATCGGAAGCTTCTCTCCCTGTTTCAATACCGGGAGCTTCTGGTCTTTCAGTGTCTGCTCTTCTTCGTCATCGTCCGTGCTTCCGCCTTCGTAAACTTCTTTCCAGCCAGCACTCACAACCGTCTTGCCACTTGCCACAAAACTCTGTCCCGCTGCCTTCCCTTCCATGGAAGTCTGTTCATATTCAAATGGAGAATAAAGAACACTCAAAAATCTCCGCACAACCATATCATAGATTTTACGCTCTTCATTTGTCATATGATCCAGCTGTACAAACTGCTCTGTCGGAATGATCGCATGATGGTCACTGACCTTTTTATCATCCACGAAACTTCCGTTTGTATGGATTGGTTTAGTAAGCAGCGCACCGGCAAGTTTTCGATATGGGCCGGTTCCACAGGCTTTCAGTCTCTCTTTGATCGTCGGGACAACATCCTTGCCGATATAACGGGAATCCGTTCTCGGATACGTAAGTACCTTATGATTCTCATATAATCTCTGCATGATATTGAGTGTTTCTTTTGCGGAAAATCCATATTTCTGGTTTGCTTCCCGCTGCAGAGTCGTCAGATCATAAAGTCCGGGAGCCATTGTTTTCTTAGGCTTTCTGTCCACAGATACAAGTTCCAGATCCGTATTGGAAATCTTCTTCTGGATCTCCTCCGCACGCTCTTTCTGAAAAGTTCGATAGCTTCCGTTCTTCGCATCTTTCCAGGTCCACTGTATTCCACCAGCCTGCAAAGTTACTCCAAAGTAATCCTCTGGTTTAAACTTACGTATTTCTTCTTCTCTTCTCGCAATGATTGCAAGTGTCGGTGTCTGTACACGCCCGCAGGAAAGCTGTGCATTATGTTTACAGGTCAGCGCTCTTGTTCCATTGATTCCAACCAACCAGTCTGCCTCTGCTCTGGCAACTGCCGCACGATAAAGATTATCATAATCTCTGCCGTCTTTCAGATTGTGAAATCCGTCACGAATTGCTTTATCGGTTACTGAAGATATCCACAGACGGCGAATTGGTTTGTGACATCCGGACTTATCCAGAATCCAGCGGGCAACCAGTTCTCCCTCTCTTCCGGCATCGGTTGCAATGATGATATCACCGATATCTTTTCGGAACAGCTGTGTCTTCACTGCCTGATATTGTTTGGAAGTCTGTCGGATAACGACAAGTTTCATTTTATCCGGCATCATCGGCAGAGTTTCCATATCCCATTTCATATATTTCTTATCATATTCTTCCGGATCTGCAAGTGTCACAAGATGTCCCAGGGCCCATGTTACAACATATTCTTTGCCCTCAAGGATTCCGTTACCCTTCTGGGTACAATGGAGTACTCTTGCAATATCCCTTGCTACAGATGGCTTCTCTGCTATTACCAATGACTTCATACTTCTGCCTCTTTCTCAGGTTATTATCCGTTGCTGTCTGTTTTCCCAGCAAGCTTTCAGTTAAATCTGCTTTGATGTGAGTATATCATATCCCAACAAAAAAAGGAAGGTATGTCACCTTCCAATCTTATATCCTACGCCACGCACTGTTTCAATCAGATCTCCGGCGCTTCCCAGCTTCTGCCTGAGTGTCCGGATATGTACATCCACAGTTCTGCTTTCACCATCAAATTCATATCCCCATATCTGATTCAGAAGCTGTGTTCTTGATAAAACCATTCCGCTGTTTTTCAGAAGCAGCACCAGCATCTCATACTCCTTCAATGTCAGATTAACAGGTTCCTGATCCACCGTCACTATATGTCTTCCCGGACACAGATACAGGTTTTCCAGATGGTATTCTTCTGCGCCTTTATCCTCTGCCCGACGAAGCCGTGCCTTGATACGTGAGATCAGCTCCATCATACGAAACGGCTTCGGGATATAATCATCTGCACCGCTGTCCAGTCCCATGACCACATCATATTCTGTGCCTTTGGCCGTCAGCATGATTACCGGAGTCTTGCGTGTGTCCGGTCTGGTACGCAGTTTTCGTAAAATCGATATTCCGTCTTCTTCAGGAAGCATGATATCCAGAAGGATCAATGCCGGCACTTCTTTCTCCAGTTCTTTCCAGAACAGGGACGGTCGTTCAAATCCTTTTGCATCCATTCCCTGACTCTTTAATGTATATACTACAAGTTCACGAATACTCTCATCGTCTTCTACAAGATAGATCATTTATTTCCTCCTGCCTGTCTGTTTCTTCACAAACAGGTTCTTTTTTATCTTTTTGCAAAGTATAAAAAATGAACGTTAAATTTCCGGCCTGCACAGTGTTAAATGTTTGTAAATTTCTGTCGAACATGCTATGATAAAGAGAACATAAGGGAGGAACTCATGTACTATTTTATTATAAATCCCAACTCCCGTTCCGGCAAAGGTGCTCTGATCTGGAGGGATCTGGAGAACATTCTGCGTGAACGGAATATTAAATACCAAACTTTTTTTACAGAATATAAAGGACATGCTGTTAAGCTTTCTGCTTCCATTACTGCCTCGATTCCGGAAGATAGTCAAATCAAGCTGATTGCCGTTGGCGGTGATGGTACGATACAGGAAGTCCTGAGCGGAGTAAAAGATATTTCCCGTGTCATTTTCGGCTACATTCCCACCGGATCCGGAAACGATTTCTGCCGCAGTATGAAACTTCCACAGGATCCTATGAAGGCACTCGAACTGATTCTTTCCGATAAACGTCCACATCTGATGGACGTTCCTCATATTTCCTGTGGTTCCAACAGCAGTCGTTTCGCGATCAGCTGTGGAATCGGTTTTGACGCAGCGGTATGCCATGAAGTTGGCGTCACTCCTATGAAAAAAGTCCTGAACAAAATCGGCCTCGGCAAACTGGTCTATCTCTTTGTCGCATTGAAACAGTTGCTTTTCCTGAAGCCATCTTCTATGACACTGCTCATGGATGACAATAAAAAAGAAGAGTTTTCCAAAGTATATTTTACTGCCATCATGAATCAGAAATACGAAGGCGGTGGATTCAAATTCTGTCCCGATGCCAGTCCTTCCGACGGCTATCTGGATGTGATCGTTGTAGACAGTTTGAGCAAACCCAAAGTAATATGTTGTCTTCCTACTGCTTTCTTCGGAAAACATACACATTTCAATGGTATCCACATTTTTCGCTGTAAAAAAATTGATATCCACAGTGAAGCCAGACTGGCCGTACATAAAGACGGAGAATCCGCTGGTCTTTTGCATGATTTTTCTGTATGTATGGAACCGAAACAAATCAATATGATCTCATAGAAGTAATTTCCGCAACGCAAAAAACTTCCCCATAAAGGGGAAGTTTTTTAGTTGAATCCATAGAATTTCTGACATACTTTGTAAGCAGCTACAAACATTTTGCGTCCACCTCTGCCCGGAAGATTGGCTGCACGTCCCAGAATACTGTAACGCAGTTTATGATACAGCCAGAGATCCTGTTCACGAATATACTCCAGCATTTCTTTTTTCTTATCCAGTGCTTCCTGAGTACCTGCACGTACCAGCATGATCGAGGACACGGTCGTAATGATATCCAGATAGCTGAGCATATATTTCTTAAGATGTTTACTGTCAAACTGACAATTATGGAATGCGTCCGCCATCAATTTATTGACACGGATCTGCTGGTCGATGCGGGAGATCATGACTTTTTCGTTGACGGACTGATCATCCCTGCCGATAAAATAATGATAGAAATTCACATTTTTATAATAAAGATTTTTTACATACGGAAGCGGCTGGAACACAAACAGGTTGTCCACATAAAAGGTATGCTTTGGCAGCTTGAGTCCACAGCTTCTCAAAAGCTCTGTCCTGTATATTACCGAATGCATCAGTATGTAATGTCCCTTGTGAATATGCTTTATATCACTCCAGGTAAATATCTCATTGCGTGGAAAGCCGGTCTGACGCATAACCTTTTTACGCCTTGCTCCTTCTTTCTCGTAGACATAGTTGGCAAGAAGCATATCAATCTGTGTATTCTCCTGCTCAAACTCCCTTAGCTTGTCCAGTATCTTCTTGTATGATTCCAAATCCACCCAATCATCGCTGTCAACGACCTTGAAATATTTGCCTGTGGCATTTTTGAGACCTGTGTTTACAGCCTCTCCATGTCCACCGTTCTCCTGGTGTACAGCCTTTACTATGTCAGGATATTCGGCTGCATATCTGTCAGCTATCGCTGCTGTCTCATCCTTTGAACCGTCATCAACAATAATTATCTCCACATCATCTCCACCCGGCAGGATAGACTCTATACAATGCTCCATGTAATCCTTTGAATTGTAACATGGGATTGCAAAACTTAATAATTTCATCTTTTTCCCCTTGTAAAAAAATAATATCGCTGTTTGATTATGCATAAAATTTTATCCTATATGCAATAACAAATACCGATACTATAATTATACACAAAATCATGATATTGTCTAAGGATTTTTTATGGTACCTTAGGACTGCACAGTTTGTTCATATTTTGTTTACAGAAAAGTGAAATTCAAAACACACGGTTTTCACAATTGATTTGTATACTAACATCATAAACGAAAGAAACAAAACAAAAGTAACAAAACATATTAATTACGCAATACTCATACTAATCTTTTTCATATATAGCCGATGCAAGCCACATGCATCGGCTTCCTCTTTATATATCAGCTTCTCTTTATCTTACGTGAAGCCGTCTTTTCAAACTCACTCTCCCTCACTTTAATGCTATAGATACGCTTGTAGGCAGGTGCATTCACATTGTACTCATCGATAAGCGCCTGCAGAGCTGGCCTTATATCGGCGATGCCTGTATTTTGAGCATACTCTCTGTCCGGGAAAATCTCAGCTTCAATCACTCCTTCAGACTCACGCACTATGATTTCCTTTATGAGATGATTTACGCTCAGAGCGTTTTCAAGCTCCTCCGGTGACACATTCTCACCGTTTTTGGTGATAATCAGATTTTTTCTTCTGCCGGTCAGATAAATATATCCATCCTCGTCCACATAGCCTAAGTCACCCGTGTGAAGCCAGCCGTCCGACAGTGTCTCCTCAGTCTCCTTTGGCATCTTATAATAGCCCTGCATCACACTTGTACCGCGGACAAAAAGCTCACCGTCAACTGTTTTTGCCTCACAGTTTGGCATCAGCTTGCCTACAGAGTTTTTGCGGATATCCCAGCTTAGATTTGTGCTTATGACCGGAGAACACTCCGTCATGCCATAGCCCTGCAATATGGTGATACCAAACTCTGCAAATAAATCAACATAATCAGGATTTAGGTACGCACCGCCACTGCAGATTGTATGAAGCCTCTCTCCAAACATTTTCTTACGGACCGGCTCTGCAGGAAGTCCTGCTGCCCTTACCTCCTCGAGCTTTCTGGCAAATGTCTCAATCATAAGAGGCACCATAAGAATCATGTCGGGAGTAAAAAGCTGTATATTTTTTGCCATGCGCATGATGGAATCATTGATGCAGATTACCGAACCCAGTGAAATTCCTTTCAGAATATCCATGCTCAGACAGTATGCATGGTGTATCGGAAGCACAGACAAAATTACCGTGTGAGGTCCAATTTTCATGTCAAGGCATGTGGCATTTTCAGCCAGGTTGTTCTGCGTCAGCATGACTCCCTTGCTCTTTCCTGTGGTTCCGGACGTAAACATGATAGTGCAAAGCGCATCCTCTGCCACTGCCGGCTCGTAGCTTCCCCTGTTGTCATCTATAAGCCCTTTAAACGAAAGCACCTGTGGACAATGCTCTGTACTGTTCATAGACACATACACATTTATATCATGACAGCTTTTAGCTGCGGCCTCAGCCACATCCGAACGTGCCTCATCAAATATAAGCATCCTCACATCGGCTCTGTCCAAAAGC
>ERZ1027259.586-NODE-586-length-9454-cov-4.101607_pt1 | contig 9454 bp, 6 predicted proteins | sample MGYA00519260_ERZ1027259 | MGnify/ENA primary metagenome ERZ1027259 (study PRJEB26926, sample SAMN06164549) | human gut metagenome | biome: ENVO:00009003; feature: ENVO:2100002; material: ENVO:00002003 | host: Homo sapiens | place: USA | collected 2012 ...
TTCGTCGGCAGCGTCAGATGTGTATAAGAGACAGACATAAACCAGATATTCCAGTTTCTTTGATACCTCATAATGAGACAGATAATGCCCCAGTATAAAATATCCTATGTAACCGGTAACCATTTCCGGCTGCACGGTCTGCAGAATATCCATGATATGATCCTTCCATGGAAGTGGAAAATAATTTATTGTATATGGCAGGATCTGAAACACCAGAAACAGTACGATCATATACTCTTCCCACTGTTTTCCCCTGGCACTGTTTACAATTTCCCATAGCATCGGTGTGATGATCAGAAGTCCGATCAGCATTGGAAGATACCAGAGATGGAAATAAGATTTACTGATATATACCATAAATTTGACCAGGGCTGCTTTGCTGCCCTTCGCCAGCGTTCCATTTGTAATAATCCTGTATACTGCGTAAAACATCTGCCAGAAAATATATGCTGCAGCTATCGGCAGAATATTTCTTTTCCACAAACGTCTGAGATTCCATGTCCGCTTACTGTCAAGATACAGACATCCACTGATCATAATAAAAGATGCTACTGCAAACCGGTTGATCCCGTGATAAAAGTTTGAAACCGCCCATACAGACGAATCCAGTGGCATATCACGAAAATGCTGTGAGCCTGCATGAATGCCAATAACTCCAATACACGCCATGACACGAAGCAGCTCAATCCATATAACTCTTTTTTTATTCATATCGTTTTTACAAAAGGTCTGATACTTCCGACCTTTTTCTCTCCTACGTAATCTCTTTTGGTTACTTTCGATTTCCACAGTGACCACTTTTTACATCGAAAGTATAACAAATCCTTCCCGACTCTACAAGAAATATCCTGGTTATTCCATAAACTCCCGGATGATTTCTCTCATGATTTCTTCCTCCTCCGGACTCAGCATCTTGCTGAAATGACTTCCTGTCGCCGCAGTCTGTCGGATACTTGCAGCAATCCGCTCCACCATTTCCTCTTTGAATACCGGATCTGTTTTCTGTACTGCCTGCACCGGTTCGTATTTACGGGCGGCCGGTGGGTTTTCTTTGCAGGAACGCGCCTGCAGAATATAATCCGCAAGTGAATTCATAACCAGTTCTTCTTTGAAGCTAAAATCCAGAGCCTGCCTGAGGACAAGAAGAACAATTGGCACGGCAGTCCCTATATACAGATAGCTCATCGGAAGTCCTCTGCTGTCACGGATTCTGGATATAAAAAAAAGCGACATTCCCAGACATACAGTAGATAGCAGTGATGGAATCCATACCAGGAAATTCATCCGATTCAGGAGTTTATCTCGTGTCTTCCACAGATTCAGCCATTTTTCTCTCAGGTTTGTTGTCGCTTTTGTCTTTCGCAGGGTTCTTCTGTAAGTAAGGTGTACTGCCAGCATCCCTATCGCTCCAGCTGTTCCAAGAACAGTCATCAGATAGAGCAGGATCTGCAGGTCCATGATTCGTTCCAGCATAAGTCCCTCCTTGAATACAATATTTACCGTTAAGCCTATTCTACACCTGCCCCGTCCTATATGAAACAAAAATCGTTCGTCAAATTCTCGCAAAACTCCCCTCTTAACTGACAAAAATTTACGCAGGTAATACCTTTCCGGCTCACCTGCGTAAAAATTTTCTTTTTTAAATTATCCGTTACATTTCTTCCAGTGCTTTTACGACTTCTTCAAATTTCATAAAATGAGAAGCTTTTACAAGAATCGTATCGCCTTTCTGTACATAATCATTCAGATGCTCCAGAAGGGATTCTCTTGTTTTTTCATAATATACAGGGAAATCCGGATTCGCTTTGCGCGCCGCTTCTGCTATATGAACAGCCAGATCTCCTACACATACACATGCATCAATTCCACATGTTGCTGCATGTATGCCTACACCCTCGTGAAGTGCAGCTTCATCTTCACCAAGTTCTCCCATGTCCCCAAGGATCGCCACCCTGCGGCCTTCCCCATCATGAAGCACATCCAGAGATGCCTTCATGGACATCGGATTCGCATTGTAGCAGTCATCTACGACCAGGAACTTATCTGTCTCGATCATATTGAAACGTCCTCGAATCGTCTCAAGACTTTCAATACCTCTCCTGATCTCTTCGATCGTCAGACCATAAATTCGTCCTACAGCCGCAGCTGCCAGGGCATTGTAGACCATATGTATTCCCGGAGTCGGAACGAGTACGTCAAAAGCATCCTCTCCCAGATGGATACGGCAGGCAACCCCTTTCAGGCCCTTACTTTCAATCTGATCGGCATACACATCACGTTCACTGTTCAAACCAAAAAATACTGGCTTCACACCATTGTACTCACGGACCGTAATAAGTTTATCATCGTCACCATTCAGAACGATATGTCCATTCGTCTTCATAGACTGGAATATCTCTGTCTTTGCTTTCAAGACTCCGTCTCTGTCTCCCAGATTCTCCAGATGACAGGTACCGATGTTTGTGATCACACAGGTGTCCGGTTTTGCAATCTTTGTCAGCCGGGCCATCTCGCCAAAATCACTGATTCCCATTTCCAGAACTGCAATCTGATCTTCATCACGAAGTCTGAATACTGTAAGAGGAAGTCCGAGCTCATTATTAAAGTTTCCCTGTGTTTTCAGAGTGCGGTACTTTTCTTTCAGGACGGATGCGATCACTTCTTTGGTGCTGGTCTTTCCAACGCTTCCCGTAATACCTACAACCGGAATCTGCAGCTGTTCCAGATAAAACTCTGCGATATCTTTAACTGCCTGAAGAGAAGCATCTACCTGAATATATGCATAGTCAGCCTCCGGCAATTCTCGCTCGGAAAGTGTTGCAAGCGCTCCCTTCGTCATCACATCCGGAATAAAACGGTGTGCATCGACTCTCTCTCCCACGATTGGCACAAACAGACAGTCTTTCTCAATCTTACGGCTGTCTGTAGTAATTGCAGAAATCTCCTGATCCAGCAGAGCATTGTCGCCATGCCAGACGCCATTACATACTTTTGTAAGATTTCTCAAAGTAAGATTTTTCATTCTGATTTCCTCTCCTGATATGTTACCTCAATTCAGGTACATATTCGTCTGTTAAGCATACTTTTTCTGAGACACTTTGATCAGTTCTTCACACAGTGTCGGATAATCCATACCCAGAACCGCTGCTTCCTGCGGGATCAGGCTGGTCGGTGTCATTCCCGGAAGCGTATTTGCCTCCAGACAGTAGATTTTTTCATCTTTTGTCACAATGAAATCCAGACGGGCATAGCTCTCCATCTCCAGTGCATGATAACCATCCACGGCTGCTTCCTGAAGACGTTTTGTCAGTTCTTCTGAAATCGGCGCCGGACAGGTTTCTTTTACTGCACCTGGTTTGTATTTATTTTCATAATCATAGAAGCCCTGTACCGGAACGATCTGAACGACCGGATATGCCTTACCGTCCACAACAGCAACTGTGTATTCAACACCTTCTACAAATTCCTCTACAACTACTTCGTTTTCATAAGTGAATGCACCATCCAGTGCTTTCGTGTAGTCTTCCTGGTTATCAACAATATAGACACCGATACTGGAACCACCGCAGCATGTCTTGACAACAACCGGAAAATCCATTCCCAGCTCCTGTGGAGTTTCCACACGGTCCTTTTTCTTCATGGCCTTACCTGCCGGAGTCGGAACACCTCTCATCTGGAACATTGCCTTGGTCACACCTTTATCCATTGCCATGGCACTGCTCAGATATCCGGTTCCGGTATATGGAATACCCATCAGATCAAATGCTCCCTGCAGCTTACCGTCCTCCCCGTTGGCTCCATGAAGTCCCAGGAAAACAAAATCTGCTTTTTTACAAAGATCGATGACATTCGGTCCAAAGAAATTTTTTCTTGTTTTTTTCAGTTCAGCCATCTGCAGATTAAATCCTCTGATATAAGCTGCTGCTTTTTCCACATCATATTCTGCCGGGAACGGATCTTCCCAGTCTACCTCTTCCTGACCACAGAAAACATCTACCAGAATCGCCTGATGTCCTTTCTGTCTCAACGCTCCGCAGATTCCTGTTCCAGATACGATTGAAACATCCCTTTCTGTGCTGGTTCCACCTGCTAATACAACAATTTTCATTTTCTCATCATCCTCACATAATATTCTAACTCATCCACTTGTGAGCAAGCTCACATGGATTCAGATCTTTTCCCCCTGGTATCAGTATATAACTACCGGCAATCCAGAATCTACATTCTGATAAATTGTCTGCGCCTGCTCTTCCGGCAGCACTATACAGCCTTCTGTACTCATCCAGCTGTCTGAGGAGCCAAAATCCACACTCTCCTCTGAGCTTCCAAAATCGCCAGAATCCCCAGTTTCATCTGACACATCCGTTCCTGTAATGACCAGACCGGAATCTCCATAAATGCCAAGTTTGTCTGTAAAAGGCATCCAGAAATCTACAGAAGCAGCCTCCTGCTTGTCACCCAGTCTGTAAACACCTGTCGGCGTACTGCTGCTTGCCGCAAAACCAGTATCCACAATCGGGGATCCATTCTGATATAATACCATTCTTTGACGGGTAAGGTCAATTTCTATATAAGAATATCCGATATCATTTGTATTACGGCTCTGCGCTTCCTGTTCATAAACAGGTTCCCGTACTTCTGTCTTTTTGTCCATGATGTCCTGATATAATGCATCTGTTTCTTTTTCCTGGTCGATCACCCAGCCATAATTTCCACCGGATACCGTAATTTCCTGATTGTCATAAGTAGAAAAAGTTCGTTCTGTGCCTACAGTGTCATACTTCTTCGCAAGCTCCGAAATATAATCTGCAATAACCGCCTTATCCAGCACCAGATCATCATTTTCGTCCTTTGTCAGCCAGTTTTTGATCACAGACCGATCTACTGTTTCCTTGCGGTCGCTGAAATCATACGTAACCACAACATCCGTAAGTTCATTCATCTGCTGGCAGTCTTTTGTCAGATCATCTGTATACACGGTCGGATTTATGTAACATCCGTCTTCTTCCAGATTTGCAACTGTCCTGCCGGTAGTAACAGCATTTTTGATGTTCTCCATCAGTTTATCACGGTCTATTTTTGTTCCTTCAATTTCCGGAACAACTTCAAATCCATCATCGATTTCCTTTATATACGCATCCACCGGCTCTACATTGTCCTGCATACATTTCAAACTGGCAGTTTTCTGTTCAAACAGGCTTTCATCATAAGACACAGAAGAAGGCAGCTCATAAGTCATTTGCTGGCTGAATGCTAAAAACCAGCTAAAACGATTCTGTTTGTGAAGCAATTTATTTACACTGCCGTCAGATGTATATTTCAATTGAATTTCATCCGCTGTGATTGCTTCCTGTCCGTTTCCTCTGGTCTGTACTGCCAGTGCATATACCCCTGTCTTCTGTTCCAGCAGGTTCTCTGCTTCCTTCTCTGTCATATAAGAACAGTTAAAACCATTCACCTGTGAGCCGGGAAGAAAATGCTCGGTAAAATAATAAACTCCAAAAAAGTAGGCGCCTGCGGTAAGCAGGAGCAGTACAATAATAAAACCGATCAGTAGTTTTCTTCCTTTGTCCATACTCTTGTTATTTTCCGCCATGGCGCCTCCTTAACATTCGGAAATATGAAATTTTATTCAGCCAGTAATTTCTCTACACTGGCAAGTTTAACGCAAACGACAAATACCTGTGCCGCTTTTTCAAGCTCTTCAATCGGTGGGAAAGATGGTGCAATACGGATATTGCTGTCTTTCGGATCCTTTCCATATGGATAGGTAGCTCCTGCTCCAGTCATAACAACGCCGGCTTCTTTTGCCATTGCTACGATCTTTTTTGCACATCCGTCCAGGGATTCGAAGGAAATAAAATATCCACCCTTTGGTGTTGTCCATTCTCCGATTCCAAGTCCGCCAAGTTCCTTCTCAAGGGTAGCCTCTACCATTTCAAACTTTGGACGAAGGATTGCTGCATGTTTTCTCATATGTGCATGAACACCTTCAAGATCCTTGAAGAATTTTACATGACGAAGCTGATTCAGTTTATCATGTCCGATTGTCTGTACGGTAATGTATTTGCGGATATCATCCAGGTTTGCCTTAGATGCTGCCAGAGCTGCGATACCAGAACCCGGGAAGCTGATCTTGGATGTAGATGTAAATTTATAAACCATATCCGGATTTCCGGCTTTTGCGCATTCATCCAAAATTTCAAGAAGGAAATCCTGATCTTTTTCGTCATCATAAAGATGATGTACACTGTAAGCATTATCCCAGTAAATACGGAAATCCGGTGCTGCCGGTTTCAGATTTGCAAAACGCTTAACGGTCTCTTCAGAATATGTGTATCCCTGTGGGTTAGAATATTTCGGTACACACCAGATACCTTTGATTGCCGGATCTTCACTTACCAGTTTTTCTACCATATCCATATCCGGTCCTTCCGGTGACATTGGGACATTGATCATTTCGATTCCGAAGAACTCTGTGATCTTAAAGTGACGATCATATCCTGGAACCGGACAGAGGAATTTTACTTTATCCAGCTTGCACCATGGAGTGTTTCCCATAACACCGTGGGTCATGGAACGTGATACAGTATCAAACATAACATTCAGGCTGGAGTTTCCATAAATAATAATGTGTTCCGGATCAACCTCAGAAATTTCTCCGAGAAGACGTTTAGCTTCCGGAATACCATCCATTACACCATAGTTACGACAGTCAACGCCTGTCTCACATCTCAGGTCTGTGCTGCTTGACAGAACATCCATCATATCCATGGAAATATTCAGCTGATCAACTGACGGTTTACCACGTGACATATCAAGGGCAAGTCCCTGTGCCTTGATTTCTGCATACTGCTGATCCAGCTCTTTCTTGACAGCCTGAAGCTGTTCTTTGCTCATCTCACTGTATTTCTGCATTGTTCGTCCTCCTCGTGCCGCTTCCAGAATACTGTCCGGCAAAATTCATTCATCTTATAATGGATTTTCTGATATAGCTTTTATGCTAAATCATTATCCTGTATATTTTAGTATGGTAAAATACTGATTGTCAAGTCCCTAGCAATATAAAAAACTTGCACAATTTCGAGCTTTCACCTATACTAAATAAGCAGAATATACAAATCAGGTTATCAAAGAAAGGTTATCATATATGTGGATTGCAAATGACTGGAAAGAATACGAAGTAATTGACACTTCCTGCGGTGAAAAACTTGAACGCTGGGGAAAATACACGCTGGTACGCCCGGACCCACAGGTGATCTGGGACACCCCAAAGATAAGCCGTGGATGGAAAAACATGAATGCTCACTACCACAGAAGCAAAAAGGGCGGCGGTGAATGGGAATTCTTTGATCTCCCACAGCAGTGGGATCTTCATTACAAGGATCTTACTTTTCATCTGAAACCATTCAGTTTCAAACACACTGGTCTTTTCCCGGAGCAGGCTGTCAACTGGGACTGGTTCGGTGATAAAATTCGTAAAGCCGGACGCCCGATCAAAGTCCTGAATCTTTTTGCTTACACAGGCGGTGCAACTCTGGCTGCTGCCGCTGCCGGTGCACAGGTTACACACGTAGACGCTTCCAAGGGTATGGTTACCTGGGCCAAAGAAAATGCAGCTGCATCCGGACTTTCTGAAGCACCGATCCGCTGGCTGGTAGATGATTGTGTGAAATTTGTAGAACGTGAGATCCGCCGTGGAAATCACTACGATGCGATCATCATGGATCCACCATCGTACGGACGTGGACCAAAAGGTGAGATCTGGAAGATTGAAGAAGCAATTCATCCGCTCATCAAGCTGTGTGTGAAGCTTTTAAGTCCAAATCCGCTGTTTTTCCTGATCAACTCCTATACTACAGGACTTGCTCCGGCTGTGCTGACTTATATGCTGGCTACAGAGCTGAAAGAATTTGACGGACATGTCGATTCCCAGGAAATCGGACTCCCGGTAACTTCCAATGGGCTGGTACTTCCATGCGGTGCTTCCGGCCGCTGGGAAGCGAAATAAAGTATTCAAATTCTTCTGAAAATTTGATAATTTTTATCATTATTTTCTTGAATCTCCAGAGGTACAGCGATATAATATCAGTATCAGAAATGTATCAGTAAGTTACTGTGAACGAAACGAACGGTAACTTCAGGAGAGGTGAATCGTATATGGAAGAAAAAGCGAAAAAAGATACTCTTCCCTACACCTGTACTCCGGCCTATGACCGCAGCCACTGTGGGAATTGTGTCTGCGCCACCTGTTATGAGCAGGAATTCTGTGATCACTGCAGTTCCTGCAAGGATCTTTCCCATAAGAAAGAATCCTGCAACAGCTATGAGGGCGCCTATTGTTATTAACGACAAAAAAGATGCTGGCGTGCATTGCATGTCAGCATCTTTTTTGCTCTTTCAAACTGCCTTTCGTTCTTTCGGAAATGTCATCGTGATCTCGGTTCCTTTGCCAATCTCACTAACCATCTTCAGTGTACCGCCAAGGAAGGTCACACCGTGTTTGACGATAGAAAGACCCAGTCCTGTTCCGCCAATTGCCTTGGAATGGCTCTTATCCACACGGTAAAATCTTTCAAATACCCTGCTCTGGTCTTCACCCGGAATACCGATTCCATTGTCTTTGACACGAATCTCCACATTTTCTCCCAGATCACGAAGATGAATACTTACCGTTCCATCCTCTTTATTATACTTGATACCATTGTCGCATAGATTATAGATCACCTCATCCAAAATTGGATGCACCGTCGTAAGCATCGTTTTGCCACCATCTATATAGAGATGTACATTCTTCTCTGCAACTTCTCTCAGACGGCCACAGACATCCTTCACTATTGTATACGCATCCAACTTCTCCCATTCATATGGATTTTCACCCTCATCCAGCTGCGAAACCTTGATCGTATCTTCTACCAGCGTGATCAGACGCTGTGCTTCGTTATAAATTCTGCCCGCAAACTTCTTGATGTCCTCTTCTTTGACAAGTCCGTCCTGGATGATCTCTGCAAATCCAGAAATAGAAGTCAGAGGTGTTTTCAGCTCATGAGATACATTTGCAGAAAATTCTCTGCGTAACTGTTCCCGCTCAACCTTCTCTGTTTCATTCATCAGAAGGATGACCGCACCCACAACTCTGTGTTCCCTGTTTACCGGGTTTGCGATCATCTGAATGGCTTCACTTCCCATATGAAGCAGAACACTTCCATGTTGTCCCTTCAGTACCTGTTCGATCAAAAGACGGAAATCTTCATTCCTGTTCAGAGAGTACACACTGTCACCAATCTTTGGATCTTTTAACTGAAACAGCTTCCATGCGCTGGAATTGCCCGAAAGAATCATTGTGTAACTGTCAATAACAAGAAGACCTTCCTGCATGTTTTCTGTAATAATGCCAAACTCCTGTCTCTTATACACATCTGACGCTGCCGACGAAGCTAGAAGTGGAGATCTC
>ERZ1027259.601-NODE-601-length-9122-cov-22.206022_pt1 | contig 9122 bp, 10 predicted proteins | sample MGYA00519260_ERZ1027259 | MGnify/ENA primary metagenome ERZ1027259 (study PRJEB26926, sample SAMN06164549) | human gut metagenome | biome: ENVO:00009003; feature: ENVO:2100002; material: ENVO:00002003 | host: Homo sapiens | place: USA | collected 2012 ...
ACTATATTTCAATAATTTCAAAGAACTATTTATCCACTTTTACGGGACAGTAGTGCAAAGAATTTGCAAAAAATCAGGAAAATACATATAGTTGAAAGTAAGAATATTAAACATCCCTATGCGCCGCTCCCTGAATAGTTTCATTGCCAACCCGCCCTCTGTCATAGCAGCGTACTTCTTCCAATCAAAACGGCCTGCGACTATATTGCAACAGAGTGATTTTAGAGCCACCATACCTTTCCAACTCTGAAAATCTTTCCTGTAACTTGTTCTTTTCATAATGAATATCAAATTAATGAGCCGTGTTGTAGTAAATTTCGGGTTCGCTCGATACGTTGTACCCCCCGTGCGGTGAAAGTTTTGGGAACGGCTTATCCCTGCCTTTTCGGCGTCTCGTGTGTAGAGGGTTTTCGTTTTCATTGCATGGTTGTTTTTAATGTCTCATAAAGTTTTTCTATCATGGCTTCTGCCTGCTCCATATCGTTCACGATGTCTTTGATTCGGTAAGGTGCGCCGTTCTTGCCAATCCATAGGCAGGATTCATTGTCAGGGTCGAAGCCTTCGTAATATTCTTCGATTTCCTGTAATAAACTATCGGTGTCATTGCCTTTCATCTCAACTGAGAAACCGAAATCCCGTCCGTGGGGTGTGTATTATCGTGAAGAAGAACCCGGATGTGGCGTGTATCATACCAATGATGCAAGCGGTGAGTATTTTCCTGAGAGATATTACCCGGATTCTTACGATGATGATTCGGAGTATTTTACAACCATCGAAGAGGCGGCAGCGTACGTCTCTGGGATAATAGGGAAAGATGTAAAACCTGACAAGAATGCTGTCGGGGAGGCTTTGGATGAATATATGGAAGAACAGAACGATGAGGATGTCCGGTATTCTTTCCACGAGTTTACTGTAGTGGATGAATAAGAGAAAAAGAAGAGCTGAGATAATGCCTGGTTCTCTTTTTTTATTTCTTCGGGTTGGTCGAAGACAAGAGTATGGAACGTAAGTGAAATGTAATACATAACTGTAAGACAAAGTGTTATAAAAAGTCTGCAAATCAGGTACAAATGCTTAAAGAATAACGTTTTTGTAGTTTTTTTTATAACATCCCTTCGGGTTATGTCATACTCCGTATATACTTCTGTCTCTAACCAACCCCTGATCAAATGAAGGTGTCGTTTACTTGTAGGTCACCATATTCTTAACCGGATGAATAGTCTCGGCATGGTTTTATACATTTTCTGCCGACAATCATCTCATCCGGAACTGTGAATGGTGGGATAAGACAAAGATTACTGGAAAAAATTTTATCGTTCCACTCATTGGTTGACATTCATGGATTTTGTTGGTATTGATATGTAATTAGTAAATGACTTTTCCATGACAATACTTGAATTTTTTCTTGCTTCCACATGGACAAGGATCATTACGACCTATATCTTTAAAACAATATTGAGCTAATTTTTTCTTTTGTTCCTGCTCTTTGATAGCTATACATTTGTCAAGCATATTTTTGACTTTGTTGTCCAAAAAGAAATTGGGGTGCCAGCCGTTAGCAATCTTATTAAGGATAAAACTATCAATACATGAAGCTAACGTTCCTGGAACAAAGCCTGTAAGGCCTATAAAATTACAAGCAAGCATTCTGATTGCATTGGATATGTTATTTCCTAAAGCATTATGTACTAAACTCATTATTTCTTGGCGCATTAACTTTTCATCGTATTCTGTACTTTGAGCCCAATATCTAAATATTTTACCTTGAAAATCGTTTCTTAGCTTTAAAATATCATCGAGTTTTATTATTTGGGAAATAAATAGCTCCCCTAAATCTGGAAATCCTTTTTCATATTCAATTTTATTCAAAATATCAATACCATTTTTATATTTAGAAGCAAACTCAGATGAAGATTTTAATGCCAATACTAAGTTTATTTCCGCATCAGCTTTAACACAGTCAGTTTTTAATATTGAAGCCAATACCGCTGTTTTGTTGAGTTCTTGCAATCTCAAAAGTTTTGGAAAATCCGCACCTGCCAATTTGCCAGAAATCGGATTTATCAATTTATATTGATTAAGCAATAATTGGTTATGAAGATCTGATATAGTTTCTTCAGTAGCTCTTTGGATGATATCATCCTCATCTATATTAACACTGTTTTCATTAATTAGATATATAAGGGCATTAGTTTCTCGCTCAGCAATTCCCGCTCTTCTGAATTGATTTTCTATATGACTCCATTTATGTGGTTGAAATATGCGTGGAGATTCATTTGGTAAGAGTGTATGTTGACCATATGCAAAGAATCCCACTTTCCAACCAGACTCCGCTCTTTTAATTACAGGATTTAAACCTTGATCCGGAATTACTTGGAGAAAGTTTAGCCTCAATAGCTCTTTTAGATATTCACTTCCCCATACTTGAATTATATCCCAAATATGACTGGCCTCAACATATACTTTATCATATATCAATAGTGCTGTTATAAGATCGTTGGCTATCTGTAGTGTGACAGCTTTGGTGTCCGGATTTATATCATATCCGAATACTGCATCAAGCGACTCTTTCGTTGTTATTTCTTCAAATTGAACAAATTGTTTTATTCTAGGATAATTAGTTAACAAAATCGTTGAATCCATATATTTATTATTCTAATCTGAAAATAAATTAATTAAAAAAATGATGTTATATTAATTTAGAAAGGCACATAATATATTATTTTTTAGTAAGAAAAATAATTAGACAATAACGTTGGCAAATTTTAAAATCATTCACATCTTTCATGCTTAACTTATAAAGTTTAATGTGCTTTTTGAGATTCCTTTCTTCAGCCATAGTCTTGTTCAATAGATGATGAAATACATTTTCCTATAAATATTTATTGTCTTTTTCTCGCTGTATCTATTTTTGTTCTTTTGCAAAGAAACAATATATAATTAATATATGCAATAAGAGCTAACACATTTAAAGCTACCAGTATAATGTTGCTACGTATCACTTTTGCCTCTGACTTACCCTGATTACATTACTATGATGATTAAAACACACATATTTCTATCTCCATGACGGGTAAAGCAAACGACATTGTTTATTTATCACCATATTTTTAACCGGATGAATAATATTGGTATTTTTTTATATTGAGCAGAAATGATATATTTTCTGCCAACAATTATTTTGCCTGGGATTGTGAATGATGATATGCAATAAAATTATCGGAATACTTTGATTAACCCAGCCGTTGATTGATATTATTATACTGTTTGAATTCTGTTAGCAAGATAGAATAATGTGAGAATTTTATTCAATTGTTTTTATTAATAGTTGACTGATAAAATTTATAGTAATAAAGATAGCTGGTTGTTGTTTTCGGTTAATCAGAATGACCAGTAATAATTGTCTGGGATTGGCGCATATTTTTCTTATCTCAGTTATAGTTAGACTAATTGATAGTGTTAACCGCATTCTCTTTCCTTGTCTACCTCAAAAGAATAAGGGGAACGGTAATATCGGAAAAAAAGTTGGAAACGGTATTTTTGTAGTCACTTTTTAATTTTTATCTATCCAAAAATTAATCAAAAAATAAGTCTTACAATTTCCCCTTTCCACTTTCCCCCCTTCTTCTCTTGAGGATGGGAAGAACAAATAAACTACTGAATCATAATAAAGTGGAATAGAAACCGTGATTATAGTCGGGTACTTTGATGTGTTGTTTTATAATTTCCACCTTTAAACAACTGAGGCATATATTGATTTTACATATGCAACATTTTCGGGTACTCAATCTAGCCAATGGAGAGTAAACGGAACGCAATCAATTTTTTTCCTTATGCAATCAATTTCTTTTAAGTAAAAATCTCAATTTTAGCAAAAAAAGTTGATTTTGGAATATAATATTTTCTCTCTTTCGTCTGTTGTAGGCTCACGCCGCCTGAGTGGGTATTATTAAGATATAAATGGTAGTGAATCCTATCATACAATCTGCCTCCGGTCAACTGTCCAACCACTGCCATGCAACATTTTTCATAATAGAATATACTATGTTCAGATAGTATTGCTGCAATAATAGAATTGTACCTTGAATACCATATCGGATATAAACAGATAACAATCCGGACAATAAAAAGGGAGGTTGCAAAGCTTCATATTCTTATAATAGGAGAGACACACCCTACTGGATACTGTGCTGGACATGAAGAATTTCACCACTTCCTGAAGGTGTACTTTCTTGGGAACAATAACTTAATTAATAATTTGAAAATGAAAGAGAATACTAAAAATCAGAGAGGTGCCGGGAAGATTATTCCACTGCACCCAAATTTTACAGAGCTGACAAATGATGTCAGCAAAGATACCGGAGTTCTATATGGTCAAAAGAGAAAGGAGGTACGCCATGCCGAATTGGGCTGATGTGGAATACAAGTGCGTTGGTGACCCGAAGGAAGTAAGGTCACTGCACAAGGTGTTGAAGTATATGGACAAGAGAAAGACCACCATCATAGAGAACGGTTTTGGCAAATGGTGGCTGGGGAATCTGGTTGAAAGGCTTGACGGGGACTGGACGGCGTTCAACTGCCGAGGGGAGATAACCGGTTATAGGCTGGACGGCAACGTGCTCATGATCAACCATTATACGGCATGGTGCGAGCAGTCCGGACTCAGAGAAAACATTGAACGGGCATTTCCGTCCGTCAAGGTGTATTACCGTGACTGTGAGCCCGCAAATTGTGTCTGTTCCACCAATGATACGACCGGCATGTATTTTCCGGAACCTTACTGCCTGGCCTCCTTTGACAACCAACCGGAGTTTTTCATGACTATCGAAGAGGCTGCCCGATATGTCTCCGAGATAGTGAGGAAAAGGGTGCCCTCTAAGATGAAGGCTATACACAATGCCTTGAAGAGATATATGAGATTGCCGGAGAATCGGGACATGTCATATTCCTTCCATGAAGTCAGGATAGTGACGTAAGGACTGATAAGACAACAAGAGAAATTGGGTTTAATGCCCGGTTTCTCTTATTTTTCTTTGGTTGTGAAGCTGTATTTTTTTTAAGAGCGATCCTCCGGAAAAAGGCCTCCGTTCATTATCCTATATCCTATGACTACTTTGAAAGACCGACTTTGGATGCTGCTTCTCGAAAAATACAGATACGTCATTCAACAGTGAACCGGAGGAAGTACTCATACTGTAGGGAGTCACGAGGATTGAAGGCATGGCTTTTCAAGGATACCCTAAACTTTCAGCTTTCCCAAGTATCCCTTTCCCTTTGATGTGCTTGTCTTCGACCACACTGTAGTTCCCTATGATCACTGGTCATATCAAGAAAGAACATGCTGTTCTGCGGAAACCATGAAGCGGCTGAGAATATGGTTATAATCTGCTCCTTGCTTGGCTCAAGTAAGGAACGTGGTGTCAACCCTAGAGAATGTCTGAATGATGTGATAGGCAAACTTCCTTATTATCTGGCTCCTAAATCAGACAGAGACCTGAAGGAACTGCTGCCGGTTGTATGGAGGAAATAATCGGGACAGTTCCGGGAAAATACAGGAAAAAACGGGAAAAAGAGAGACTGCCACTCCCCCTTGAGATAAGTTGGAATACGAAAATTGAGATGCACTTCCTTATAAGTGCATCTCACTAAAAATCGAATGCACAAGATGTAGTTGAGCAATCGCTTACGGAATATGTATATCCTAGATAATTTTAGCTATAGGTTCATCTTCAGCGAAATTTATACAACCACATCCGACAACTTTATCGTGTAAGACCAAAGCGTAAAATAGCTTTAGCTCATTATCTAAATTGCTGCTCAAATCACCAGTTTCTTCCGGTCCAAAATACTTAGAATCTATTTAAATAAAAAATTGCCCCTTTATAAGAGGCAAAACCGTTGTGCGCTCGAGCATAGGTAATATTGAAAGATTCAAATAGAATTTTATCTTTTAAGCCAATGTTTTGTAAGCCAACTCCGCACCGGTTCATCATATAGCTTAAAGGCTGCCCATGCTAAGCCTAATGCCATGAGAAATGTGCAGATACCTACCATGATATGTGTGCATATTGGTGCATCAAGGTGACGCTGTGCCCAGCTGGTATGCATATAGATGAGAGGGTAGTGTGTGATGTAGAGTGGAAAAGATATTTGTCCTAAAAATATACAAACGCGCGAAGTTTTTTTACCTTTTAGTAAACTTCCCGCACCTATAGAAAGAATGAGTGGAAAAACAAACAGAATGCAAATCAGCTGGTAGATACCATCAATGATTTTATTGTCACCACCAAGTACAGGCACACAAAGCACAACCAATATCATGAGTGAAGTATAAAGAAATCCACCTCTCTCTATCTTTATTGTCTTGCCAAGTCTAGAAAGCAACAGCCCTATCAAGAACGGATAGAACAAGCGGACATAGCCAATATAAACGTGTTCGGCTGTAAAGATAAATCCACCTACAACAGAGTAGCTGTTCCAGTCACTTTCAAGTACTCCCCACAGATTCAGACGGAGACAGCAGTCGGTAGTAAGTAATGCACAGAAAACAACAAGAAAGCCAAGTGCCACTTTACTCAAATGGCGGAAAAAGAGTGCATAGAGTATGTTTGCTACATATTCGAACATCAGTGTCCAGACCGGCCCATTGATGCTGGTCAGTTCACCCCACCCACGAATATCCATGGACTGGGGCAGTGGAATCATCAAAATCATCAGCAAAGCCTGGAGAAGTACCATCCACCATACAGCTTCATTCACTTTACCAAAGAGTTCAATATCGCCAGAATAATAAAACAAACATATACCGATTAATGCTCCCAAAATCACCATAGGATGGAGTCTCACCAGTCTGCGTTTGAAGAAATGCCAGAGTGTCATTCCGGTTTTATTCTGTCTGGTTTGCCAACGGTTGTCATAGGCATAGCCGAGAACAAATCCGGAGAGTGCAAAGAAGAAATCAACCGCCAGATAACCATGAGCAAAATAACTGCTGATAATATTTTTTGGATAATGTTAAGGAGGATAATCGCCTTTTGGGGCGATTTATCCTTATGTTCGAGGCCGCATTTCGCAGCCCTTAGGCTGCTTTATTTAACTCTCCAAGCAACCGTTCAGGTTGCTTACCTTATAATTAATATTATAGAACTTCAATTTTCCCCCTGCACTTTCCTTTTGCCGGCAAGGGGAATTTTCATTCCGTTTCCGGGATTTTCCCGGCATGATACTCCGTTTACAAATCATTTTTTGTCCTCCTTTTGTCTTTTTTTTGTGGGATTTCCATGTTTTCTTTTACGAAAGTGCATAGCTATCCCGTTATTTCATTATGCGACTTTTTGTTTTCGTATATCAGACCTGCTAAACATAAGTGTTTCAGGTAATTCATCAAAAACAGTCCGTCTTGTTATCGTTGTATGCACATAAACTCTCGCACGTTGGCAGCACTCGCAGAAGAAAGGATTCTCGTAATCGCTTTCTTCTGCCGGGGCGTTTTGCATCACATTCTCGTCTCGTCCGAAGTATTCCCCCGGCAAATTGCCTTTGTTGGAGTAAAAGCCGTAGTACCTCACGATACGGAAATAATGTAGGGGTACATGCTGCATCAACCGGGGAAAGAACTCACGGTAATGCAGGGTCAGTTCCTTCTCCAACGGGTTCCTCCTGTCGGGGGAGTTTTGATAGTCACGGTAACGGAACGTGATGTTCTCGTCTTCCATCGCCGTGATTTTATATTCGCTCAGGCACGCTCTTTTGGAATACCGCCCGATATATTGTATCACTTGTTCGGGCATTTCCAGAGGCGGCTCCAGATGAACAATCCACTGCTTCTTGTTTACCACGTGTTTGATAAAACTCATGAACTCCATGCGGTTGCGGAAGTCATGTTTGAGCTTTCCGTTGTCAAACAACTCTATCAGAGCCTTATCGAACGTGTGTTTGAATATGCTCCTGATGAAAGCGTCGTTCACCTTTGACCTTTCCGGAACGACAATCCTCCCGTTCCTGTCAATGCCACCCCATGATAGGATCATGTGCGTGTGGACATGGTACTGCTTGGTTTCCCCGTAGGTATGTAGCACGGCTATCACGCCCACTTTCAGCCCGAAAGTCTTCATCATCCAGATTTTCAACGCTTCCGCCGACGTGCGCATCATGATGTTGAGCATTTCTTTCTTGTTGCGCTTCACCAAGTCAAGCAATACATGGGGCAGGGTCATCACCACGTGGCGGTGAGGGACACGCAACAGCTTGTCTTTCATGCGTGCAGCCCATTTGAGCGTGTCACGCCATCCGCACGTGGGGCAGAAACGGTTCTTGCAGCTATGGTAGATTTCCCGGACTTCACCACATTCGGGGCAGGCATAAGTATCTATCCCCAAAGCGGCGGTACGACATACCCTTATGGCATTTGCAGCCTTATACTGTTCCGGGGTGATATACTCTGTCGGATGCTTGGCGTACTCATCCCACCAACGGTTGAAATAGTCTGCCAAGCGGTACTTTTTTTCAGTGCCGCAGCCTTCCGATTGTGCCGATATGTCGAGTAAATCTATCATCTTTCCTGTTTGCAACTGCCTATTATACAGTCTAATAGTAACTTCAAGGCCTTGAACATTCCATTAAATGATAAAATACAACTACTATTGCTGCTATGCCTCTCAGACCGTCAAGAATCTCATATCTTGGTTTTGATGATAAATAATTTGAATTCATAAATTTATTAGAGTTATATCGAATAATTAATGCATTCTTTGACTTTTTTGTAGTTTAAAATTCAATAAATGTTTTACGACAAGATTCCCACCGCCAGCCATAGTCAAGTTCCTGAAGCAACAAGTTTGACTCCCGTAGAGTTTGATGCCTTGCTAAATACTATAATCATATAAATAATTAAAGCAGCCATGTCAATAATTTGATTAGCAGTATCAACTGGCTACTTTTGATAATACAATTTTAGACAATGTGGATTATCTAAAGATTTTGATAAATCACACCTATTAGGCATTTACCATCTCTTTTCCATCTTCAGTCATCAATATGACTGACTGTCGTCGGTATGGATTTCTTCATATTATACAATGTATAAAGCTTGATGTCTCCCTTTTGATATTAGTATATGTCTA
>ERZ1027259.611-NODE-611-length-8880-cov-5.826289_pt1 | contig 8880 bp, 8 predicted proteins | sample MGYA00519260_ERZ1027259 | MGnify/ENA primary metagenome ERZ1027259 (study PRJEB26926, sample SAMN06164549) | human gut metagenome | biome: ENVO:00009003; feature: ENVO:2100002; material: ENVO:00002003 | host: Homo sapiens | place: USA | collected 2012 ...
TCTAGCTTCGTCGGCAGCGTCAGATGTGTATAAGAGACAGGTTGATTTTATCGTGAAAGCCTTGTCCGTTAAAAACTTTAACAACAGCATCGACTGCGTCTGTTTGGTATTGTTGAATTTTAAAATTAAATTTCATAGTTCACCTATTTTTTATAGTAACATTTTAGCTTTTTAAAAATTTCATTTGCTATATAATAATTTTTACGATTTTGTTCATGACTTTCGCCTGTGTTATATGGTGTAAAAAACGAATTAGATAACAGCATAATTAAATCTGCAGAATCATTAATTGTCTTTTGGTTTGGAATGCCAATTCTAAACCAAGAAATCGATTCAGCAAATCCTTTTAGAGAGCATGACAGTTTTCTCAACTCATCTGAGGCTAATTTAAATTCTTCCACAAACTTATCGCTATCAGAATAATCAGCGAGATCAATAACATTAGAATACAAATTTGCATAATAGGATAATTTGTAAACCACTTCTTTTTTTAATTCTTTATACTGCTGTAATGGAGTTAGCCAAATGCCTGTAAGTATTTGACCTAATATAAAAACTAAAACGCCACTGATAACCGTAACAATAATTGAAACAATTCCATCAATCATTTTATCACAGCACCATTCTTACTGTTTCGAACCTGTACACTTTGAAAATTTGTTTTATCGTGGAATCCTCGTCTGTTAAATAATTTCACGACCGCATCAATGGCATCAGTTTGGTATTGTTGTATCTTAAAATTAAACTTCATATCATTATCCCTTAATTTCACTTATCATATCACATAATTCGTCTGCTTTTCCGTCAAGAATATTATGTAATACAAAAACCCACTTTTTATACTGACGCAAATTCACTCCGAAATTATCGACTCCTTGATTATAAAATTGTGGTTTGTTAGTATTATCCTTTGAAAATTTTGTCGGGTATCTAAATGAGGTAATATTATACGCTTTTGGATTTTCTATATCTGTTGGCTTTTCTATAATTGAAATAAATTCTTCCACTTCATCAAGCCAGGATTCCTTATCGAATTTTTCCGAAAAAAGTTGTTTAACATCACCAAGAAGATCCCCCAGCTTATGACTTTTATTTATTTCAACTTTAGTATCATCCACTTCACCTAGTCTTATCAATTCAAGTTGGATGTAAATTGCTTTCAAATACAATTCGATAAATTGATTAACACAAAACATAATCGGAAATATCCAAGTATCTCCTTTATGTTTTATAGAATCGCTTAAACATTCATCAATCAAACAAACAGCTGCTTCATAATAACCTTCTGCCATTGTTATATTTTTTGAATGAACGGAATCATTTTTACAAATTGCCCAATTTAATATCGGATCATTGTGACCGAAATTCTTATAAAAGTTGTTATCTTTCTTAGTCAACACTTTATAACACCTTCCTTACTGTGTCAGGACTGTAGGTTGCAAAGATTTGCTCAAAGTTGGTCGCCACGCTGTCGTTTGCCATAGAGCTGTCACGCATCACAAAATAGTAAGGCTTCTGCTTAGCAATGGCTTTGATAGTTTCCTCGGTCACATCGCTGTCAAAGCAGGCAATCAGATAGTTGTCCTCCACATTGAAAACCTTCTTGCCGGCAATGGTAGTTTCCTCGATTTTGCTGGAGAGAAGCACGCCTAAATCTAGCATTACCTGGAACAGCAAATCCTCCGGCGTTCTGTCCTCTTTGATGTTATCCTCAAGGCGGGAAAACATATTGACCTCATACTCCGCAGGGTTATAGTAGACATCCTTCATGTTGGAGGTATCGCACTTCAACACACGGAAACCGGTGTCAAGATTCTGCGCATCCAGTCCGGCTTCTTCCTCGATTTTTGTGCCCGCACGGCGAATACGCTCTTTGCCAATTTCGCAAATATTTTTATAATCTGCTTTATATGCTTCGCTCTTTTCATCTGTTTCTTCAGGAAGCTGAACCATAATAAACTTACGGTGTCCGCCATCTTCGGCATTTAACTGCATTACTGCGTGAGCAGTTGTGGCAGAGCCTGAGAAAAAATCGAGAACAAGATCATTCTTTTCTGTTGATGCGGAGATCAAATACTTAATCAAAGCAGATGGCTTTGGAAAGCTAAATACTTTGGTTCCTAACAGACTGGTGATTTCTTTTGTTCCGTCCTGCGACATTCCAATATTATCAGGCAACTTAGTACTTACAGCCACCTTGCCAAATTTGTCTCCGGCTTTTTTCATATCGTCTTCTTTCCAATAACGCAGAACTGGCTTTTGAATGCTCAAAAAATCATAATCACCGGGAAATACAATTCTGTTTTCGGCATAGTATGTTCTAAATGTGTCCTCAGTGATTGCCCAAGTGCGATTAGGATTTGCTGGATACTGCTCGCCGGTTTTCGGATTAACGATTGTGAAATAGCTGTTTGGCCTCTCGCTTGCAGTTGTCTGCTTTGTCAAATCGTGGACTCTCCACGGTCTACCTGCAAAATCCAGGGTTTCATAGTATTTGCGTTCTTTCCCCTCTACACTTGCTGAAAAATTGCTAGATTTTGCAAAGCATATTATATATTCATAATCCTGTGATACACCAAACGGCACATCAGATTTTGCGGTTCGTTTTCTCCAAGGAATTTGTGCTACAAAATTACAATCACCAAAAACTTCAACGCAACATTTCAGCAGGTTTTCTACCTCATTATCATCAATACTAATGAAAATAACTCCGTCATCAGAAAGCAAGTCCTTCGCCAACTTTAGTCTTGGATAAATCATATTTAGCCAGTCAGTATGGAAACGACCGTTACTATCAAGGTTTTTGACAAGACGGTTGCCGTCCTCATCATACTGCCCGCTGTTTTCAAGATATTCTTCTGTACTTTGAGCAAAATCATCCTCATACACAAAGTCATTGCCCGTGTTGTACGGAGGATCAATGTAGATCATCTTGATTTTGCCGAGATAGGTTTCCTGCAAGAGCTTCAGCACTTCGAGGTTGTCTCCCTCGATATAGAGGTTTTCGGTGGTATCAAAGTCCACGCTTTCTTCCCTGCAAGGACGGAGGGTTTTGTTTATCGGTGCATTAGCAAGAAGAACGGATTTTTTCTTGTCAGGCCAAGTAAACTGATAGCGTTCCTCATTGCCGTCAACAACCTTACAAGAAATTTCCTGCATAAGCACATCCTTGTCTATTGCTCGCTCTACAATAGCCTTGCCGTTTTCATCATAACCGGTAATAGTTTCAGTAACAGCATTAGGGAACATTGCCGTTAATTTCTTAAAATTCTCGTCAGCCTTATTCACTGTCTGCATTTTGAGCTTGTCCATTATCTTTTTCCTCCGTATCGAAATGTGATATTTTTCCATATTTAACATATGAGTGTTTTAGCAGTTTGAAGAAATCATCTTTTAGGCGGTATAGCTTAGTTGGAGTAGGATAGGAAATATACGGCGCATCCGGTGGAGGGAAAACAAGATATCCTTCAAACTCAACTTTCTGGTTTGGTACTGGAGCACATTTTGGTTTTTTATCCGTGCAAGCCACAATATTACGGTTTGCAAGTAATCCAAATCCAAACGCTTCGCCCATAACCTCTATCGGCTGATTATCGGTCTTCAGAAATTCTGAAAGGTAGTGCCTATCCTGTAGTCCCAGTGAGTCAACATAGTCCCATAACCGTTCTATTGCTTTTGCTTCATTTTCATCGGCTTCTCTTTTCCTCAGCTCATCAGAGAGATGCTTTTTATTCTTTTCTGCCGCCTTGTTTTTGGCGATAGTGTAGATCTGTTTTGCGCCATGGATCAATAGAAATCCCAAGCAGAAAATCAACACAGCATACAGCGTTTTCCCAACCTTATTGGTCATATCCAAAAGGTTCGGAAGAAAAGCCACACCAAGGATTGCAAGTGCAACGGAAGCCACGGTCTGGACAAGGTATTTTTCAGCTATAATCTTAAGCAAATCAACAAGTTTTTCCATTTCAGTTGATTCTCCTTTCCAGCATCTTAATCTGTTGCACAAGCTCAAACTTCTTTTTCGGTTGTTTTTCTGCCCTTGCCTGCTTTTCAAGTTTTGCAATTTCTTTTACAAGTTTAGCTTGTTTTTCGTGAAGTGCAATATTTTCGTCAAGGGTCAATTCCTCATTCCAAACTCCACACTCCAAACTTCTTATCAAGTTTTCCCACACTTTATCAAGGTTTAACCCTTGAAGTTCTATTCTTTGCTCCTCGATTGGCTTCCAATCTGTCTGCATTAGCTTTGAATGATAAATTGCAAGTTTACTTTCATTACCACATTCAAGCACGAACAAAATATTCTGCGGTATCAGCTTTGACAGTGTTGCAATGGTCTTTTCTTCAAATTCTTTTCTTTTTAAGGTTACGAGCAAAACAAAAAAACTTTTCACTTCATCGCCGGCAGGAATATTTACCTTATTCGGCGTTATTTCATTGACGATAGTTATTCTTGAAATATCTGCGTCAATCTTCTCTTTTGCCGCTGTATTCATTTGAAATTTTGCATATATAGCCTTTTTCGGAAGCTGTTTGCTCATTTCCGTGCTTTTCGGTAAACCAAGCATAATTTTCACCTCATTTTACAACTAAAAAGCAAATAAGTTCAAAATCATCCAAGCCTTTAATTTCGTTAGACAAAAAGCTAACTTGACTGCCACCTAAAAAACTGTCTATATCGCTTTCGTCTTTGACTTCTATAATGGATGCAATCGCCTCTCCGAGCAGTTCAGAGAATTTCGACATATCCTTACCGTCACGAGTTTCTTTGTTGAACCGCTTAAAAACCTCCGGTATAGGTTCTGTTTTGCCCTTACAAAGAAAACGCATTTTATCGAGCATATCCTTCGGAGATAAATGGTCGCAAATAACCTTTCCGTCATCGCTAATATATACCATATAGAATGGGTGAAGTCTGTTCTGATTATCAACATTTACGCTATCGGAGCGATTTTTCAAAACAAATATTACACCGGCCGGTGCATCCTCATTTGCCGGAACAACTGCATTAAGTCCAAACGGAGCTTTTTCAATATCGGGGTGGTTCTTTATGTATTCAAGCAAATCAAGCCTAAATTCATTAAGACCTAAATCCATTATTGAAATGCCGGTTGTCATATCTTCAATATCAACAACTTCTTCTTGCAGTTTTTCGAGTTGTGCTTTTCTGTATTCAAGATCAGTTTTTTCTTCATCGCTTAAAGGATTATCGTCACCCGTACCGGTTGAAGTAATATTTACTATTTTCATACGGGTTTCAACTTTAGCTTTCAGATTGATATAATCATCAAGGGTTACATCAGGCCAGAAATTGACAAGCTGGATATACTTATTTTTACTTCCGATACGGTCAATACGACCAAAACGCTGAATAATACGAACCGGATTCCAATGTATATCGTAGTTAATCAGATAATCGCAATCTTGCAAGTTTTGACCTTCTGAAATACAGTCTGTTGCAATCAGAATATCTATATCTTCCTTAGGAATGTTCTCAAATAAATCTCTACCCTTTGAAATCGGAGAGAAGCAGGTCAGTACAGTATTTAAGTCTCCACGAAGCTTAGGACAAGTGGTACGACCGTCTACTGAGCCTGACACCATTGCAGTATTAAGTCCATATTTTGATTTGACATACTCGCTTACATTGTCATACAAATACCCTGCTGTATCTGCAAACGCAGTAAAAATAATTATCTTTTTATTGCCTTCATTAATCGGGTTAGATATTTTTTCATCAATAATTTTGAAAAGTTCTTGCAACTTTGAATCGTGATCCGGCGTAATGTCACCAATCATAACAGTTAAGAGTTCAAGAACTTCTGCATCTTTAGCTAGACTATCTCTCCAAGATACATAGTCCATATCGGCAAGGTCGATTTTTATCTTTCTACCAAAAGAGAACAGGTCGTCAGTATTTTGGTCCTCGTCGTCAAACTCATCCATATTAGATATATCTGTTAATTCAATTTCGTGTGCAGACTGCTTATTAAATCTGTCAATCGTCTCAATTGTACTTTCAATCAAATCTTTTATTCTCTTAAGAGTAAGATTGAAAGAATATACGGAGCTTTCCATACGCTTCATCAAATTTATAGCTGTCAAACGACGGATACCTTGCTCTCGATTTGCCTGAGTAAAGCCTACATTGACTTTGTTATCTTCGTATAGTTCTGCATACTTGTCCATTTTGCTCGGAAGTATATAGTGCGTCGGAGTGTATATAGTCAATGTTAAAAGCATAAGCTGCTCGAAAATTTCATTATAATTTATTGCAGTTTTCAAGTCAGTCAAATGCGGTCTCGGCGATAAAGGTTTTAATCTTATTGGGAAAGTTCCTATATCAGTTGTGTCATAGTATTTTTGAATATGTTTTCTTGAACGGGCTATTGTTACGCTATCCAAGACTTCAAAAAAATCAAAGTCCAGCATTTTAAGTAAGTTTTCAGTTGTACGATCAGATGGTTCCCACTTACTCCAAGTGTTAAAAGCTCTTTGTGCATTTTTGAAAATATCATCAATAGAGCGATTGGTATTTAACTTTTCGTCAATGAAATCGGTATGTCCTTCATATGCAAGGGCAAGTTGATTTTTCAAGTCATTAAAGCGATTGTTTACCGGCGTAGCCGAAAGCATAAGAACTTTAGTTTTTATGCCTGCTCGAATAACTTTTTTCATCAAGGTAACATAGCGATTATCCTTTGTTTCTTCATCCGGATTTTCAACTATCTTACCACCGTTTCTGAAATTATGAGATTCATCAATAACTACAAGACCGTAGTTACCCCAATTTATTCTATCAAGGTCAAGACCATTTGACTGTCCATGTGTTCTGTTAAGGTCTGTATGATAAAGAACATCATAACCGAGGCGGTCAGACGCAATAGGGTTGTTAATGTAATTATCTTTATATGTGTTCCAGTTGTTGGCTAATTTTTTAGGGCATAGTACCAGCACTGATTTATTTTTGCTTTCGTAATATTTTATAACTGCAAGTGCTGTAAATGTTTTACCAAGACCAACACTGTCAGCAAGAATGCAACCGTTATACTTTTCAAGTTTATTGATGATAGCAAGGGCAGCATCTTTTTGAAAATTGTACAGCATACTCCAAATCTTGCTGTCTTTAAAACCGGTTGCTTCATTAGGGAGTTCATCTTCAGAAATATCTTCTAAAAATTCATTGAAGATATTATAGAGTGTAACAAAATAAATAAAATCCGGAGAATTTTCATTGTAAGCAGCTGTAATGCTGTCGATAACTTCATCGGTTACTTCCTGAAGCACTTTTTTGTCGTTCCATATTTCATCAAAGTCTCTTATAAGTGTTTGCGCAAGGGACTGATCTTTTACGATTGTTGTGCTGATAACATTACCTTTTTCACAACCAAGCTCAACAGTTGTAAAATTGTTTATCGGCGTATATCCTACACTATCTACAACCAACTGTCCTTGAATAGTTTTATCACTAATATTTGATTTGAAAGTAACTTTTTCTTTAATCCAATCAGCACATTCTTTGGCAATGGCTTTTTGAGTAAGTTCATTTCTTAATTTAATTTCAAATTCTGTACCATACAGATTGCGTTCACGATTAAGTCGTGGAATATAAAACTCTCTCTTTTCCTTTTTCGCTTTTTCTGTTACGAAAGTCGGAGCTGTAAAAATGAAACGCAATTCATCAATAGAGGTGAGTTGCTTTTTAAGTTCTTGAAAGGCATAGATAGAAAAGCAAGCTGCAGCGATAGACAGTTTGCTTCCTTCATGAATCTCAACGGATAAATCATCTTTCAAAGTTTCGGTAACATTATTGATTAATTTCATAACATGATTCTCCTACAGCATTAAAGATAAGTCAACATAAAAATTTGCAACGTACAAAAATCAGTACAGTAAAACGGATGACATATCAAGTTAATACAATTCATTTCATTATATCATATTTGATAATAATATTCAATAAAATCCAAATTGTGAACAAATTCTTACTTAACACGGTTAGGATTTTTGTTTTTATAAAATAATTTGTAAATTTTCTTTCAAAACACCCGAACAAAATTGAAATTTTTCTCCGTATAGTAGAGGGACTTTTTTTGAGTGAATTTTTGTTTTCAAATTTGCTTATGCTTTTTTCTTTTTGAAAAAGTATCTCTCGAATAATACGAAAGGAGAAAGCGCAATGAAAGAAAGCTACAAAAGTTTTGATGAGCTACCGATGATGATATCGGTGTCGCAGGTTGCAAAGGTGCTTGGAATATCTCGCACAAGGTCATACGAGCTTGTCAATGAAAAAGGTTTTCCAAAAATAAAAATCGGCACAAGAATTGTTGTACCGAAAGATGAATTCAAGTTGTGGATTCAAAAACAAATTAAGAAAGGATAAAAATTATGTACGCAAATAAAAATTACAAAACCGACGGCAAGGTTTACTATATGCCGAACAAAATCTTTGATGAAAACTTTTCGCCGTATGAATTTATGATTTACTGTTTTCTTGTTTCGGTTGGCGACAGCAAAGGCGTAAGTTTTTGGTCTGTTCCGAAGATGGCGAAGAAGTGTAATATGTGTCCGACCACTTGCAGAAACACGCTCAAGTCGCTCGAAGAAAAAGGCTACATAGATATTACTCAAAGATTTTTTGAAAACGCACAACAAAGTAATATCTACACAGTTCATCAAATATAGTGTACCCCACTGTAAAAGCTGATGACAAATAATCTAAAAGCCTAAAATTGAAAAAAATGGCAATTTTCTTTTGATTTTTTTGAATTGATTTTAACTCGGTTTTGGATGAAATCTCGGCTCTTTTGCGTGGGTTTTGGAGCAATTTTCAAGCCGTCGATTTTAAAGCAGGATAAAGGGGTATGATTTTCGGACATTGAA
>ERZ1027259.615-NODE-615-length-8812-cov-4.537056_pt1 | contig 8812 bp, 6 predicted proteins | sample MGYA00519260_ERZ1027259 | MGnify/ENA primary metagenome ERZ1027259 (study PRJEB26926, sample SAMN06164549) | human gut metagenome | biome: ENVO:00009003; feature: ENVO:2100002; material: ENVO:00002003 | host: Homo sapiens | place: USA | collected 2012 ...
CCGGCATATTCGACGCCATTCAACATGACTGAATTGCCCATGATCTACTCCTTTCGATGGAACGCGGGTTATTGAGCGTACTTTTTGAAGTTTTCAGCTTGTTCCAGAACCTCCTTGTAGACATCATCAATGGTTACGGGGGGATAGTCAAATTCATCCAGTAGCAGTATGAGGTCAACTTGCAGATTTGCCTTAATGTCATCACGGGTAGACCAGTCGGTGTATTTAGCTTTGTCATCGACAATAATCTTAATCCGCTTTGACAATTCAATCATCTTATCGTCCGGGTACTCGAACTCATACTTCTTGGCAACCGCCTTGAGAATGTCATAAAAGGCTTTTTCCTCGTAGTCAATTCCCATGCCCTTGAAGGAGTCTTTTTCCTTTTTGAGTTCTTCAAGGAGCTTCGCAAGTTGTTCTGCTACATCGTCAAGAACTTCGTTAGCGAAAGCCTCATCACGACGGCGATTGTTGTACTCATCAACAACCCGCTTGAGACGGTCAGAGAACTCCATGCCCATGATACGGTTGACCTTTTTATACTCATCAATCGCCTGAGAGAGAAGCCGCTGCAATACCTTGATTTTAGTGTTCGGTAATTGGATCGCGTTGATCTTATCCAGATACTCGTCGCTGAAAATATCAACAGAGATATGCTTTCCTGTTTCAAACAATTCCTCTATACCATCAGATTGAATTGCACCTTCAAGAAGTTCACGGACGCGGGCATTCATTTGTGAAATGTCAGGGGCATCGCCCTTTGTGAGTTTGAAAAGAATAGAGCGCACAGCACAGTAGAAGTGCAGATAGTCCTTTTCTTTATCAGAGATAGCCTCACTTGAACTGCATAGGTTGAACGCTTGTTTCATGCGTTTGACTGCCGCCATAAAGCGAGTTTCCAAATCCTCCGTGAGCTGTACATACTCAACAGCCCGATTGAGGCAAGCAAGCTGCTCTTTCGGTGAGCCGTTGAAGTAATCCGTGCTATTGAAGTTGTGAAACATCTGAGCCAAGACATCGAGCTGGTCTTTAACAATCGTGATAGACTGCTCGACGCCTTCAAACTCATCGCTCTCAAAGTTGGTGTACTTCTTGAGGGCGAGATTCATATTTTTCTTAATGCCAATGTAGTCCACGATCAAGCCCTTGTCCTTGCCGGTATAGACGCGGTTGACGCGGGAAATCGTCTGGATAAGGCTGTGCTGCTGGATGGGCTTGTCGATGTAGATTGTGTCAAGTGCCGGTACGTCGAAGCCAGTAAGCCACATATCAACAACGATAGCAATTTTGAAGTTTGATTTAACGTTCTTAAACTGACGGTCAAACTCCTTGCGATCATCCTTCGTTCCCAGCATTTCATAAAGCTCAGGCTCGTCATCTTTATTTCGCGTCATGATGAGCTTGATCTTCTCGATGGGCTTGAGTTCCTTTTTCTCTTTTTCCGTCAGTTGAACCCCGTCAGGGCAAACCTTTTTCTCTGCCCATTCCGGTCTCATTCCAACTATAATCTGATAAAAAGCGTATGCAATCTTGCGATTAGAGCAGACAAACATTGCTTTTCCTGCGACCGTAGCTCCTTCGGCAACGCGGGTCTCATAGTGGTTAATGAAGTCCTCCGCAACTGCGTGAAGTCGGTCAGGATCACCGATGATCGCATCAATATGAGCAACCGCCTTCTGGCTTTCCTCAATCTGATGCTCATTTGCACCTTCAACAGCACAACGGTCATAATAATCTTCAATTTCCCGAACCTTTGCCTGATCAAGAGTGACCCGTGCAGCGCGTCCGTCGTAGACAAGGTTGACTGTGATACCGTCTTTGACCGCCTCTGTCATTGTGTAGGCATCGACAACCGGACCGAAGACTTCAATCGTACCATCCACGGGCGTACCGGTGAAACCGACATAGGTAGCATTGGGGAGAGAATCGTGTAGGTACTTTGCAAATCCATAGCTTCGCTCTACACCTTCAGAAGTGACCTTGACTTTCTGATCGAGGTTTATCTGACTACGGTGTGCCTCATCGGATATGCAGATCACATTCGCTCTATCCGTCAGAAGCTCCAAGTCCTCGGTGAACTTTTGGATGGTGGTCATGTACACCCCACCGCTTGTCCTGCCTTGAAGTTCCTGACGCAGCTTTTCGCGGGAATCAATGCTCACAACGGTTTCGTCACCAATGTACTTCTTGGATGCTACAAACTGCTTTGAGAGCTGGTCATCCAAATCCGTTCGGTCGGTAATAATCAGGATTGTAGGGCTATGGAAGAAGGTACTCTTCATAAGCATTCTTGTGAGGAAGAGCATAGTATAGCTTTTTCCGCAGCCTGTCGCGCCGAAGTATGTGCCGCCCTTGCCGTCCCCCTCCGGTCTGAGATGTGCCTTGATATTCTCAAACAGCTTGACCGCAGCAAAATACTGAGGATAGCGGCAGACGATTTTGAGGTCTTTGTCCGAGCTGTCAGGGAAATAGACAAAATCCTTGATGACTGCCAAAAGCCGTTCTTTGCGGAACAGTCCGCTCACCATAGTTACAAGGGAATTGATGCCGTCCAATTCCTTATCGTCAGCTTCAATCTTTCTCCACGCATAGAAGAAGTCATACGGAGAGAAGAAGGAGCCGTATTTATTATTTGCGCCATCGCTTATGACAATGAAGGCATTATACTTGAAGAGTTCAGGAATATCACGGCGATAACGCACGGTGAGCTGAGTATAGGCGTCCATGATCGTTGTATTCTCTTTGACTGCGCTCTTAAACTCAAGCACAACAACAGGAATGCCATTGATGAATACAATCCCGTCCGGTATGCGTAGCTGGTTGTTGATGCCTTCAATTTCAAATTGGTTGACGATCTTGAACACGTTTTTCTCTGGCTCATCAAAGTCAATCAACTCAATGTAAAGGTCTTTCTTTGTGTGATCTTCGCGGTTGAAGATGAAGCCGTCACAAACCATTTTGCAGACTGCTTTGTTTGCTTCGTAGATTGTACCGGAAGTAGACCTCAGGCGAAGGATAATGCTATCAACCTCGCTTGCGGTAAGCCCCTCTGCGGCATATCTGTTCAGGAGGGATTTCCGCAGATCGTCGATAAGCAGAACCTCAGAGCGTTCGCGGTGGATCTGCTCACCATTCAAATAGACATACCCTTCATCCTGAAACAAATCCATGATGGACATTTCAAGAGAATGCTCATTGAAGTTTGCCATTATCGTTTCCCCCTCACTGTATCATCTGTTTTTTCCGCGCATCGGTACACTTGGATTTGAGAAAACCAATCCATTCCTCCCATTCCGCATTTGAAGCATCAATTATATCTTCTTCATACTGGTCTAAGACGCTCATCAAAGCAGGAAGGACGGGAAGCTGATCCCTATTGAGCCAAAACTCTGGCAACCTATGCGCACAATCTAAGTCGGTATTTATCGATTCGATGCTGTCGCAGATAGACTTGAGAATGACTGTGGGGCTTGCGCTATCAGCCCATTCGCCCGGAAGTGCATAACGGTAGTAACCCATCAATGCCCAAGCCATTTCCCACTTGAAATAACCAACATACTCTGTTCCCAAGCCAAAGAACGATTTCCACTTCACGGATAGAGCTTGTGCGCACTTATATAGATTCATCTTATCCATAATCGTTCTCTCCTGTAAATGATAATTTAGCGGCTTAGGTGGTTAGCTTAAATAGCAACGTTTTTTTCAAGGCGTACAAGGAATCAATTTCCTTAGCATTATCGGTTATCATGCGGAAAATTGCATAACCTTGAGGTCCGTACTTTTGTAATGAGGTTTCGTCTGGAATTATTACATAAAATCCGTTCAAAAGTTCCTTGCCAATATTAGGAAAAGTTGAACCCGTTGCAGCGGCAAGAATGTCATTAAGGCTGTTATCCACCATTGCTTTAATGAACCAGTTAAAATTGCTATCCTTCTTGTGGCGAATTGCAGCCAATCCACGACCAATGGCATACGATTGATTTGCCCAATTCATCCGCCCGGTTGTTGAACCACGAACACAGAATAGCAAGTCACCAGCGACACAGTACTTTTTCCCATTAGTTGTCCATTGAACAGGAGTCGGAGAGTAAAAACCAAATTCTGTTGGTCCGTTAAGTAATGGATCTCCGCAACCAGCGTTATTACAATCATCGCCTTCTGGTGACTGTCCCATTATTACATCTGCAATATCGGAGAAAGGTGCAATCTTCCAGTGGGCTGGTAGGTTTTCTGGCGTTCCTACTGTGAAAAACTCTTTGTACATTGAACTCAATGCGGCTGCTAAATTATCATTTACTATCCATTACTCTCACCAGTGGCGAGAGTTTTACCCTAAGAACTGCCACTGAAAAGTCGTTCTCTGAGAATATTCAAAGGAGACACGACAATGAAAGAACAACTGATTCAAGAAGTGCAGCGTCAGATGCTTCCGTTTCTGAACAACGCACAATTAAAACAGCTTCAAAGCGTCCTTGAAGAGGTGCTGAGTGGCGTAGAGCTAAGTCACAGCGCGGGCATGGTAGAAAGCGCAAAGGTCGATACGGTTGCCTGTTTCATCAACGCAAAACGCATTGAAGGCTGCTCAGAAAAAACCTTGAGCTATTACCGTCAGACCATTGTATCAATGTTGTCCGGCATTGAAAAAGAGCCACAAGAGATCGTAACGGAGGACTTGCGGAAGTATCTAACAGAGTATCAGACGAGCCGGAAGTCAAGCAAGGTCACGATAGATAATATTCGCCGCATCCTGTCCAGCTACTTTTCGTGGCTTGAAGATGAGGATTACATCGTGAAAAGCCCGGTACGCCGAATCCACAAGGTAAAAACGGCAAAAGTGATCAAGGAAACCTATACCGACGAGGCATTGGAAATTATGCGGGACAACTGCTGCAATGTCCGCGATCTTGCGATGATAGACCTTCTTGCATCCTCTGGGATGCGTGTTGGTGAGATGGTTGCCCTTAACCGCGATGACATCAACTTCAATGAGCGGGAGTGTGTTGTTTTCGGAAAAGGAAGCAAGGAACGGATCGTTTATTTCGATGCCAGAACGAAAATTCATCTCCAAAACTATCTGGAAAGCCGCACAGATACATGTTCAGCGTTGTTTGTCTCTCTGACTTCACCGCATGACCGTTTGCAGATTGGCGGCGTAGAAAGACGGCTTCGAGATCTGGGGAAAAGGCTGAATCTGCCTCGTGTCCACCCACATAAGTTCCGAAGGACATTGGCAACATCAGCCATAGACAAAGGAATGCCCATAGAGCAAGTCCAGCAGCTCTTAGGGCATCAGAAGATCGACACGACCATGCACTATGCTATGGTCAAACAGCAAAATGTCAAGCTGGCACACAGAAAATACATAGGGTGAGGTGTCACAATGAAAGAAGGATATAGGCTGCTTGGAGACTTCATTCAGCCAGTTGATGAACGAAATAGGGATTTGAAAGTTGACTATTTGCTTGGTGTCAGCATCAGCAAGCAGTTTATTCCCTCCATTGCAAATATTGTCGGAACGGATTTGTCGAGCTATAAGATTGTTCGTACTGGGCAATTTGCGTATGGTCCTGTTACATCTCGGAATGGCGAGAAGATTTCGATTGCTCTTCTACGAGATAAGGATTGCATCATTTCAAGTTCATATACCGTGTTTGAGGTTGTGAATAAGAATGCGCTTGATCCAGAATACCTTATGCTTTGGTTTAGCAGACCAGAGTTTGACCGCTACGCCAGATATATGTCTCACGGAAGTGTTAGAGAAATCTTTGACTGGGATGAACTTTGCAAAGTGGAACTGCCTGTTCCCTCTATTGATAAGCAGCGTAGCATTGTGAAGGCGTATCAGACCATTACGGAGCGGATCGAGCTAAAACGGCGTATAAATGATAATTTAGCGGCTTAGGTGGTTAGCTTAAATAGCAACGTTTTTTTCAAGGCGTACAAGGAATCAATTTCCTTAGCATTATCGGTTATCATGCGGAAAATTGCATAACCTTGAGGTCCGTACTTTTGTAATGAGGTTTCGTCTGGAATTATTACATAAAATCCGTTCAAAAGTTCCTTGCCAATATTAGGAAAAGTTGAACCCGTTGCAGCGGCAAGAATGTCATTAAGGCTGTTATCCACCATTGCTTTAATGAACCAGTTAAAATTGCTATCCTTCTTGTGGCGAATTGCAGCCAATCCACGACCAATGGCATACGATTGATTTGCCCAATTCATCCGCCCGGTTGTTGAACCACGAACACAGAATAGCAAGTCACCAGCGACACAGTACTTTTTCCCATTAGTTGTCCATTGAACAGGAGTCGGAGAGTAAAAACCAAATTCTGTTGGTCCGTTAAGTAATGGATCTCCGCAACCAGCGTTATTACAATCATCGCCTTCTGGTGACTGTCCCATTATTACATCTGCAATATCGGAGAAAGGTGCAATCTTCCAGTGGGCTGGTAGGTTTTCTGGCGTTCCTACTGTGAAAAACTCTTTGTACATTGAACTCAATGCGGCTGCTAAATTATCATTTACTATCCATTACTCTCACCAGTGGCGAGAGTTTTACCCTAAGAACTGCCACTGAAAAGTCGTTCTCTGAGAATATTCAAAGGAGACACGACAATGAAAGAACAACTGATTCAAGAAGTGCAGCGTCAGATGCTTCCGTTTCTGAACAACGCACAATTAAAACAGCTTCAAAGCGTCCTTGAAGAGGTGCTGAGTGGCGTAGAGCTAAGTCACAGCGCGGGCATGGTAGAAAGCGCAAAGGTCGATACGGTTGCCTGTTTCATCAACGCAAAACGCATTGAAGGCTGCTCAGAAAAAACCTTGAGCTATTACCGTCAGACCATTGTATCAATGTTGTCCGGCATTGAAAAAGAGCCACAAGAGATCGTAACGGAGGACTTGCGGAAGTATCTAACAGAGTATCAGACGAGCCGGAAGTCAAGCAAGGTCACGATAGATAATATTCGCCGCATCCTGTCCAGCTACTTTTCGTGGCTTGAAGATGAGGATTACATCGTGAAAAGCCCGGTACGCCGAATCCACAAGGTAAAAACGGCAAAAGTGATCAAGGAAACCTATACCGACGAGGCATTGGAAATTATGCGGGACAACTGCTGCAATGTCCGCGATCTTGCGATGATAGACCTTCTTGCATCCTCTGGGATGCGTGTTGGTGAGATGGTTGCCCTTAACCGCGATGACATCAACTTCAATGAGCGGGAGTGTGTTGTTTTCGGAAAAGGAAGCAAGGAACGGATCGTTTATTTCGATGCCAGAACGAAAATTCATCTCCAAAACTATCTGGAAAGCCGCACAGATACATGTTCAGCGTTGTTTGTCTCTCTGACTTCACCGCATGACCGTTTGCAGATTGGCGGCGTAGAAAGACGGCTTCGAGATCTGGGGAAAAGGCTGAATCTGCCTCGTGTCCACCCACATAAGTTCCGAAGGACATTGGCAACATCAGCCATAGACAAAGGAATGCCCATAGAGCAAGTCCAGCAGCTCTTAGGGCATCAGAAAATCGACACCACCATGCACTATGCAATGGTGAAACAACAGAATGTGAAGCTGGCACATAGAAAATATATTGGATAGGAGTAAAAAGATGAGACTTGGTGATTGTTGTAAAACTAATCTTCATACTTACTCAGATAAAGAAAAATGGTCTTTGATTCGTTATCTGGACACAGGTAGCATTACCGAAGGAAGGATAGATGAAATCCAGACCTTATATCCCGGCGTGGACAAAATCCCCAGCAGGGCGAGACGGAAGGCTTCTGTTGGAGACATCCTTTTCTCTACTGTTCGTCCAAATCAGAAGCATTATGGAATTATTGAAGCAGGAACCGAGAATCTTCTCGTATCCACAGGATTCACCGTTGTGACTGTTGATACCACTATTGCGTATCCTTATTTTATTTATTATTATCTCACGCAGTCTTCGGTCATTGAGTCTCTTCAAGCAATAGCAGAGCAAAGTACATCAACCTATCCTTCCATCAAACCATCTGACATAGAGGATATTGAACTCGACCTTCCAGAGCTGGAAACACAGAAGAAGATAGGTTCTACGCTAAGGATGCTTGATAGGAAAATAGCATTAAACGAAGAGATAAACGATAATTTAGCTGATCTCCTGCAAACGATATATCAAGGGCGGTTCGGCAATGACATTTTGGCAGTAAATCAGGGAGTCCTCTCGGATATTTGCTCATATTCAACAGACAAAGTAGCTGTCTCTGAGTTGAACGTCAGAACCTACTTCTCAACGGAAAATATGCTGTCGGGAAAAGCTGGTTCAACCGAGGCGACAAGCCTACCAACTACATCACAGACAACCGCTTGCCATAAAGGTGATACGTTGATTTCCAACATTCGTCCTTACTTTAAGAAGATTGTCTACTGTGAGGACAAATGTGGCTGCTCAACCGATGTTCTTTGCTTTACGCCAAGTCAGCCGTGTTACTCGGCGTACCTATTCAGCACTCTATATGCCGACAAGTTCTTCGCATTTATGGTTGCTGGATCGAAAGGAACGAAAATGCCCCGTGGAGATAAGCAGCAGATTATGACATACCCTGTTGTTCTACCATCGGAAGAAGAGTTAGCTGGGTTTAATACCATTGCTTCACCACTTCTTGAGCAGATTTATTCTAATAGAGCGGAAAATAAACGGCTGTCCATACTAAGAGATACCCTTCTTCCAAAGTTGATGTCCGGAGAGATCAATGTCTCTGCCATCCAGCTCTAAGCCGCTAAATTATCGCTGTCTCTTATACACATCTGACGCTGCCGACGAAGCTAGAAG
>ERZ1027259.621-NODE-621-length-8727-cov-4.897717_pt1 | contig 8727 bp, 7 predicted proteins | sample MGYA00519260_ERZ1027259 | MGnify/ENA primary metagenome ERZ1027259 (study PRJEB26926, sample SAMN06164549) | human gut metagenome | biome: ENVO:00009003; feature: ENVO:2100002; material: ENVO:00002003 | host: Homo sapiens | place: USA | collected 2012 ...
CCGTCTCGTGGGCTCGGAGATGTGTATAAGAGACAGGAACCTTTATAATATTTATCAATGATCTGTTCTATCCGATTAATCTTTCTTGCTGTCTGTAAGGTCGTACTTGGGATCGCATAGGCACGATAAAGGAAAAATCCTTCCACAATACATACGACAACAAGTAGTCCTACGAGTATTTTTGAAAACTTCTTCATGAAATTAGTTCCTTTCTATTTATGTAATGACGTTATAAGTAATTTTGAGGATTTACATAATTTCCATTCTTTTTCACAACAAAATGCAGATGTGCACCAGATACCATACCAGTTGCTCCGGATTTTGCGATCGTCTGTCCTCCTGAGACTCTTGCCCCTGAGGATACTAGAAGTTTGGAGCAATGCAGATACATCGTTTCTAGTCCATTTCCATGGCTGATCTTTAAGTAATTGCCATTGTATGCATTGTATCCAGCATCCACTACTGTACCAGAAGCTGCTGCTACGATCGTTGTTCCAGTTGAACATGGAATATCAATTCCAGCATGCAGTTTTCTGACTCCTGTAACTGGATGAATTCGGTAGCCATACCCTGATGAAATACTATGACAAGACGGTACCGGCCAACTCAGATTTCCTGACGAAACTGTTGTTGCTGGCGATGTTGTCGTTGTAGTTTCTTTCTTGCTTTCGGTCGTAGCCTTTGATGTTGTATTCTTTGATGCCGTACTTCCTGTCATATTCTTTTCTGACTGTGCTTTCGCTGTCGTATTGTCTGCATTACCGTCTTTCGCCGATGCAAGATCCATCTCTTCTTGTCGTTTTTCCTCTGCCTCGAACCATGCCAGTAACTCTTTATCAGATGCTAACTGTTTCTGGTAAGAAGCTAACTTAGATTTCTTCTTCGCAGCTGCCTGATCCAGTTCTTCTTTCAGATCCGGGCGTTTTTTGCTGACTGCAAAATAGTTATAGGAGCCACCAATCAGAATAGCTGGTGAAATATCGTCTCTTTCCCACTGTGGAGATTCATTTAAAACAAATCCGTCAATTTCATGATTTTTCAATTTCTGACGAACATCATCTACACCGGTAATATCAACCTGCTGCGTGTTCACTCCATGACTTTTCTCCCACTCATGGAACATTTCGGCAGGAAGTGCATTCGGCAGCATACCGATTCTTTTTCCATTTAATGTAGTCAGATCTGAAATGGAGATATCTGTATTAGAAGTATCCACATACAGGTAATATTTATCCTCTCCCATAGGCAATTCTGAAAAAAGCATGGAAGTGGAACGTTCCTCTGTATAGGAAATGCCTCCCAGCAGATCGATCTGTCCATTTTTCAGCATACTCATCAGTTCTGCCCAGCTTCCCTCCACATATTCATATTTCCATCCGGTATGCGCAGCTACTGCCTGCTGGTATTCGTAGCTGTAGCCTCTCCTCTGACCGTCTGCTCCTGTGGTATTATAAGTTCCTTCATACCAGCCTACTCTGACTGTTTTGGATTTTGCTTCCTCTGCTGATACAGGAAGGGGAAGCACGGTAATATATAAAATAAAGCATAATAAAATGCAGATATGTCTCTGTACATTTAACTTAAACTTTTTCATATAACTTTCTCCAAATGATTTTGTGTCTATCCGGTGAAGATATCTCAACAGATTATTGCCTTTTTCATTTACTTCACCCGGGTTATAGAAACGTGTAACATGCTTCTGCAGATATCATACCTTATTTTCCGTCATTGCAACAGCCCTATATTTATTTTTTATACCTATTTTTTCAGTTTTCAGATAATCTTTACTTGCCAAAATTCATGGGCTACGACAACCGAATTCGGACAAAATATATCGCAAAGTGGGGCGTGCAGATTGCGGGAATGATTTTTCAGACACGCTCTAATGTGTCGACATGTTAATTCCTGAAACAATCTTGCAGGATAATTTTTTTTATTTCAAGGCGGAGGAAAAAGATGTAGCAGTGGCATAATCATTTGTATGCGAGTCCCCACCCACTGCTTATTGCTTTTCGCAACCTCCGCAGGGGACTTACTTGATTCGGTTAAAGTTACTATTTATTTAAATTTCGTATACAGAAAAAAGCAGCCCACAGACCATGTATGAAGAAAATCTGTGAGCCACCTTTTCTTTTCATCTTAGATGATGTTTATCTTTTTTTATCTTTGAAACAATAAAGAAGAAATCGTACGGTTTTTACTTTTGTAAAACTGAAATGCATTATTTAATAAACTTAACTTCCGGATAAATAGCCTGCTTAGCGGCTTCTTTTCTCTCATTGAAGATAACCTTGTTTTCTTCAAACAGGTTGCGGCCCTGTGCATCGATAGATACGATCAGTGGACCAAATTCTTTTACTTTGTTGCACCATAAGGTCTCAGGCATTCCAAGCTCATCCCAGTGATGTTCTACGATCTTCTCAACCTCTGTTGCAGCTACTACTGCACAGCCAGCCGGGAATACACAGTGGATCGCACCAAACTCTTTACATGCACGCTCTGTGTTCGGTCCCATTCCGCCTTTTCCAACGATTACTCTTACACCTGTAAGCTTAGTAAATTCATACTCAAATTTCTCCATACGCATGGAGGTTGTCGGTCCAACGGAAACCATTTCATAGTCATCTTCTGTTCCCTCAATTTTACGAACGATTGGGCCAGCGTGGAAAATTGCTTTGTCCTTGATATCATATGGAAGTTCTCTTCCATACTCAACCAGACGGCGATGTGCCACATCACGGCAGGTCATCAGATCTCCGTCCAGCCATACAATATCACCGATTTTGATGTCAGCCAGGTCTTCTTCACTGATTGGTGTAATAAGAACTTTTTTATCTCCTCTGATTTCGATCATGTTTTTTCCCTCCGATTATGCGTTGAATTTCCATGTGGAATGTGTATCACAGGTTACTGTAAGGTCAGAATTTACGATCAGGTGACCGCGGCGGTGTGACCAACAGCCTACATTTACTGCTACACCGATTGTAGATGGATGACGGGCTGTATTCTCGATATTAACACCCATTACAGAATATTTTCCGCCCATTCCCTGCGGTCCAAGGCCGATTGCATTGATTCCGTCTTCCAGAAGTTTCTCCATTTTTGCTGCGTTTGCGTTATCATTGTGAGAACCGATCGGACGCATAAGTGCTTTCTTGGAATTGAGGGCTGCTGTCTCTACAGATGTTCCTACACCTACACCTACAAGAAGCGGAGGACAAGCATTCAGTCCATAGGTTGTCATCTGGTCAAGAACGAAATCGGTAATACCTTCGTATCCTGCACCTGGCATAAGTACCATTGCTTTTCCCGGAAGAGTACATCCGCCTCCTGCCATGTATGCGTAAATCTCACATTTATCACTATTTGGAACGATGTCCCACCATACAGTCGGAGTTCCTTTTCCAACGTTTTTCTTGGTGTTGTACTCGTCGAAAGTTTCTACAGAGTTATGTCTTAATGGTGCTGCAAAAGTAGCCTGTACAACAGCTTCTTTCAAAAGGGCTTCCAGCTCGTTGATGTACGGGAAATTAGTTCCGCATTTCAGCCAGAACTGAAGAACTCCTGTGTCCTGACAGCTTGGACGGTTCAGTTCTACAGCCAGTCCCTGGTTCTTGGTCATTGTCTCATAAAGTACTTTTGGGAGTGCTGCACTTTCCTGAGAGCCAAGTTCTTCCAGTTTTTCTACTACGTCGTCCGGTAATTTTTTTCCGATGTGGGCAACAAAGTCTGCTACCATGTCTGTTAATACTTTAACTCCATTTTCCTTAGTCATGATTTACCTCCTGATCATTCAATGGTTTAGGGTTGTTTGGCTTTTAATTTTGGGTTATTTATCTAAAGCAGCATGTTTTCTGCTTTATTTCTATTGATACATTTACATTAAGCGGAAAATCTTCCGTCTCATATGGTTTATCCTCTCACGGATAGAACGGGAACAAAACAGGCAAAAGGATCATACAGATCACGAAGGATACCAGAATCAACGGTAAACCTGATTTCACGTAATCCTTGAATTTATATCCTCCAAGTCCTACTACCATAGTGTTTGCAGGCATTCCAATCGGTGTTGCATATGCACAGGAGCCTGCGATAACAGTTGCGATAACAACAGCTCTCGGATCCGCACCAAGGTTGTTTGCCAGAGAAACTGCAATTGGGATCATCAGTGCGGTTGTGGCCGTGTTTGACATGAAGTTTGTCAGTGCACAGGTTACAATGAATATTACCAGAAGAAGCACGATCGGGTTCGGGTCTGCACCCAGAAGTCCTACGATCTTATCTGCTATCAGTTCACCGGCACCTGTTGTGTCCAGGGCTTTGGCAAGTGTAAGAGATCCTCCAAAAAGGAATACTACTTTCAGATCAATGGAAGCCAGTGCTTCTTTTTCTGAAAGAACTCCAAACAGCACCAGAATGATTGCTCCGATGCATGCAGAAATCTCAATGCTGACTCCAATCTGTTTCTCAAAAATCATTGCAAGAATCACAAGTATCAGAACTATCAGTGAAACAGTCTGTTTCCATTTCGGTACATCACTGAAATCTTTCTGTTTTTCAACAGTTGCCCCTACAGCCCCCTTTCCATCCGGAAGAAATCTGTATCCAATGAAAACGAAGTAGATAATTCCTACCAGAAGCATCGGGACTCCCACCGGTGCATACATGAAAAAGCTTGTGGAAAGCCCCATTTCCTGAAGTGCGTTTACACCCATCAGGTTTCCGGGTGCGCCAATGATGGAAAGGTTTCCGCCAAGTGCTGCTGCAAATACCAGCGGCATCAGAAGGCGGCTTCTTGAATAGCCGGATTCATCGGCGATTCCACAGACTACAGGGATCAGCACTGCTGCTGTACCTGTGTTGGATAAAAATCCGGACATCACACCTACGATTACCATGATTGCAATGATCAATGTTCTTTCTGTTCTGGCAAATCTGGTAACCAGACCTCCGATTTTATTTGCCATTCCTGTTTCAAATAGTGCCTGGCCTACTACAAACATGCCAACACAAAGGATTACGTTACTGTTTACATACTGTGAAAACGTTGTAGATACATCCACTACTCCGGTGAGTGTCAATCCGATTGCACAGATCGAAGCTGTAAGCCCAAGTGGTATCTTTTCGAGGATGAAACTAATGATCGTAAACACAAGAAATAACAGTGTGATTGTTTGTTGAGACATTTTATTGATCTCCTTTCACTTTTTTCTGTGATTTCATTTTTTATTTTGCTCTTCGCTTTTGTCTTACTTATCTGTCTTTTTTTTATTAATCTCTCTTGAAAGGTACCGGCCGTGCACGTTTCCTTTGATGAGTTTATTATAAATCATGCACGTATAAAAAAACAAATTAATGGGTTGCATATCCCCATAAAAAATTTTTATAATCTCAATTTTAGCAGGTTTTTTTTATGCAATATTACTACATTAAAAAAAACTTTAGAAATAAATATGGAAATTATGATAGGTATATGGTATTTTTTATTTGAAGATAACTTAAAGCAGTTTCAGAAAATACTATACTTGCTATAGAAATGACATATTTCGACACACTACAACGAACTTAGAGGAAATTACTTATGACACTTAACCAACTCCGTTACTTTTGCACAGCCAGCCGCTGCCACAGTATCACAAAGGCAGCCGAGGAATTATACGTTACTCAACCCACTGTGTCCGTGGCCATCCGTGACCTGGAAATTGAATTCGGCATCAGCCTTTTCTATAGAAAGGGAAACCGACTGATTCTTACCGAAGAAGGCGAAGAGCTTTATAACAAAGCTACCTACATTCTTCAGTACTGCACCGAGCTTCAGGCAGATTACTCCAGTATGGCGAGAGTAAAACCCCCTCTTCGTATCGGAATTCCGCCTATGCTGAGCACCGTCTTTTTTCCTGAGCTTCTCATCGCATTTCATGACCAATATCCGGAAATCGCTGTTGTTCTGGAGGAATATGGTTCTGTCCGTGCCTGCAATCTGGTACAGGACGACACTCTGGATCTGGCTCTGGTAAATATGGAACAGTATAATATTGATAAATTTAACAAGGCTCTTCTGGCCAACGACCAGGTTGTTTTTTGTGTAAGTGATGACCACCGACTGGCAGACAAAGAAGTTGTGACCACAAAAGAAATGTCTAAAGAATCTTTGATCTTTTTCAATGCCGATTCCGTACAGAACCAGTTGTTGAAAACACGCTTTGAAACGGACGGTTACGTCCCGGACATCATCATGCGCAGCAGCCAGATTTATACTATTTTGCAGCTAGTAAAGACCTGTAAATATGGAAGTTTTCTCTATTCCAGCATGACCGACAGATTTGCCTCTTCCGGCATAAAAGGAATTCCCCTCAGTCCACCCATCCGCATAAAGATCGGAATGATATGGAAAAAGGGGAAATATATCAGTGACAATATGCAGAAATTCCTGAACTTCACCAAGATGTACTACCGGGAACATCCGCTGATTCAGAAGCTCTGATTTGTATGCCAGACTGCTTGTTATTTTAACCTGCTATCTTTCTCACGCTGTTTTAAGACCAGAGCATACACATCCGGCCATTTTCTCTCAAGCTGCTCATCCAAAAGCCGCCTGCGCTCCTCGAACATTGCCACCAGCTCCGGATGCTCTTTCATCATCTGTTCCCGGAGTTTTTTTCGATGCTTCTCAAAACGTACGGTCAATTCCTGTTCATCCTGTCCGGAAATCTTTACAATTTCTTTCATATGCTCTTCCAGATGCTCAATCCATGCATCTGCATCAAGTTCATCCATATGATTCCACTGACCATGGAGCAGCTCCTGCATATCTCCGTTCTCTTTCAGCTGTTCAATCTGCAGACGGATCTGTTTCTCTATCTCTGCCTCAGAATCAGAACCAAAAGCCCAGACAAATTCCTGTACACTGTTGTCCACACGCTTTCTGAACGGAGAACGTTCTGTATTATCTACATTGCCCTTCAAAGGATAAGGATAATGGATTCCCATATCCTTCAATGCCACATGTATAGTCCGACGCACACGTCCCTCTTCGATCATAAATCCAAGTCCCAGTGCGCGCATCTGTTCATTCAGCTCAGCGATATGCTCTGTTATGTAGAAACGAATTCCTCTTGACTTCAGAGAACGATACAGAATTGCAAGCCTGTCTGCAGCCGTAACATCAATGCTACCAATCCCGCTGGCATCCAGAATGACTGCTTTGGTATCCGATCCAATGGCATTCTCAATATCCTGCTGTAGAATATCTATGTTTGCAAAAAACAGGCTGCTGCTGAATCGGTAGATCACTACTCCCTCAATCTCACAGTTATGCAGACTTTCCGTAAGATCTTCGAAATGTCTGTGTCCCGGCTGCACTCCCAGAAAACAGCGTGCCGGTTTCGCAGTACGGATGATCATCTCGGCAAAGGAGAGAATAATACCGATCAATACTCCATTGATGGTACCAAGCGTCAGCACTCCCCAGAATGCGCCCCAGTAAATCAGGCATTCCTTTTTGCTGATTTTCCTCAGACGTACAGCCAGATCAAATTCCGTTGCCCCCAGAAGTGAGGAGATTACAATTGCAGTCAGCATAGGAACCGGCAGATAAGCAATCAGCCCGGTTGCTCCCAGAAGCACAAGAATCATGGAAATTCCTGCAACAATTCCGGTCAACTGTGTTTTTCCCTGGTACTGTTCACTGATGGCGGTACGTGACACCGAACCGTTGATCGGACAACAGCCTGTCAGAGCTGCTGCCAGATTTCCCATGGAAAAGGCTACCAGCTCCTGGTTAGCATTTACCCTGTAACCATTTTTCTGTGCGAAGCTATTCTCACCAAGTAAAGTTTCCGCCATGATCACTACTGCAATTGACAGACTGTAGATGACCGCTTCTTTTAGACCAATGGCAGAGAAATCAGGAATACTCCATACAGGCAGCCCCGGTTCTACTGCATCCAGTGTACGGATTCCCCAGTTGGAAATCGGGACGAAATAGGATAATAATACACCTGCTGCCATCAGAACTACTACCATAGGAAACTTGGGCAGGATTTTTTTCATCACCAGAAGGATGACCAGAGAAACCAGACCTAAAATCAGGGAAGGCAGATTGATCTGCCCTAATGTAGCCCAGATATGCTCTGCCAGCTCCGACAATTCTCCGGTTCCTGCAGTTCCGCCCATTAATTTGGGCACCTGCATGAGAATGATCGTGGTGCAGATACCTGTGATAAAGCCTCCCATTACAGGTGCGGAAATATAGTTTACCAGTTTTCCTGCTTTAAAAAATGCAAATATAAACAGCCAGACTGCCACAAAAAATGTGAGCACCGGCACAACCGCCATTGCCTGTTTCGAACCACTCTGGATTCCCATTTCCACCAGTGCCGCCCCGATCAATGCTGCAGGTGCTGCATCCACTCCGAAGATGAACTGAGGTGATGTGGAAAACAATCCAAACAAAATAATCGGGAATACAGAGCCGTACAGTCCATAAACCGCCGGAAGCCCTGCAATCTGGGCATAGCCCATGGAAATCGGGATCGAAACAGCCATAATGATCAACCCGGTGAGGATGTCCTTTGATAAATTTTTTCTGTCGTAATTTCGCAATGTTTTGGCTAACTCAAGGTGCATTTGTTTTGTGTTCCGTTACTGAAAACTTATAAAAAGTTATAAACTTCTATGTTCCATTCCTACTTCAACGAGTATGCTTTTGATGATATAAATATCAAT
>ERZ1027259.640-NODE-640-length-8398-cov-4.266331_pt1 | contig 8398 bp, 7 predicted proteins | sample MGYA00519260_ERZ1027259 | MGnify/ENA primary metagenome ERZ1027259 (study PRJEB26926, sample SAMN06164549) | human gut metagenome | biome: ENVO:00009003; feature: ENVO:2100002; material: ENVO:00002003 | host: Homo sapiens | place: USA | collected 2012 ...
TCTACACTTCTAGCTTCGTCGGCAGCGTCAGATGTGTATAAGAGACAGCTCATGATATGGCTGTGATCAATGATGACGGAACCATGAGCAGGGGAAAGATCATGCTGCCGGAAGGCAAGATTCCTTTTGTTCTTTCAGAGGATGACGTCAGCTACTATCATTATATGGACGGAGACGGATTTGCCACAAAGCTGGTGATCGATGACAACGGAGATATCAAATGCGAGTATAAGAAGGCAGACGGTACAGTTGTGACCGGAGATTACGATGTGGTGCCGATCCTGGATTCCTTTATCAAAGAACATCCGGATTTTTCCTATCATGGACGTAAGGGAATCCTTGCGATGACCGGTTATAACGGAGTACTGGGATACAGAACAGACAGTGCATATAAGACCGGCGAAAACCTTCAGGATGACCAGAAGAAATTCCTGGAAGATCATCCTGATTTCGATTATGACCAGGATGTAAAAGATGCGACCAAAGTGGCAGATGCCATGAAGGCAGAGGGATGGGAATTCGCAAGCCATACCTGGGGACATATGAATGCAACAGAGCGTTCTGCTGAGGATCTTAAGACAGACGATGAGAAATGGAAAGCAAATGTAGCCCCGATCCTTGGAGATACAGATATGATCATCTTTGCGTTTGGTGCAGATATTGGTGACTGGGAAGGTTACTCTTCTGATAATCCGAAATTTCAGTATTATAAGAGTGCGGGTTATGACTACTTCTGTAATGTAGATTCCAGTCAGTACTTTGTACAGATCACAGATCAGTATTTCCGACAGGGAAGAAGAAATCTGGATGGTTACAGAATGTATTATAACCCGGATATGCTGAGCGATCTTTTTGATGTATCTGAGGTATGGGATTCTTCCAGACCGACACCGGTACCAGAAATGTGATATGCAGATTTGAAAGGAGTTTTATTATGAAGAAAAAAACAGTTGCAGCGATGTTGGTAATGTGCATGGCTTTATCTGCTACAGCATGTGGCGGATCTGATACAAAAGAAACCAAAACCGAGACAACACAGGATACAGGGAATAAAAAAGATTCTGCATCCTCAGATAAAAAAACATCTGCTTCGGCAGTCAGACTGGTGTCTGTTTCTGATGTTTCAAAATATGTTACGATTGGAGAATATAAGGGACTGACACTGGACAGAGCATCGGTTACTGTAACGGATGATGATGTACAGGCAGAAATCGATTATAATCTTGAAGAAAAAGGAACAGAGGTAAATGACGGAACAGTAGAAGAGGGCGATTCGGTAACGATTAATTTTACCGGAACGATAGACGGAAAAGAATTTGATGGGGGTTCTGCAGAAGATTATGATCTTGTGATTGGCGAGGGCGGAATGATCGATGGATTCGAGGATGGAATCATTGGCATGAAAAAGGGAGAGACAAAAGAACTGGACCTGACTTTCCCGGATGATTACTATGAAGAATCTGTTGCCGGTAAACCGGTTGTGTTTAAAGTTACGCTGCAGAAGTTCGCGCGGCCTTCCGAACTGAATGATGAGTGGGTAGCTGCCAATACAGAATACAAGACAGTTGACGAGTATCGTGCAGCCGTCAAAAAAGAACTCGAAGAAAATGAGACAAAATCAGCAGATTATGATCTTTACAGTAATGCCTGGAGCGAAGTACTCGCAAATTCTGAAGTAAAAGAATATCCGGAAGAAGATGTGGATAAGGCGGTTGAATCATACAAAAAACTCAATGAAAATTATGTCAAAGAAGCAGGTATGGAAATGTCTGATTTCCTTAAGGCTCAGGGAATGTCTGAAGAAGATTATGAGGAAGACTGCCAGCAGTATGCAGAATCCAAAGTGGAACAGAACCTTATTGTTCAGGGAATCATGGATGCAGAAGGACTCAGCCTTGATGATGACGATATACAGACATTAAAAGACGAACTGTTATCAGAATATGGTTATGAGAGTTTTGATCAGCTGGTTGCATATTATGGTGAACAGGAAGTAAATGAATCACTGGCACTGATGCGTGTGGAACGTTTTATAGTGGATAATGCGACAGTAAATGAAACTTCTGCAACAGAAGCTGATGTGGCAAATGAAGATGCAGATCCGGAAAGTGAAGACACAGGAGTTGATGCTGCAGAAGACACTATAGAAGATAATGCGTCAGAGGAAGATAGCAGTGACACTGCAGAAGAAAGTGAGGAAACTGCATCGGAAGATGATGTGGCAAATGAAGGATGATCATAAAAAATGGAAATGTTTTTCAGGAAGATGGAAGTTTTCGCAAGGAAACACTTTATATCAGAAATCACAGACTGACAGAGGCATTTGAAGCAACCGCTGAAGAGGAAGTTATAGATGCCGAGGGTCTTATGGTGATTCCCGGTCTTGTGGATATCCACAGCCATGGAGCATATGGGGAAGATTTTTCTGACGGTGATCCGGAAGGCCTGAAAAAAATCTTAAGATATGAGAGACAAAGTGGAATAACATCATATTGTCCGACTTCCATGACACTTCCGAAGGAACAGCTTAAGAAGATTTTCAAAGGGATCAGGGAAGCAGAAAAGTCCGGCGATGGAGCAACGGTTGCAGGTATCAATATGGAAGGACCGTTTCTGGATCCTGTTAAGAAGGGCGCACATGTCGAAGAATGGATCACGGAACCGGATGCAGATTTTGTAAGGGAATTGAATGAAGTATCAGGTGGAAGGATTAAACTGGTAACGTTGGCACCGAATGTCAGCGGTGCGATGGAATTTATCAGGAAAATGCAGAGTGAAGTACAGATATCTCTGGGACATACAGCGGCAGATTATGAATGTGCGTCAGAAGCAATGGCACTGGGGGCACATCATGTAACGCATCTTTATAATGCGATGCAGCCGTTGGCCCACAGAGAACCGGGACTGATCGGAGCGGCTTCGGATGATCCGGAATGTATGGTCGAACTGATCTGTGATGGCTATCATATTCATCCGGCTGTAATCAGAGCAACGTTCAGAATGTTCGGACCGGAAAGAGTCATCCTGATCAGTGATTCCATGCGTGCAACAGGGATGAAAAACGGTACATATGAGCTTGGCGGACAGGAAGTAACTGTGAAGGACCGCAAGGCAGTGCTGAAAGACGGAACACTTGCAGGATCTGCGACAAATCTGTTTGGCTGTATGTGCAAAGCAATAGAATTTGGTGTGCCTGTAGACCAGGCAATTTTTGCAGCCACGAGAAATCCGGCAAGAAGTATTGGGATTTATGACAGAACAGGGTCTGTTCATACAGGTAAAGAGGCAGATATTCTTCTGTTAACAGAGAATTTTGAATTAAAAAGAGTTATCTGATATACCTGCTGAAGTATTGGATCATCATTCACAGAATAACTTGATTTAGTTCAGGAATTGTGATTGTATTTCAGAATTAAATGCGTTATGATAATAAATAGACAAAAAAGTTATAGAAAATACAGCAGGTGGAGTAGATGGATAAAAGGGTATTGCGTGAACGAATGCGCAAAAAGCAACAGCAGATAAGACGTCGTCAGATGATGAAAAAAGGCGCGTATGTTGTGGCTGTGATACTCGTATTCATATTTGTAATACGGGGAATTATTCTTCCGGTCATTAATCGGGTCGGAGGGAAAAATACAGATAAACCGGCACAGGTACAGGCAGAAACAGATACGAATGCGAATATCAATACAGGAGATTCAGGAACTGAGACACAGATAGAAAAAGACACAAATGCAGCAATCCGTAAACCGCTGAAGGGTGCGAGTGATCTGACAAAGGCTTCTCAGCTGACTGCTGGCTGGCATGAGGATGAGAACGGTAAATGGTATCAGAATGTGGATGGTACATATTATGCAGGTGGACTGCAGGAAATAGATGGTTCTACATATTATTTTGGAGACAATGGTTATGCACAGACCGGATGGGTGAGCGTTGGATTTGATGATTATTATTTCAATGATGACGGAACGTATGATCCGAGTCAGCATAAGACAAGAATTGCATTTACGTTTGATGATGGCCCGGGAGAGTATACAGACCAGCTTCTGGACTGCCTGGAACAGAATAATGCACATGCGACATTCTTTATGCTCGGACAGAATGTTGAGAACTGGCAGAGCGAAGTTCAGCGAATGGCAGACATTGGATGTGAGATCGGATCTCATTCCTGGGATCATCTGAATCTGTATGATCTTGATATGGATGCAGTTGCCAAAGAGTTTTCAGATACAGATGCAGCTCTGGAGAAGGCATGTGGACAGAAGGCAAGTGTTGCCAGAGCACCATATGGAAACTGGAGTGATGATATCATTGCTACTGTACAGAAACCATTCTTTACATGGTCGCTGGATTCTCTTGACTGGAGTTATATGGATGTTGACAAAGACTATAATGAGATTATGAACGGAGATCTTACTGACGGTTCGATCATTCTGATGCATGATATTCATGAGCCATCCGTACAGGCTGCGATCAAGATGATCCCGGAACTGGTAGCCAAAGGCTATAAACTGATGACAGTCAGTGAGCTTGCAGCAGCCAAGGGAGTTACTTTACAGAATGCAAACTACTCTGATTTCTGGGACAGTTCACTTCAGAAGGGTATCGTTGCAGGATATAACAGTGGTTCTTCTGACGGAAGCAGTGATGGTACAGCGGTATCAGATGGTACTACCTCAGATGACGGCTCAACAGATAGTTCTGATGTAAGTGATACAGGATCTTCGGACAGCAGTGATGTCAGTGATGGAAGTGATGAGAGTTCCGACAGTTCTTCCGGAGATGACAGCTCAGGAGGCGATGACTCTTCCGGGGATGGAAGTTCATCAGATGACAGTTCCGGAGATAACAGCTCAGACGATGGATCTTATGATGACAGTTCCGGAGACGGAAGTGATTATGCAGATGAGGACTCCGGAGATGGGTATGATACAGGATATTAATTCTATATAAAATTATATAAAATAAGAATCCACAAAAGAGGACAAGTTCGAAAGCGCAATCGGACAAGTCCTCTTTTTGTGTACTTGTAATTTCTTATTTTAATTGACGGGAACATTATGGATTGGTATAATATGTCTATAAAAATGCAAAATATCAGCATGATAAATGTGCATAATGCTGATGGGAGGCGCAGAGTTGTAAAGAGTGCCAGAATAAAATAGCTGTTAAGGGAGGTACGTTTGAATGGGAGAGAAGTTGCAGTTTACAGAGCTGGATCAGTATCTGTTCGGACAGGGAACCCATTATGACATTTACAGGAAATTAGGAGCCCATCCGACGATACAGAGGCGTAAGAAAGGTGTATATTTTGCTGTGTGGGCACCAAATGCCAGATCAGTTTCTGTTGTTGGAGAGTTTAATAACTGGAATACACAGGCAAATCCAATGAAGAAAGTCGGACCAATTGGGGTATATGAGACATTTATACCCGGAGCAAAGGTTGGAGATCTCTATAAATTCTATATTATCGGCTATCATGGTGAAGAATTATACAAAGCTGATCCATATGGCAATGAAGCAGAACTGAGACCTGGCACTGCATCCAGAATTGCGGACATTTCTGATTATAAATGGAAAGATACTACCTGGATGAAAAGACGTCCGAAATTTGATGAAATCAGAGATCCTATGGCCATTTATGAGGTACACCCCGGTTCCTGGAAGAAACATGAAGCAAAAGATGAAGATGATCCGGGATTTTATAATTACCGTGAACTGGCACATGAACTTGCTGCCTATGTAAAGAAAATGGGTTATACACATGTAGAACTTATGGGAATTGCCGAGCATCCGTTTGATGGCTCATGGGGATATCAGGTCACAGGATATTATGCACCAACCTCCCGTTATGGTTCTGTTCAGGATTTCAAGTATATGATCGATTATCTGCACCGTAATAAGATTGGAGTTATTCTGGACTGGGTACCGGCACATTTTCCGAAAGATGCACAAGGCCTCGCAAATTTTGACGGTACAGCAGTATATGAACATGAAGATCCGAGACAGGGAGAACATCCGGACTGGGGAACCAAGATTTATAACTATGGCCGTCCGGAGGTCAAAAACTTCCTGATTGCCAATGCACTCTACTGGATTGAAGAGTGTCATGTAGACGGACTTCGTGTTGATGCAGTAGCATCTATGCTTTATCTGGATTATGGAAAGAAGGATGGCGAGTGGGTTGCTAATAAATATGGTGATAACAAAAACCTTGAAGCAATTGAGTTTTTCAAACATTTGAATACCGTTGTACTTGGAAGAAATCATGGAACGGTCATGATAGCAGAAGAATCTACCGCATGGCCACAGGTTACCGGAAAAGCTGAAGATGGAGGACTTGGCTTCTCTTTGAAATGGAATATGGGATGGATGAATGATTTTCTTGAATACATGAAATTGGATCCATATTTCCGTAAGGACAATCACAATAAGATGACATTTTCTATGACTTATGCATACAGTGAAAAATATGTCCTTGTCATCTCGCATGATGAAGTCGTACATTTGAAATGTTCTATGGTTAATAAGATGCCAGGCTATCCGGAAGAAAAGATTCGTAATTTGAAAGCTGCGTATGCATTTATGCTGTTCCATCCAGGCAAAAAACTTCTGTTTATGGGACAGGAATTTGGACAGCTGCGTGAATGGAGTGAGGAGAGGGAGCTTGACTGGTATCTTCTGAATGAAAAACCACATCAGGATCTTCAGGAGTTTGTAAAGACGCTTTTACATATGTATACAAAGTATCCTGCATTGTATGCAGGGGACAACGATCCTGACGGATTTGAGTGGATCAATGCAGACGATGCATACAGAAGTATTTTCAGTCTGGTAAGAAAATCTCCTACAAAGAGAAATAACCTTCTGTTTATTGTAAACTTTACGCCGGTTGACCGCCCGGATTATCGTGTCGGTGTTCCAAAGAAAAAACAGTATAAACTGATCATGAATGAACATGGACTTTTGGAGAAACCGGAGGTATTTAAAGCAGAGGCACAGGAATGTGATCACAGAGAGTTTTCGTTTGACTATCCACTGCCAGGATATGGTGTTGCGGTGTTTACTTATTGATATTTTATTGTGAAAGTTAACCAATTTTGCACATCGATAATTATATAAATCTAACAAATAAAATCGTTGCAATTTAAGAAAATATAGGTTATACTGAACGCAACTGAGGAAAATCATTTGGAAACTCAGTATTTACATGAAATGCAGTAAGTTGAACATAAAAAATAAAGATTTTGAAAGGAGATTTACAATGAAAGTATCTAATATTAAAGACATCGAGAAATTTTTTGAAGTAGTAGACAGCTGCCAGGGCAAAGTTGAACTGGTAACAGGTGAAGGTGACAGACTGAACCTCAAATCCAAACTGTCCCAGTATGTATCTCTTGCAAACATCTTCTCCGGCGGAGAAATTCCGGAACTTGAGATCGTAGCATATGAGAAAGAAGATATCGACAAACTTCTCAGCTTCATGATCAACGGTTGATTTTAGAGAGTATAGAGTGGGGACGTGACTGGTTCATGTCCCCATTACCCATATAAAGGGATAATAACCAGGGGGTATTTTATGCCTCCTGGTCAAATTGCGTTATAAGTTAGTGGTATAAAACAAATAATATAAAGTAATTTAGCAATCATTTTGCCCATGGGCAGAAAGAGAGGAAATGCAATCATGGAAAAAACTAAAATTGACATTATCTCCGGTTTCCTTGGAGCCGGTAAAACAACACTGATCAAGAAACTTCTGAAAGATGCCTTTCAGGGGGAGCAGGTCGTACTGATTGAAAATGAATTTGGTGAGATCGGCATTGATGGAGGATTTCTGAAAGAAGCCGGAATCCAGATCCGTGAAATGAACTCAGGATGTATCTGTTGTTCACTGGTTGGTGATTTTGGTGCATCTTTGAAAGAAGTTATCAGCAAATATCACCCGGACAGAATTCTGATCGAGCCATCTGGTGTCGGCAAATTATCTGATGTCATTAAAGCAGTACAGGGCGTAGAGGAAGAAACAGGACTGGTTCTGAACAGTTACACTACTGTTGTTGATGCAAAGAAATGCAAAATGTATATGAGAAATTTCGGTGAATTTTTCAACAATCAGGTTGAATATGCCGGAGCGATCATCATGAGCCGTACAGATATTGTTGACGAAGCAAAAGCACAGGCATCACTGGAACTGCTTCGTGAGATTAACTCCAAAGCCGCAATCATCACAACACCGATCGAGAAACTGGAAGGTAAAAAACTTCTGGAGGTTATGGAGCATCCGGTATCTCTGGCAGATGAACTGATGGAAGAAGAGGAAGTATGCCCGGAATGCGGACATGTGCATGAACATGGCGAACATCTGTCTCTTATACACATCTGACGCTGCCGACGA
>ERZ1027259.651-NODE-651-length-8290-cov-14.763084_pt1 | contig 8290 bp, 6 predicted proteins | sample MGYA00519260_ERZ1027259 | MGnify/ENA primary metagenome ERZ1027259 (study PRJEB26926, sample SAMN06164549) | human gut metagenome | biome: ENVO:00009003; feature: ENVO:2100002; material: ENVO:00002003 | host: Homo sapiens | place: USA | collected 2012 ...
CCTTTGTAGGGATGTTCCGGTCTGATCTTTTTGAGGGCTTATGTGTTGGTCATGCACCGAAGAAATGCCGGATCTGCGGCAAGTGGTTTCTGACCACCAACGCAAGGCACACCAAATACTGCGGTGGCTATGCACCGGGGGACAAGCTGCACCGCACCTGTCGGCAGATCGGCAATCTGAAAGGGCGAGAACAGAGGGAACTTGCGGACGATCATCCGCTGAAACAGATTTATGAGAAGCGGCTGAATACCATAAACCGCTATATAAAGCGTGGTACTCTGGATGAAGATCTTGCGGAGGTCATGAAAAAGCTGGCAAAAGATAAGATGCTCCAGGCATTGAGCAATGTCGCTTATGCCAAGGGCGATTATGAAAAAGAAATGGGACAGGCGGCTTTGAAGAAAGAAGCACTAAAAAGAATTTGAATTTAGCTAAGAGGTGAGCAACGTTATGTTAGAAGTAGTATTTAGCGACAGTGCCGCAGGGACTATGGCGGTTGCGATTGGACATAAGGGTTTTTTAGGCGGAGCAACCAGTGTAATTATCTCTGATGGGACAGTTTCAAAAGAAGAAATAGAAAAGTTCCAGCATCAAGCAGAAGAACGGGAGCGTTCTGGTTGGGAGAATGCTATACCGTTGGAGGGAAATCGTAAGGACATAGTTAATCTTCCGTTGGCATTGTCTGTGGGCAACATCTCCGAAGCAGGAATTTGTTTGGAGCGTGAGTCGGCATTATCTTTGCTACTAAGCATACTGCCCGATATGGCATCTGAAATCGTAACTGAACTTCTCAATACATCCCGAAAGAACTATGCTACGCTACTGGAAAAAGCACAAAACGGAGAGCCGATTCGTGTTTGGGTCGGACGAGAACCAGATGATGTGTGCGGATTGTATTGGCTTCTGGAACAACTACGACCAATCGGCTTTGAAAAATTGGATGTTACCATTGTGGAGCTTCCAATGTGGGAAACAAGACCAGATGGATGCATTGTCCAGTATAACGGTTGGGGAGAAGTTGAACCTTATCACTTGGGACGGATGGCATCTCTTGGAAAGAAGTTGCCAACAAATTACCTTCGTAGTTTGGCTAACCGCTGGAGAGAACTCCAACAGGAAAATTCTCCTCTTCGTGCTGTTATAAACGGCAAACTGGTCAGCGTATCAGAAACTCTGTATGATACATTTATTCTTCGAGAATTGGATACACTGGACGACGAGTTTAAGGAAAGCGTGCTTGTTGGACAGGTTCTTGGAAAGAATCCATTAGGGATCGGTGATGGGTGGATTGCTTTGCGTGTGGAACAATTTATCAAAGAGGGACTTCTGGTCCCAATCACAACTCCTGCACCAAATGCACCTATTTATCACCGTATGTTAAAGAAAATAAAGTAATAAATAACCCATTAGTTGACCACGGGATATTTATGAGTATTACTAAACTGGAAGGAGGTGCGCTATGCTGAATGATTTTACATGGAATATGACCGGATACATACCGAAACACGCTGTCAATCCATACGGTGATGGCATCATTCCCTATGTGGCAGAGCGCATCTTCCAACTGGAGCCGGAACCGCCAGCGGTTAGCAATCCAAATGAACATATTCTGTCTGCCTTGCAGGAAAAGAATTTGCTTTATTTTTCGTTCTTCCTGCACCACTACGAACCGCAGCTCAACAAGCGCATCAAATTCTTTCTCGGCGTGGATGGCGGCGATTTGTATGACACAGACCGTTTTATAGATATAAAGCTCTCCTGTCGGGAGCAAATGCTCCAAAAGCTGATGGACTATGATCCTGCCAAGGGTGCAGAGTATGCTACCTACATTTTCCCGTTTATCCGGGATGCTATGCTCCGTTTCCGCATGGGCGAAGAAAAATGGTCGGTGTCCTCTTTGACCAATTACAAAATGGTGCGGTCAATGGCATGGCTGTACCATAACACCAAGGATGCGGTCAGCGAGTTTTCCAAGAAGTACAACTGCGAGCTTGCCCTTGCGGAAGAATATCTGAAAGTTGTCCGTGGCATCCGCAATCAGCAACTGTTCTATGTAACAGACGAGGATGGCGAGGAAACAGGCGAAGATGTTGCCCTTGACGATAGCTGGAACTATACCGACATCCTCTGGAACGGCATACAAGCAGAAAAGGTGCAGCGGGCATTTGAGAAACTGAATTACCGGGAACAGACCTTGCTTGAAAAGCGTCTTGCGATCTGCATGACCTGTGGGCGTGTCGGCTCATGGAAAGACCGCCCCACCTTTGAAGAACTGGCGGTTATGTTTGAGGGCAGCACAGCCAGCGGTGCAGAACGAGCCTATCGGAAAGCAGTAGACAAACTGACGGAACTTCTGGTTGCCGAGGATGCAATCCATGCTGTCCGGTTGAAACAGAAATCCAAAACTAAGCGCAAAAAGAAAATCGCCGCCGCAATCTACGAATACCAAGCAGACTGCGACGGCGAATGGGGCGAAATATCATTGGATTTTGAGAACGGCACAGCAGAGATCATCCGGCTTGCTGATTGGGATACCATGAAAACAAATCGCTTTGCGAACAAGGTGATAGCGTATCTTCTGAACTGTGAAAACGAGAAACTGCCAACGAAAACAATGCTGGCATTTGAACCATAAAAAGAAAAAACCGCTACAACATTCATCCCCCCTTTGGAATGAGAATTGCAGCGGTTTATCTGCTTGAAACTAATTATTCGATATTTGTGATTTTCTAATCATCGTTTGCCAGATGGGTAAAGCCTTTGTTTTTCTCAATAACCTTGATACCATAAACATCTGCAATTTGTGCAGGATAGGTTTCAAGGATTTCACCAGCGTATTCAATTTCGATCACATCTCCGATTTCAGGTTCCGGTGATGGATGCACATTTCTGATCGACACTTCAATTCGGTCTGCACTACTCAATTCCCAGCTACCTTCAACAGGCTTCACAAGATAATTGCCATTATGAATTTCCAGAATTTCAGCTTGGAACACCTGATGCGCTTCGTTGGAAAAACCTTCAATCTGAATGCAATGATTCTTGAAAACCAGTCGGCCGGTTTCTACCAGTTCATCAGTATGATATTTTGTTTTATCTACATACAAGCGGCCATCTTGATGATCCTGTCTGAGAGTGAAATCAAAATACCCTCTGTCAGACAGCTCATAGCTTACTCCGTTTGCATAGTCATAGATAATGACACGGTTGTCAATCATGCCTGAGCCCCAACTGATTGAAGAACACAACTCAGGCAAACCGTCGCCAGTGAGGTCGCAGAAATAGGCGTTCCAGATTGGCATCCCCGTATAAAGTGAAGTGCTTTTACTACCCTTAACAGCCAGCATCTCTCCGTAAGTCCAACGGAAGGTCACATCTGGAAACTCGGTGAGGCTGATTTCAAGACTACCGTCCCATTTCATTTCATCAGGGGTTTCAAGGTAATCAAACCACTCTATTACGGAATTTATCTCGTCCACAATACGCACTTCTACATTTTCTACTTCAACATAAACAATAATGTCCTCATTGGTGGGGTTCTGCATATTCACACCAATCTTAAACCACGTATCATTTTCTGCATCAAATTCCACAGACATACCATGCGTAAGATAAGTGGCTGTGTATCCGGTTTCTGCTGTTTTATTAACGGGGAACAAAAGAACTTCTGTATCACCCAATCCATCACCAGACCATATTTTGATTGAATTTCTGACTGTGCTGACTTCCTCCTCCGTATATACAAATTCCTCTTGACTTCCTGCGGGAACAACAATTCGCAATGTATAGCGGTCTTGTTTAGGATTCGTCAGGAAGCAGGCCGCAACGCCCACGCAAATAATGACTGCAATAATAATAACCCAGAACGCAGGCTTCTTATAATTCATCACAGACTTCACGCGCTCCTTTACACCTACCTCGCCAAAGGCAAGAGGACAAGCGGCGATCATGCGGCGGTTTACACTACAGGCAACAAGTGCTTGCATATAATCGGCTCTCTGCTCATTGCCAAGTTCCTTGATGACTTTTTCATCGCAGGCAAGCTCAATGTCACGACACAGCAGAACATAAGCCAACCACATGAGAGGATTGAACCAATGAATCGTCAGCAGGAGAAAACCAAGAGGCTTCCACCAATGGTCTTTGCGGCGAATGTGCGCCTGTTCGTGGGCAACAACGTGCTCCAGATCCTGACCATTCATGTTGAACGGGAGATAGATTCTCGGTTTGATAATGCCCAGGACAAACGGAGAACTTACATTCTCACTCTGGAAAATGTTGCCCTTGTAGCGAACAGCGGTATCCACTTTACGACATAGGCGCCAATAACTAACTGCGGTATACAAGAGAAGGGCGCCGACACCAATCAACCAGATAATATTCAAAATCGGAATCCAAATCTGAAGCGGGTTTGCACTCGTCAATACATGCTGTGGTGGGGCAAATGAGGATAGAACAGGATTGACCACACTATTGATCGCCGGAACACCGCTGTCTATTGTGGGTTTGGCCGCCATTTCAATATCCAACGGAATTGTTTCTGAACTTGGGATAAGGCTTAATGCGCTCTCAAAAGAGAGCGGGCAAATCAATCTGACAGCCACGATACCCCAAAGCAGAACATTGACCCACTTGGGAGCTTTCTTCAAAACAAGCCTGAGTATCAGCACAGCCAGGATAAGCCAGCTTGCAGATATACTCATGTTGATAATTTTCAAAAAGAGTTCGTTCATTGTGAACCTCCTTTCCTGATGCGGTCGATCATGCGCTGTACCTCATCAAGCTCATCTTCGGACATAGCCTGATGCTTTGTAAAAGCAGCGATAAAGGCAGGCAGAGAACCCTCGAATTTTTTCTCAACCAGTTCATCGATCTCACACGCCTGGGCTTCATCTTTGGAAACGAGAGAAGTAACAGTGCCATTGTCGTTCTTCAGCACACCACGCTCTCCAAGACGCTTGATAACGGTATAAGTCGTAGTCCTTTTCCATCCGAGTTGATCCTGGCACAGCTTTACAAGCTCGACAGCAGTAACCGGCTCATGCTCCCACATAATCAAACAAAAACGATATTCACTTTCGTGAATCTTCGGAAAATCCATATTCACGCCCTCCTTGTCTACACCATTAGACTTCGCACATAGTCTACCACATTAGACAGCCAAAATCAATAGAGTTCACAGAAAAGATACAAAAAAATTGCCCGCAGAATTTTTCCCACGGGCAAAGTGTTGGTTAGCTATCAAGCGGTTTGTATTCAGTTACAGTTTTCAAATAGGTTTCGGGATTACCGTTCAGTATCAAATCAGCATATCCAATCGGATCATTGTAGATCAGATAGTCCAGTTCTGACCGCTGATACATATTGTCGGCAACCTCGTTCTCCACTGCGATGGTATCAATAGAAATCATGCTGCCATCAAGGAATTTCAGCTCCACACAGGCGTTATCCATGTTGAACTCACAAGAAATCAATCTATCCATAAGAAACCTCCATTTTGCTGGATGTTAGATCATCCCAAAATATTTGAATGCTTCTCGGATTGCTTTTTCCTTCTCCGGTGGGCATTGTGGCTGTCTGGAATCCTCGGACTTCGGCAGATTGTAGTTCTTGCCGACTTCCAGTCCGCATTTTCTCTTTATCTGAGAAATATAAAGGTTGGAAACCTTTAACCCGGTATGCTCCAAAACATACGCCTTGATCTGCGGATAGGTTGCTCCATCTTGGAACTCGGACATATCCATATCTTCCAAAGAGAACTCAACCCGAACCTTTTTCGAGTCGATCTCTCCCTTGGAAAGCAAGACCACCGTCTCCACATGGGGGGTGCGAGGGAATAGGTCCACGCCGCAGGCGCGGCGAGCGGTGTAGCCCATGGTGGCCAAAAGCGCCAAGTCCCGTGCCAAGGTTGCCGGGTCGCAGGACACATACACCAGCCGCTCAATGCCCATTTTATCAATAGCGGCGAACACCTCCGGCGCGCAGCCCTTGCGTGGCGGGTCTACGATGGCCACATCCGGGCGCACGCCCTGGGACGCCAGCTGCGTTGCCGCACCGGCTGCGTCCGCACACAGGAATTCTGCGTTCTCAATACCGTTGCGCCGGGCATTCTCCCGGGCGTTCTCCACCGCCTGGGGAACCACCTCCACGCCGATCAACCGGCGGCAGCGATCCGCTAAAGTCAGGCCGATGGTGCCCACGCCGCAGTACAGATCCAGCAGCACCTGGTCGCCGGTCAGACCGGCAAAATCCCCTGCCAGCGCATACAAGCGTTCACATTGGTCGTGGTTGACTTGATAAAAAGCATGGGGGCCGATGGCAAAAGTCTTGCCGCACAGCTTGTCCAGCAGTTCGCCCTTGCCCCAAAGCACCCGATCCCGGTCACCCAAAATCACATTGGTGCGCCGGGTGTTGCTGTTTAGCACCACGCCCACCAAGCCGGGCACAGCGGCACGCAAGGCGGCGCAAAGTGCGTCCCCGCCGGGCAGATCTGTGCCGTTGATCACAATACAAGCCAGCACCTGGCCGGTAGCCTGGCCCTTGCGGAAATACAAGTGGCGCAGCAGGCCGGTGCCGGTCTCCTCATTATATACGGAAATTTGATGTTCTTCCGCCCATTGCAGGCAAGCCGCCACACCGGCGGAAAAATCCGTACACTGGAGCAGGCAATCTCCGGTAGGCACCACACGGTGGCTCTTATAGGCATAAAAACCGGCTACCGGTCGGCCGTCTTGCAGCTGCACCGGGTACTGGGCTTTATTGCGATAGCGCACGGTATCGGGCGCTGCCAGCACGCCCTCCACCTGCAAATCCAGGTGGCCGATCCGCTGAAAAGCATCGTCGATCCGCTGCTGCTTAAAGCGCAGTTCCTCCGCGTAATCCACCGTGCGAAAGGCACAGCCGCCGCACTGGGCAGACACCGGGCAGTCACTCTCCACCCGATGAGGCGATGGCTCCAGCACCTGTTGCAGCCGGGCAACAGCATAGTTCTTTTTGGCTTTAATGATATGCGCCGTAACCACATCACCGGGCACGCCGCCGCGCACAAAAATCGGCACGCCGTCCTTGCGCCCGATGGCGCTGCCCTCGGAAGTCAGGGCGGTTATATTCAGTTGAATCTCGTCATTCTTTTTGAGTTGCACCCAAATCACCGTCCTTTATCATAGCATAAAACCGCGGGAAAAGGAAGTGTTAAAATGAAAAAGGCGGCGGGCAAATTTCCTTGCCTGCCGCACTTTTTTGCAGTTTTAACGATGGACGGTCCGCTGCACTGCCTTGACCAGCTCCACCACCGGGATCACTGCCAGGGCCAGCGCCATCGACGCACCGTAGGCTGTACCGGACAGTGGGACAAAATCAAAGGCCGCAGCCAACGCCGGCACATACAGCACCACCGTGGACAGCACCAAAGACAGCACCATGGCACCCCACAAATAGCCGTTTTGCCCCATAGAAAACAAACTGGCCCGGCGCGAGCGCATATTAAAGCTATGGAAGATCTCCGCCATAGACAGGGTAAAAAACGCCATAGTCATACCGGTTTTATGGGCCAGCGGATCCGTAATGTGCACCAGCGCCGCCCAGTCCATTTGCACCGGGCAGGTAAGCAGCAGACCGCTAAAATAAGCCAACAGGGTCACCGCCGTTACCAGCAGTCCCTGCCAGGCCACGTCAAAGCCCATACCTCCGGCAAAAATGCCGTCCTTTGGATCTCGAGGGCGACGGCGCATGATCTCCGGCTCGCCCCGCTCCATACCCAGTGCCAGCGCCGGGAAGCAATCGGTGATCAAATTGATCCACAGAAGGTGCACCGGCTCCAAAATGGTAAAGCCCAGCAGAGTGGCCACCAAAATGGTGAGCACCTCTGCCAAGTTAGAGGACAGCAAAAACTGAATAGACTTGCGGATATTGTCATACACCCGGCGGCCCTCCTCCACGGCCGCCACAATGGTGGCAAAGTTGTCGTCCGTCAGCACCATATCCGCCACATTCTTGGTCACATCCGTGCCGGTCATGCCCATGCCTACGCCAATATCCGCCGCCTGAATGGCCGGGGCGTCGTTGACCCCGTCGCCGGTCATGGCAGTCACAGCCCCCTGCCGGTGAAAGGCCTCTACAATACGCACCTTATGCTCCGGCTGCACACGGGCAAACACGCTGCACCGGGCAACGGCATCGTCCAACGCCCGATCGTCCATTTGGCTCAGCTGGTCGCCGGTGAGCACCTCCCCCTCCGGCTCCAAGATTCCCAGCTGCCGGGCAATGGCCGCGGCAGTATCCCGATGATCGC
>ERZ1027259.660-NODE-660-length-8166-cov-5.571816_pt1 | contig 8166 bp, 7 predicted proteins | sample MGYA00519260_ERZ1027259 | MGnify/ENA primary metagenome ERZ1027259 (study PRJEB26926, sample SAMN06164549) | human gut metagenome | biome: ENVO:00009003; feature: ENVO:2100002; material: ENVO:00002003 | host: Homo sapiens | place: USA | collected 2012 ...
GGCTCACACTGCCGTATTTTTTGAGCAGTTCTACTTCCATAGTTTGTTTTCCTCGTGGCCTGCTGCCGTAAAAAGGTCGTTTCTTTTATTGTATCGCGGTTTTCCGCCCTAGTCAACAGGTACGGGGATGGAGTTCCCCCGCTAGAGTTTTATAATAAACGCAAAGCTCCAAAAACAGAGCTTTAGCACAAAAAGTACAAATATTGTCTATCAACATTCTTAGCATCAAGCATTCGGGAAAAACCGAAGTATCAATTACACCGGATACGGTGCTGTCCGGGGAAACAACGATTTTAGCGTTGGGCGAATACAAAGCGCTGCAAAAGTGCTTCCGAATCTGAACGGACGGTGAGGGTATGTGGAAGATGCCGTTTTGATCGCCGGGACAGCGTTAATGTTCCTGCTCGGCTGGTTTTTGATGAAGCGGCTGGATCGCTTTCTGGATGAAAATCAGAAGCGAATCGAGGAAGCGCCCGAACAACAGCAGCCTGAGCCGTGCGTGCATCTGGTCGGAAATATTCCTCCTGACAAACTTGAGGAAACGCTTTCCCGGTTTCGCAGCAGTCATGCCCATGTAGAAATCGTGATCTATGATTCAGAGCAAATTTCATTTCCAAACAACGAATCCGATTGGGCGCAGTAGAAACCTTCACATCTTGGTGCTATAATATCGTTTAAGAGGGGTTGTGAAAATGTGCAGAACAAAGGAAGCGAACTGCCAAAAGAGCATATTCTTGTGTGCCTGTCCTCGTCTCCATCCAATGAACGCATCCGATTGGCGACAGCCGCCGAAGTCTTGGGCTTGGGCTTACGCTCTGCCAAGCCATCATTCATCTGCTTCCGTTTTACATGATCGGCTATGGTGTGATACGCTGCTTTGTAGAGGGACTTCGTACTGACAGTCTCTATCTGATGCCAGGTGTCCGCGTGTCGCAGGTGTTGTCTGGCTGCCTGATTCTATTGGGCGTTTTACTCGTAGGTATTATTCGCAGAAGGAAGGATATACAGGCATGAAACTAATTTGCTCTTTATTTATCACATTCTTAAAAATCGGTGCGTTCACCTTTGGCGGCGGATACGCTATGATTGCGCTGCTTGAAAATGAGTTCGTTGAAAAGAAAAAATGGCTTGAAAAAAGCGAGTTTCTGGACATGGTTGCGGTAGCCGAATCCACGCCAGGACCAGTCGCCGTCAACAGTGCGACTTACATTGGTTACAAAATTGCAGGATTTGCGGGTGCAACCATGTCCACACTTGCTGTCTGCATTCCATCTTTCTTTGTAATTTATGTTATCTCGCTGTTCTTTGATCAGTTTCTCAGTTTGCGCTGGGTTTCCTGCGCATTCCGCGGGATTCAGGTATGTGTGATCTATCTGATCCTTACCGCAGGGCTGAAAATGCTTAAAAGTATTGACAAAAACACACTAAACTTGACGCTTCTCACGTTGGTCATGGCTTCCATGCTCTGCTGCTCGATCACAGCAGTTTCGTTTTCCTCTGTGTTTTACATCCTGATCTGCGGCGCGGTCGGGCTTGTTGTTTTCTTTCTGCGAAAAATCCGGAAAGGAGATGGGAAAACGTCATGATATATCTGCGTCTCTTTCTGAACTTTTTGATGATCGGTGCCTTGTCTTTCGGTGGCGGCTATGGAATGGTTTCGCTGGTACGCGAAAAGGTGCTTTCCAACGGCTGGCTGACAGAGAACGAGTTTCTGAATTTTATTGCCGTATCTGAATCCACACCGGGACCCCTTGCCGTGAATATGGCAACCTTTATCGGCTCAACACAGGGCGGAATCCTCGGTTCATTTGTTGCAACGCTGGGCGTGGTGTTGCCGTCATTTTTGATTATTCTCTTAATTGCATCCGCACTAAAGAATCTGATGAAATATGCACCCGTCAACGCCTTTTTATCGGGAGTTCGTCCGTGCGTTGTAGCGATGATCCTTGCGACCGCGCTCAGCATGGCGCTGTCTACGCTGTTTGGCCTCACAGATTTACAGGCCGGATTTGCGCCAGATTTGCGCTCTATCGCAGTATTTGCCATGCTCGGAGCAACACATCTGATTTGTAAAATAATCAGAAAAACAGCTCCATCGCCAATTCTGATGATCCTGTTTTCAGCAGGCCTCGGAATCTTGTTTTGGTGAATATTCTAGCATGGCGATTGATTTTATTTCCAACTTCAATAGCAATTCCTGCTGAACCGCGCTTATTTCATTGCGTATAATTTCGAGCGACATCACCCTTCATTCATGATGCCGCTCCGCGCTTCGACCATACCATTCTGCCACAAATGAGCTGACCATCCCCTTATTTAATACTATAGTTTACGTCTCCGATATATCGGTGCAGTTGTAGTTATTTGTTTTTTCAAAAAAACAGTTCGTAAAATTATACTTTTACGAACTGTTTGTATTTTTGGTCAGTTTTGCAAACTGGAATTGAACAAAATCGCTGCGCGATGGCCTGCCAAGGCTGTGACGCAGTTTTTCTTTTCCTAAATAAAAAGCAGTGGAAACCAAGTCCTAATAGTAGTATTGTTAAGTCACCACAACCAACAATCAAACAGGATCGACATTACCACTGCCTATGAAAAGATTAACACCTAACCGTTCTTTTAGCAAGCGGTTTTATTATTCCAATGCACCTCCATGTAAGCAGTGATACCCGAAATTACTGACTTTACATGGAGGAATTATTATGTACGAAAAATATTTATTACAGCTTGAGGAAGCTGGAAAAATCCGTAACCTTAAAGAGCGTTCCATTAACTGCTACAAAAACTATGTTTCTTATTTCCTTAATTACATGGAAAAGCACCCGGAAGAGCTTACCTGTCAGGATGTCAGGGACTTTCTTCTTGCCAAGAAGGACGATGGTCTGAAAGCGACCACCCTCAACCTTTATAATTCAGCCATCCGTTTTTTCTATCGGAATGTACTTCACGTTCTGTGGGATGATATCACTGTTCCACGCATGATAATAGAGCACAAACTCCCAACAGTACTTTCTACTGATGAAATTGACCGGCTTCTTGATGCTACGGATGACCTGAAATATAAAGCCATGTTCGCCACAATGTATTCTTCCGGAATGCGTGTCTCGGAAGTGATTCATCTTCATTATGATGATATTTCCCGCACAAACATGCAGATTCATGTCCGGGATACCAAGAACCGGATGGACCGTTATACCATTCTGTCTGAAAGAAACCTTGCACTTCTTACGGAATACTGGTTCCGGAAAGGCAGACCAAAGGGCATTCTGTTTCCGAATCAGTTTACAGGGCAGTATCTTACCGTAAGTACACTGGAACAGGTTATCCGACATTCTGCATCGGCTGCCGGGTTATCCGGTGTTACTCCTCACTGCCTCCGTCACAGTTTTGCCACCCACCTTATGGAGCAGGGAGTGGAACAGCGGAATATTCAGGCATTGCTTGGACACCGCGATCCGAAATCCACAGAAGTTTATCTTCATGTCAGCAACAAATCCATTATGGGCATCCGCAGTCCTTTTGACAGAAAGGATGGTACAGCCAATGGATAAGCCCACAGTACAGGATATTTTTCATCGTTTTTATCCGGCATACCTTGATCAATATTCACCTTCCCCTGTACAGGCAAAGGTTGCACATAACATCATGAACTGCAAGACCGGTGCCTATGGTGCAAATGTATGTGTATGTGAGGATTGTGGCTTCGTACAGATTCATTACAATTCCTGCCGTAACCGTTGCTGCCCAATGTGTCAGGCTGTTCCGAAAGAAATGTGGATGGATGCACGCAGAGAGGATGTCCTTGATGCTCCTTATTTCCATCTGGTTTTTACGGTTCCTGATATTTTAAACCCTGTCATTTACAGCAACCAGAGACTTCTTTATGATGCCTTATACCATGCAGCTTCTTCCACAATCAGCGAACTGACTGCCGACCCAAAACATCTCGGCGCAAAGGTGGGATACATCTGCATTTTACATACATGGGGTTCTGAAATGAACTTTCATCCCCACATTCATACCATCCTGCTGGGGGGAGGACTGGCTTCCAACAACCAGTGGAAGGACAATGGTGAAAATTTCTTTCTTCCCATCCGGGTCATCTCCAAAATGTTCCGCGGAAAATATCTGGAGGAACTAAAGAGGCTGTGGGAAGAGGATAAGCTGGTATTTCATGGTACTGCAGAAAAATTTCGCAACCATTATACGTTCAAGGAGCTTTTAGATTCCTGTTATGGTATGGACTGGATTCCTCATTGTAAAAAGACATTCAATGGTGCTCAAACAGTAATTAAATACCTTGGTAAGTATACTCATCGCATTGCCGTCAGCAATCACCGCATCGTCCGTATGGATGATGATACCGTTACATTCTTAGTAAAGGATTACCGTAATGAGGGACAGTGGAAGGAACTGACTATTTCGGGTGTAGAGTTTGTCCGGCGGTTTCTCATGCATGTACCACCACGGCGTTTTGTCCGCATCAGGCACTACGGACTGCTATGTTCCCGTACTAAAAGCCAGAAGCTCACCCTTTGCAGAAATTTACTTGGATGTAAGAAGTATCTTTCAAAGCTTCGTGACATGGAAATGCCTGAAATATTGGAACATCTTTATGGCATCAAAGTTTGTGTGTGTAAGGCATGTGGTGGGCATCTCGGAAAGCCACAGATGAGAATGCCACTGCGCTGCTAAAGAGCAACATCTAATACTTTCAAAAGCCTCAGTTTCTGAGGTTTTATCGTCATGCCCATTTGCCTGTTTTTTATAAAATGTTGTAGCTTTCATACCGAGAATCATATATAATCATGGACAGGAACAAAGAATTGAAAGTCCATAGGTTGCGGCTACCCGGACGCTCACTTTGTTCAATTAGGTCAAATCGAAAATGGTGTAAACGAAGGGGCAGTTCTCTGCAATGTCAAAACTGCTTTTTCGTTTACCCCATCATCGATTGTAACCTAAAGAATTTTCTTAATTCTTCATCGCTGGGTTTTTTCTTTTCCAATTAATCAGTAGACCAATCGTGGAAATAACAAAAATTAATGCCGATGTTAAAGAAATAATTCCATCAGTAACCACAAATATGATAAACGTGGCTAATGGAATATAATTAAGAATACTTTTCAAAATTTTCATGTCCAATCCTCCCTTATATTTCATAATAGGTTTTTCTTTATTTTACCACATGACAAAGGGTATTGGTATTGTTATTTTCGTTCTTTGATGACTGATTCTATGATATTTATTTCTTCATCAGTAAGGTTGTATTCTTCGTAAAGCTCTTGGTCTGTAAATATATGCTTATTTCCACCTGCCTTATAACTACCTTTTATGATATAATCTAAAAATCTTAAAATTTTTTGTAACAAAACAATCCTTTCTACGTCTAACCTATGAACAAAGGAGGTGACAGTTCTGGATTATGAGAAATTGTACAATTCCTATTACTTGCAAGTATACTCATATGTAATGACAATTGTAAAAAATCAACATCAGGCTGAGGAAATTACCCAGAATACTTTTTATAAGGCCATGACCGCAAAGAAGGCATATTCCGGCAAATCAAGCGAACAGACCTGGCTTTGCAGCATAGCAAGAAATCTGGCAATGGACGAATGCCGAAAAAGCACAAAATTTACAGAGCTTGACGAAGAGCAGCTCGAACAACCCGATAATATGGTAAAAAGCCTAGAAAATAAAGATACCGCTCTTCAGATTCATCTTATACTGCACCAGCTTGATGAGCCCTACAAGGAGGTCTTTCAGCTTAGAATATTTGGTGAATTGCCATTCTCCCACATAGGTATGATATTTGGAAAAACAGAGAACTGGGCACGGGTAACTTACCATAGGGCCAAACTGAAAATCAAAGAAAGGATGGATAGAAATGAATAATCCAATTACACAATCAACCGATGAAACCTGCAATATAGTTCAGGATTTACTCCCACTATACTATGACGAAGTATGCAGTCCCTCAAGCAAAAGGCTTGTTGAAAAACACCTTAAGACTTGTGAAAAATGTCAAAATACATACAATGAGCTAAAAAACGATTCTATTGATTCAATGATAAAAAAAGAGGCTGACAGTGTATTAAAGCAGCATGAGAAAAAGGAAAATTCTGCTGCCTACAAGACCGGAGTCATAATAGCCGGATTACTGCTTATCCCAATACTCATCACATTCATAGTGTGCCTGTCAAATGGCGGTGGTTTAAATACCTTTGCGGTGGTAACAGCATCTATGCTTCTTGTAGCTGCAATGACAGTTGTTCCACTTATGGCACAGCAGAAAAAACTGACCAAATGCATAATCTGCGGTATTTTTGCTCTGCTTTTGATATTCTTTTTTGTTGACAGAATGTATAGTTCAAATGAATTTATGCTTTGGTCTGTTCCAACTATATTTGGATTATCAATTGTTCTTTTTCCGTTTGTCATCAGAAGAATTGAGCTTCCACCTGCTTTATCAGACAAAAAAGCTCTTATCACTATGCTGTGGGATACCTTATGGCTTTTCCTCACAATCATTGAGGTGTGTGGTCATACAAACGATGTTGCCGGAATGAAGGCCGGCTGTATTATAGCATTTGTCTTTGTACTTGCAGCCTGGCTCATATTTTTTGATGCACGATATTTAAACGCAAACGGATTTATAAAATCCGCAATTATAGTTTTGACAGCTTCGGTTTGGACAGCTTTTGCCGATGACATATGCGAGTTTTTAATTTTTGGCACCAGACAAATCACTATAAAGTCCGTGAATTTTTCTGACTGGACTTCCAATATCTGCGTGAATGCCAATGTTTACGCTATTGTACTTGTGTCCGGCGTTATTATCGCCTCTATACTTTTTGTAGCAGGCGGTATCAGAGCATTTGCTAATAAGAAATAAATTAGTTTTCTCTTTGAAATATTATTACAAAACCCCTCCCACAGACTTCTATCTGTGGGAGGGGTTTTTATAATCATTATTCAATAAGTGCCTACAAGATTAGCAAACACCCTGTGCAAGCATAGCGTCAACTACTTTCTCAAAGCCTGCGATATTTGCACCTGCAACATAGTCAGTCTTTCCACCAACTGTTGCATTGTATCTCTTAGCAGCATCACTGATGTTAGCGTAGATTGTCTCCATGATACCCTTGAGCTTTCCGTCAACCTCTTCGAATGTCCATGAAAGTCTCTCAGAGTTCTGGCTCATCTCAAGTGCTGATGTAGCAACACCACCTGCATTGGCAGCTTTACCACCTACGAAGAGTACTCCGTTCTCCTGAAGGTATTTTGTAGCCTCAAGAGTTGTAGGCATGTTAGCACCCTCTGTTACAGATGTAACACCGTTAGCAACGAGCATCTTGGCATCCTCAATGTCTAACTCATTCTGAGTCGCACATGGAAGAGCAAGATCTACCTTGTACTGCCATACACCGTGCTCACCGTTCTGCTTTGCATGATACTCAGCAGTTGACTTAGCAGCTGCATACTCAGTAAGACGGGCACGCTTAACTTCCTTAACTTCCTTAAGAAGAGCAACATCAATTCCGTTTGGATCATAAATCCATCCTGTAGAATCAGAACATGTTACAACCTTAACACCTAACTCCTGTGCCTTCTCGATTGCGTAGATAGCAACGTTACCAGATCCGGAAACTGCTGCTGTCTTTCCCTCAAGGCTCATACCATGATCTTTCCATAATGCGTTAGTAAGATATAACAGACCATATCCGGTAGCCTGTGTACGTGCAAGAGATCCACCATAGGTAAGACCCTTACCAGTCAGCACACCTTCGTATGATCCACGAATTCTCTTATACTGTCCAAATAAGAAGCCGATCTCTCTTGCACCTGTTCCGATATCTCCGGCCGGTACGTCAACGTCTGCTCCGATATATTTGCAAAGTTCTGTCATGAAGCTCTGGCAGAATGCCATGATCTCTCTGTCAGATTTACCCTTAGGATCGAAATCAGAACCACCTTTACCACCACCGATTGGAAGTGTTGTAAGAGAATTCTTAAATACCTGCTCGAAACCTAAGAACTTGATAATACCCAGGTTTACAGAAGGATGAAGTCTTAAACCTCCCTTGTATGGTCCAATGGAATTATTGAACTGTACACGGAAACCTCTGTTTACCTGAACCTGTCCGTTGTCATCTACCCAAG
>ERZ1027259.661-NODE-661-length-8164-cov-3.674929_pt1 | contig 8164 bp, 7 predicted proteins | sample MGYA00519260_ERZ1027259 | MGnify/ENA primary metagenome ERZ1027259 (study PRJEB26926, sample SAMN06164549) | human gut metagenome | biome: ENVO:00009003; feature: ENVO:2100002; material: ENVO:00002003 | host: Homo sapiens | place: USA | collected 2012 ...
AATATATTCCTATTTTCTCGGGCTTCTCGACTGAACAAATTGAGGAAGTGATCTTCGGAAAGCGTAAATAGGCGATCTCTTTAGGGAAATCCTTAAACCTTAATCAAAAAAAAGGGGTAATGGTAAACTTTTATATTTACATCCCCTCCAACTTATTGAAAAACAACACCAAAAGTCGTTTTCTAGTTCCGTATTTTCAAATTAAGGGATGACCCTATCAAAAAAATGCAACTTATCGTAAAATCTAATCCTGTTTTTATAACAAATTGACTCATTCAGGAGAATCGAATGCAAAAAATTCTTTTGGCCTCTTTAGTTTCCGCTGCTTTTGCAATGCCCGCGGTAGCAGCTGAACAAGCCGACGTCGTCGTTATCGGTGCCGGCGGCGCTGGCCTCTCTGCTGCTGTCACAGCACATGACCTTGGCAAGAAAGTTATCGTTCTTGAAAAAATGGCTATGGTTGGCGGTAACACTAACCGTGCAGCCGGCGGCCTGAACGCAGCAGAAACCAAGCCTCAGGCCAAGCTCGGAATTAAAGATTCCATCGAATCTCACTACAACGACACCATCAAGGGCGGTCACTATCTGAACAACCCTGATCTTGATCACAAACTCACTGACAACGCCAAATATTCTGTTGACTTCATTAATGAGTTCCTTCAGAATCTTCCTTATTTCCGGATAATCATTTGGTTTCTGACTGATAAGAAGACGGATATACTCAGCCTCATTCATTCCATTATCACATGCCTTTTTTGCAAGCATCTTGGCTTCCTCTGGCATTAGTCTTAGTGTTTTCCTAATACAATGAACTTTATCTGCCATAGACTCACCTTCCTCTCTTACCCGTACTATAATCCTTAATTCCTTCTGCAACTGTCACCGCAGCTTTTTCCAAATCATCCCTGCTACTTAGATGACTAATGAATGATTCCACCAAAGCAGCTGCCATTTCATCAATCTCCTTTGCATAACAGGTCTTTTCAAACAACCTGTCCAGCCTCTTTTCATCTGCTTTCAAACTGTCATACTTATCCTGAAACTCACTGTAATCTTTAAAATCCTTTGGATCATTCCTGTGTGCATCAGCATCAAGTATCAGTTCATAGTTCCATTCACAAACAGTATCTATAACATCATCTATCGGGTATGGTTCAATTTCACCATTCTCCTCAGCTACATCCTGTCTGTACATCTTCCCATCAGAATCTATGCCAATAGCATAATCATGACCTTCCATATAGTTAAGCAATATTGCAGCATCTTCTATCGAAGGGTTAAGTAAGATATCAAATGTGTCTGCCCAGGCAATCAGTTCTTCTGGTTTTGAAAATAGCGTAACTTCTGCATCCATTGCTTCCTTGCACCTCCTTATCCGTGTTTAGTAAATATTCACCAAAGCTCCAGTCTCCGGTTAGTCCCCGGCGACTGCTAGATACGCATTAGAGACATCTCTGTCCTAATGCCATCTAGTTAGGGAGAAAATCTCCCTAAAACCCTCTGTTTATGGAAGTGGGGGCGCTTTTTGCCCCCACTTTGCTACTTTGGGGGCGCTTTCTGCCCCCACTTTGTTATTTTGGGGGCACTTTCTGCCCCCACTTTTATACTGACTTTCATCCGGATTTTGTCGTGTCCGAATTGCGGGGGCGCTTTTTGCCCCCACTTTGACATTTTGGGGGCGCTTTCTGCCCCCACTTTGCTGTTTTGGGGGCGCTTTCTGCCCCCACACATCAAAATCCGGTTTCTCATGCCCTGACTGGTTCATCTGCTCGCTTATTCATCCTGTTCAGATTAAGCTTTGCCGCTACAAGCCACTCGTTGTAATCCTTATATCCGGCTGGAGGCGGACAGTCTTCTACCTCATATCCAAGCTCATAATACTTTCTCATAAGTTCAGCTGCTGCTTTTCTCCCCGGCTCATCTCCATCAAGGCAGAACCGGATGGAAGTAATCTGCGGATGTTCCCGAAGAAAAGTCTCAAGTGGTGCATCTGCAAGCATCCCAAGTGCCAGCTTATTTGATTCATAATCCGTGAAGATATCCACATAACTCATAAGGTCGATTGCAGCCTCAAATACCACAAGCTCTGTACTGTTTTCATTTACCACATTAAATCCATAGTTCTTATCATTGCCTGTGACATCACACTTGAATGGCTTGCCCTGCTTATCAAACACTCCACGCATACTTGCAAATCTTGTCACTCCATTTTTATCATTTCCTTTGAAAACAACATTGTGGTAATGCCTGCTCTCATAAATCAGTCCTTCTTTTAAAAACAGATCTATGACTGCTCTACTGATTCCTCTCTCCTGATTCAGATATGAAATAAGATAGGAATTATCTCCTGCCGGTTCCGGTAGGACAAATGGCTTTCTCTCCTCTGCCTGCTTCTGCGATACCTGATGAACAAGTGGCTGCTTTACAGGATTCTCGATTCTTCTGTATCCTGCAAAATCTAAAAGCCAGAACACAGCCTCTTTTACACTCATTCCACAAAATACCCGTAAGAAATCTATCTGTGAGCCGCCATTGTTGCCTTTGTCAAACTGCCTTGACCATCTGTACCAATGGCTTCTGTTATAGATACGGATGGAATCCATCTCCTTTAAAGTATGGTATTTGCCAATCCTCTTTACTGTATACCCAAGGCTTCCAGCAATTGCACACAGGTCAACACTCTTTGCTATGGCAAGCTCTTCATCCGTAAATCTTCCATCCATGCTTTCACCTTGCCTTTCCCTGCTCTGCTACAAGCGGTGACTTGCTATCAAGTGTCCGGTAATCTGTGCTTAGGGTAATCTTAGGATTATCAATCATGCCTTTTTCCCTGAAACTGAAAAATTCACGATTGTCTCCACCAACTATGATATGGTCAATGAGCGGTATTCCCATCAACTCACACAGCTTGTTCATGCGGTCCGTCATCATCGTGTCTGCCTTGCTTGGGAATACGTTCCCGGATGGATGGAATTAACATCATGCTTGCAGCATTGCTTAAGATACTTGATTTAAACAGTTCTCTCGGATGTGCCATTGCCTCATTTAAAGAGCCAACACTTGCAAAATGCACATTGATAGGTTTTAAATCTGACCTTAGATTGACCACACACACTACTTCCCTGTCAAACTGGCACATACAGTCTCCCATGACAGCAGCTATATCCGCTGGATTATTAAATGTGTGCTCCGAATAAATCGGAGCATCCTTTACAAGTCTTACCGAAACCACATCAAGCTTGAAGTCATTCTTCTTTGGCATCAGACACCGCCTCCTCTCCAAACTCGACACGGATAACAAAGTCACCTTTCTGGCTGTTTATGAGAGCAATGAGTTCTTCCATTGTAAGTTCCTGCTCCATAACTGCCTCCTATCTGGACTTTTCCTTCGCATCATATACAAGGGGAGGTTCTGCAACGATACCATCAAGTCTCTTGTTCGGTGTATCAGTTGCAAGGGTAAGTTTTCTTAAATCCTTATCATAGTGATATACCTGATTGGAAAGTCTCTCGTCCAAAGACACCTCCTGCATATTTACCTCGACTACCATCTGTGCAAGCATCTCAGGGCTTCCCATATCTGAAGATACTGCAATAACCTCATGCACGCTCGAAGGGAGAATATAAAGGTCACTCTCTAAACTCTCTGCCAGCTCATGAAGCTCATTCTCATAAAGCATGGATGCTGCACCATTGATACCCTTTTCATTGGAAATCACCCACATCGTCTGCTCCGGTGGAATCTCAGCTATCATCATCTCTGCGATCTCCTGTGGCATCCCATCCCTTGCGAACATTTCTCTCATAATGTCATTCATGCTTCGTACTACAGGTGGGAAGATTCTTCTTGTGTTTTCAGCAGCACACTTAAAGAGCTGTTCCTCGCTCATTCCAAGTCTTTTTGCAAATTCATTTGTAATTTTTGAACTCTGCACCGCATCCTTATCTGCACTGATTATTACCTTATACACAATAGAAAGATCCTGGAACTCTCTGTGCGGCACCTGTTCCAAAAATGTTTTATTCTGCTCTGTATTGATGAGCTGGAATACAATCTTCTCGTTAGCCTCCTTCATAATGCTGTCCACATCAACAACCGGAGTCTGCTCATATGCCCTTTCCATGAAGTCACATGCAGCCATAAGTGTTTCCTCAAGATCACCACAGTCCTGATACTTCTTATACATGTCATTTATATAAATCGTAGGCGAAATATTCCTGCCTTCCTCTCTTAAGATGATACCATCAAGAGTCACATTCACCTTTTCCACGGGTTCTGCCACAAGCTCCATTCCTTTGAACTTCTCAGGCATATAATCCATAAACTTTTCTTTTACTACTTCCTTAAAAATCTCGTAATTCATCATATTACGATTCCTCCTTAATCTAAAAAAGCAGGGAACATAAGTCACTGGCTTACATTCCCCGCAAGGTTAATTGTTACTGTTTATTCTTTTTCTTTCTTCCACGAAGTCCTACTCCAACACCTGTAATAAGTGCAAGTACACCGATTCCAAGATAAAGAAGCGGATTTGCATTGTCGCCTGTCTGTGGAAGCTTAGGCTCTGTCGGTACATTGACAAGCTTAAGAGTTGCTACAACAACATCCGGTGCATTGTCATCATATCGAAGAGTTACATCGTGAGCTGTTTCATCAAGGATATATCCGTCAGCTGCTTTTGTCTCAACTACTGTATAATGGATATCTTCCTTAAATGAACCATCCTCATTGTAAGTACAGATAGGAAGCTCCTTGCTCTCTGCATGACCATTCTTGTCAGTAGTGAGTGTATCAAGCACCTTTCCGTCCTTATCCCTTACTTCAAATACAACACCCTCGATTGGCTTTCCGGTTACTTTGTCAGTTTTCTCAATGACAATCTTTCCGACAACCTGCTCATCCTTCATGGATACCTTCTGGATTTCTGCTGTCTCCTTTACTTCAAAGGTTACATCATTTGCCACCTTATATCCATACGGTGCAGATTCCTCTCTGAGTGTGTACTTTCCGACAGGAAGTCTCTCAATCATATGCGTCTTTCCTGCTTCTGATGTCCAGCTTTCTACAAGCTTTCCATCAGCATCAATTACTGAAAGCTTTGCTCCAGGCAACTCTTTCTCTCCTGTGATATCAGTCTTTGAAATTTCTACCTTAATAGGTGCATTTTCAAATGCTGCCTCAAACTCGATAACCTTTACCTTATCTCCCTGATATGAAGCATCCACATCAAAAATCTTATCAGACTTCACATAGCCCTTTGGTGCCTCAATCTCTTTGACATAATACTGTCCAAGCGGAAGGTCAGAAGTAAATGTTACTTTGCCATCCTTTCCAGTAACACCTCTCTCAATCTGTGTATCTGCTTTGACAATGACTTTTCCATCTTTATTTACGATATCCTCTTTCGCAAATAAGCCGAATACTGCACCTTCAAGAGCATTCTTCGTCTCTGAATCAGTCTTTGTGACAGTAATCTGCACCTTCTGTCTCTCATTGGTTACATCCATTCCCGCAAATACAACCTTTGTATTCTGGTCGATATAGGAAAGGTCTGCGTCAATCGGTGTATCATCAAGTACAAATCCATCTAATGTCTTTGTCTCTACAAGATAATACTTGCCAAGTGGAAGGTCATCAATTCTTGCAATGCCCTTATCGTTCGTAACAATGGTTGCTACCTTGTCACCAGCTTTGTGGTATACAGTTCCAAGTCCGTCTGCACTCACAATATCCTCTTTTGCATATACATCAAAGGTTACTCCTGCGAGACTATCCTTGAAGTAATTGAAAATGAAATCATACCAGTGTCCCTTCATAAGAGTGGTATCTGTTACAAATTCGCCGTCCTTATTGATAACGATGGAACCTGTAGGAACTTCATCCTTCATCTCTACATGCTGCACTTTGCCTGTGTCCTCAACTGTAAACTGGATATCTGCTGCCTTGAGATATCCGTAAGGAGCAAATTCCTCACGAAGAGTGTAAGTCTCTCCAACTACAAGTCTCTTGATTACATGTGCTTCCTTAGCATCAGATGTCCATGTGTCTACCACATTTCCATCCTTATCAAGTACAGTAAGTGTTGCACCTGTAAGCTCTGCACCGCTTGTGATATCTGTCTTTGTAAACTCAAAGGTTGTAGGAGTGTTCTTATACTTGCTGTTATATACAGCAGTCTTAACATCCTGTCCCTGATATTTTGTATCAAAGTTTACTGCTTCCTCATTTGTCACATATCCGGCAGGCTTTACAAGCTCCCTTGCAACATATTTTGCAAATGGATAATTCTTAACAAAAGCAATCTTTCCATTCTCATCAGATGTTGCCTTCTCAAGAAGTGTGCCTTTCTCGATAATAACCCTGCCATCAGCATTCTTGATATCCTCATCTGCATAAAGACCAAATACTGCACCTGCAATCGGTGTGTTATCTTCTGCATCAAGCTTAGTCACTGACATATCAAGCTTCTGTCTGTCATCTGAGAAAGTAAGGCTTTCCTTGATAACAGGTGTCTTATCATCCACATATGTGAATGTCACTTTCTGCTCATTCGGATTTAATACATATCCGTATGGAGCTTCCACTTCCACAACTCTGTACTGTCCAAGAGGAAGATTCTTAGCTGTTGCCTTTCCATCCTTGCCAGTTGTAAGAGTTGTCACAAGGTCTCCCTTGCTGTAATACTTAATGCGGTTTCCGTCTGCATCCTTCTGGTTGTCTGCTGTGTAAATATCCTCGGCAGCATAAACTTTGAATTTTGCTCCGGCAAGTGAGCCTTCCTTATAAACAAACTCTTTCTCATATGAGCTTGCAAGAAGTCCACCCTTGAATCCGTCAAGTACCTCTCCCTTCTTTTCTACAGTCAACTCTCCGACTGCAGGGGCATCGGAATATTCCACAGTAATGATTGCATCATTTGTATCACCATCTGTTTCAAATGCTGTGTCAGTATCAACAGAGATGTTGACATACTTATCATTTACAACATATCCAAATGGTGCAGACACTTCCTCAATGCGGTAGTTACCGATTTTCAGTGCCTCCGGTAAGATTAAATCTCCGTCCTCATCAGTAAAGAATGAAGTATGCTTAACCTTTGACGGATAAGTCGTGTACTGGGTTACATATTCGTTCTTATCAATATTGAAGATCTTAAACTCTGCATTTGGTACAAGTACTGTCTGCTTTGTATCGGAATCCTTCTTGATTACACGAAGCTTTGCAGTAAACTCCCTGTCAAGGAATACTCTCCATGTCTGAGGCTTATCAGGATGATTCTCGCTGATTTTTACCTCAAATGGCTTGATTGTCTTCATGTTATGCGGTGTCTTTGACTCAATTACCACATAAGTTCCATAAGGAATTGCAATGGATACTGCATGTCCTTTGTCGTCTGATGTGATTGTTGTGGCTCCATTTTCACCGATTACTACTGGAGTTGCCTTATCAAAGTCATAGCTTCCATCTTCCTTTACAGGTAAAGATGATTTTAAATAAGCTGTAAACTCTGCACCTGCAAGCAGTCCTGCTTCAGTATCATCGCCATTGTCAGATACCTTGATAAGCTGGAATGGCTGCTTGATGACCTGCTCTGCTGAGGTTGTGCTTCTTGATACCTCTGCTACAAGGTCTCCCTCATAGTCGCAAACTACATCGTGCTCCTCTTCGTCTAAAAGATACCCCTCTGATGGAGTGATTTCTTTCACATAATAGTTTCCAAGGTAAAGGTTATTGACCTCTGCTTCGCCATTCTTATCTGTTGTAAGTGTTGCTACAAGGTCACCTGCTTTGAATACAGCTCCTGTTGCTCCGTCCGGATGCACGATATCGTTTCTTGCATAAAGACCATAAACTGCACCTTCAAGGCTTGCATCTCCCTGGGCTGCTGCCTTACCTGATTCCTTGTCTACCTTGTAGATATGAATCTTTGCTGTAGTTCTGTCATTTACAAATGTGTGACTGAATGATGCCTTTGCCTGTGTTTCAGGTAATACATTGAAATTGAAGCTGTAAACATCTTTACTGTTTCTGATATACGCATATGGTGCCTGTGTCTCTTGGATATAATATCCGTTTGAAATAGGCAGATCCACGCTGTAGCTGGCACTTCCGTCCTCACCTGTGGTTACTGTCTCAAGGGCTGTACCCTTTGTTACAATGACC
>ERZ1027259.670-NODE-670-length-8113-cov-3.164309_pt1 | contig 8113 bp, 9 predicted proteins | sample MGYA00519260_ERZ1027259 | MGnify/ENA primary metagenome ERZ1027259 (study PRJEB26926, sample SAMN06164549) | human gut metagenome | biome: ENVO:00009003; feature: ENVO:2100002; material: ENVO:00002003 | host: Homo sapiens | place: USA | collected 2012 ...
GAAACAGTCCATTTTTTAAAGGTCTTAGTGATAACGAGATATTATCCATATTGTATTGTGTAAATGCAACCGTAATTTCAAAAGAACGAGCTTCTTATATTTTCAGAGCAGGAGATTCTACTGAGGTAATGGGCCTTGTGGTGTCGGGCTGTGTTCTTGTAATGCAGGAAGATCTTTGGGGACATCGGAATATTCTGTCGAAATGTCATGCCGGAGATTTTTTTGGAGAACCATATGCGGCAAGCCTGGGAGCTGTTCTGAATATCAGTGTGGCAGCAGATGAGGATTGTGAGATTATTTTCTTAAATGTCCAAAGGCTTCTGGTTACTTGTCAAACTGCATGTGATCATCATCAGAAGCTGATACGTAACCTGGCCAGCGTCCTGGCAGATTATCTTTGTATTGATCGTGCAGCCATGTCTACAGAGATATCAAAGTTACAAAAAGAAGGCTTTATAAAAACAAATCGAAATCATTTTGAGCTGATTGCCTGTAATGAAACAGATTTACAAGCTGACAAATGATGGTATAATTCTTTTGTTGAGCGGATAGAAAGGGTATAGATATGAGAAAAGCAATCGTATATGCATCAGTACATCATGGAAATACAGAAAAAATAGTAAAAAGCATAGCAGAAAGATGTCAGGTTGATTTGATTGATGCAGTAAAACAGTCAGATGCAGATCTGAGAAGTTATGATATGATTGGGTTTGCATCAGGAATCTATTTTTCGAAATTTCATCAGTCGATATTAAAATTTGCAGAAAAGAATTTGTCAGATGACAAAAAGGTATTCCTGATCTGCACTTATGGTGGAAGTGCGAATTATAGATCCATAGAGCAGATTCTGGATAAAAAACATGCCAGCGTAGTAGGGAAATTTGGATGCAAAGGATATGATACATTTGGTCCCTTCAAACTGGTTGGAGGTATTGCAAAAGGACATCCGGATGATAAAGATATCCAAAATGCAGTAGAATTTGTAAAAGACTTATAAGAATATAAAGAAGAAATAGAAATTTTCTCTGTTTTCACCACAAAATATATAATTAAGTGAGTAGCTCATTGAAACCTTTATTGCAGGAATCAATGATGTGGATGATGGACAGAATAATACAAAGGAGCTGCAGAACAATGAAGACTCAAGTTCTGCAGCTTCTTTTGTGTAAATATGATGTGTCTTTTGCGGTTGAGATACAGCTATAGATTTTCCGGTCTGCAAAATAACGGCAGAGGGGACCGGGAAATCAGGTATGGCTTCCTTCGGTCAGGGAACAGCCATCCATCATGCGGATTCCGTTTATGGTATCCAGATAGGTGTCATACATTTCCTTCCATTCGTCAGAGGCATCCTCGGAGTACTGGCTGATAGTGGACAGAAGATCGTATTTTTTGCCATCGATTGTTTCGATGCGGCCGAGATAGCCCTGCCACACACTGTCCAGAGGCTGGTCTTCACCATCGTAATATCTGGCTTCCAGGGTCAGCACAGGAACATCCTCATTGTAATAAGTCAGTTTATATCCGCCATTTTCAGTTTCGGTCGTTTCATAACGGCAGAGATATTTCCAACGTTCCGGAGTAAGAACCTGGAAGTAATCCGTCATGGCCATATCTACAGACTCTGCGTAAATGAAATCTATGGATTTGATCAGCTCTGTAGCTTTCTTTTCAGCGACTTTATCATAGGTGTCTGACGGAGTCAGGATAAAAAGTCCAAATGTATAATCGTCAGTCTGGCATACAAGAGCATCTACATTTTTTTCTTCTTCGTTGACTTCGGTTAAGTATTGATATTTCGTGGCAGGATAAGATTCAAAGGTAAGATCCTTTTGGGTGATGATTTCACCCTTTACCGGGTAGTATTCTGCCAGAAAACCCTTCAGGGAAGAATCCTCCAGAGAGGAATTCGGTACTTTTAAAACAAAGGCAGTGCTTTTTCCGCCATTTACGGAACGCTGCTCGAAATAACCTTCTTTTTCGGGCATGGATTCTCTGATCGTATCATCGGCAGGGAATCCAACCCGCATATGAAGTTCGCCACGCTTTTCTGATTTAGAGTATTCTTCTGAAGAATCCCCGGAGGAGGAAGCAGCTTCTGATTCGGAATATTCCTGAAGATTGCCGTAGTCATCAATATAATATTTATCTCTGGAGCCAATATAAGTGGTTCCGGTAGCGTCCTCCAGCCACACACTGCCATCCTCATAATAATAATGAGGTTCAAAATAACCGTCCTGTTCGGTCCAGCCGGCATCGTTGCCTTCCATCAGCTCACCGGAATCCGGATCAGGGGCATAATTACCTTCGCCGATATATTCATCCTCGGAACCATTGCGGTACCAGTAATCTCCGTTTTCATCCTGCCAGATGTACTGACCATCATCAGTTGGAGGGTCAGAAGCGAGGGCTGGGATTGCAGATATGGAAAGAGCGATCAAGCCTGTTAAAAGAAATAAGATTTTTTTATGCATAGGCACCTCCTGATAAAAAGAACTTGTCTGTTAAGTATATTGTAACAGACAGATTCTGATATTCAGAAATGTGAAGAAAAAGAGACATTTACCGGCAGGTAAAAAGATATCCCTTACCATAAACCGAGACAATGTCATATTCATCGGTATCCTCGGCACCGATCTTGACACGAAGATTAAAGATATGCCGCCGTACTGTGCTGGTATCTGTTCCCGCACAGCTGCCCCATACTGCTTCATAGAGCTCCTTTGCAGAAAAAATCTTCTCCTGGTTTTCGGCAAGGAGACGCAGCAGGGAGAATTCGGTACGGGTAAGACCTGTGTCGGTATTATTGAGATATGCGTGACCGTCCGAAAGATCCAGCCGCAGGCTGCCGATGGTGATCTGACGGGAGGACTGAAATTTTTCTTTTATTTTTTCTTCCATTCGTTTCTGGCGTTCCAGAAGCATCTGGATCACGGCCAGAAATTCATCGAAATTATAAGGTTTGGTGAGATAATAGTCGCCTCCCTGCTGAAGCCCTTCTACCTTATCGCGGATATCGCTTTTTCCTGTGAGAAAAAGAACAGGGTTCATGGTTTTTTCGCGGAAGTGGCGGCAGATATCCAGGCCGTTTCCGTCCGGAAGCATAATGTCCAGGATGAGAAGATCCGGCAGCTGTTCTTCAAGCTGATGATAGACTTCGGAGACTGTCTGCGCAGTGCGAACATCGTAGCCACGGCGCCGCAGCATCCGGCAGTTGGTATTCAGCACCTGTTCTTCATCCTCAACCATAAGGATAAGCGATTTATTTTCATTCATATATTTATGACTCCTCCTCCGGAAGTGAGAAGAACACCTGAGTTCCCTCGCCTTCTTTACTTTTCAGCCATATTTTGCCGCCATGGGCAGTGATGATCTGATGACAGACATAGAGGCCTATGCCGTGCCGCCAGTAATCTTTATCTGCAGAAACATAACCCTTGAGCGCGTTTTTTCGCATTTCTTCTGACATGCCGGTTCCGGTGTCGGAGACGCAGATGGTCTGCCAGCCCGGTTCGCCTGTAAGGGAAATGGTGATGGTTCCGTTTTGAGTGTGACGATCTGCATTGGAGATCAGATTGGTGATAACCTGGATCAGCCGTTCCGGGTCTGCAGAGATTTCCGGGAGGTCAGATTGTATCGTAAGGACCAGCTGGTTATTCCCGGAACTTGGATGACTGCTGAAATCTTTTTCTACAGAATGTAAAAGTGCTCCCAGATCTGATGGTACAAGAGAAAGGGCCAGCCGGTCTGCTTCCGTGGCAAAAGGAGTTACAAAGTGCGGAAAATGGTATGCGACCAGACACAGTCCTATATATAGGACAATCTCCAGCAGAGAAACGATCAGAGCCCGTCTTTTTTCCAGCATCAGCACGGTAAAAATAATGGCAAACACGAAGAAAGCAGGCATACCGCCATGATATCCGCCGCTGGTAAAAAACATCACCGGAAAAACGATCAGAAAAATCATGACAATGGTGATCAGATAACATCGTTGATATTTCTCACTGTAATAGGAATAAAGAAAAAGTCCTCCTGAGACGGCGACCAGCACAAGGTTGATCAGGACATTTCCCCAGGAACCGGTTCCTAGACTGAGAAGGGCCATGATCAGGCTGATCACAGTGCCTCCTAAAGCCAGGATATTAAACAGCCGGACACGAAAATCAAGGGTGAGACTGAATAATGAGTGAAAAAAATGATGTATTTCCTGCATTGAAAAATCCTCCAGTAAAAAGAAAACAATGGGAAAGCTTCTGAAGTTACTGTGATTTTATCACAAACAGAGTAAGAAAAACAGTCTGGTTATGTGAAATCGGAGGAGGCGTGAAATGTAATGGAAACTGGATTGGAAAAAATATGGAAAACTGGATAACCGTTAGAGTGAAGGATTAAGATGATTGTAAAACATGCACTTTGTAGGCTATGATTCCTGCCCGATATTTTGTATAATATTACCATAAAATATACGGCAGGAGGTAAGTGTTATGGCATTTTCACTTGACAGCAAAGTAAAGGATATCCTGAAAAATCCGGAAGCGTCAGCAGTTCTGGATAAGTACAGCCCTGACGCTTCAAAAAATCCACAGATGAAACTGGTTGGTGGTCTGACCTTACGGAAACTGGCATCTTTCCCGCAGTCGGCATTTTTGAAACCACATCTGGAAGAACTGGAAAAAGAGCTTCAGGCAATCGAATAATCTTCAAAAAAGAAGCAGTCTCCAATTTGGAGACTGTTTCTTTTTTTGAACTCAAATCTGGAAATATTTTTCTGTGTGAAGTAGATCACAAACTTTTTAGACATGGCATAGGCCAGACCAGCGCGGAAAAACTCACCTTTGACCATATTGACGGTTCCAATTGCATTGATGCGGATGATATTTTCTGTTGTTGTGTCGCTCGGTGAGACTCATATATATCCTCCCTTATTTTTTAGAAACATGTCCAGCCGCCGTCACATTTAAGTTCTTCACCGTTAACATAGCGGGACTGGTCGCTTGCGAGAAACAGGATTGCGTCAGCCAAGTCCTCCGGCATAGCAAGCTCACCGGAGAAGTTCAGCAGCATGCTGGTTCGGCCAAAGCCGAACTCGTCGGAAGGAGGCATGACCAGAGGAATGTCAGTTACGACACCACCGGGTGAAAGTGCATTACAGCGGATGCCTTCTTCCATGTACATGAATGCTGTGTTTTTTGTTGCTGCCAGCACAGCACCCTTGCTTGCACAGTAGGCAGCACCGGAAGTCTGGTGTGTTGCGCCGACGGAGCAGATGTTGACGATTACGCCACCGTTGCCCTGTGCAAGATACTGTCTGCATTCTTCACGCATTCCATACATGAGACCAAATGTGTTGATGCGGAATGTTTCCATAAGCATTGTGTCAGACATGTCCGCAATAGCGGTGTTGTCATCCATGATACCGGCATCGTTTACGGCGATATCCAGTTTTCCGAATGTCTCCACTGCTTTTTTTACCATGTTTACAGCAGTTGCCGGATCACCGACATCACCTGCATGCCAGATTATCTCGCCAGGTAGTTCGCTGCATTCTTCGGCCAGGTCTCTAAGACGCTCTTCGCGGCGAGCAACCGCCACGACCTTGGCACCTTCACGGCAGAACAGTTCTGCTGTGGCACGGCCGATACCTGCAGATGCACCTGTTACGATACAGACTTTTCCATCTAATCTTCCCATAATGTCCTCCTTTCTCAGCAGAAAACTTTGTTTACCACGATGGCTGGAGAATCATTGCAGCCAACGGTCAGCTCCGCACCATCGGGTATGTCAGCGCGGACGGTGGCAAAACCAATGTTTTTGTCGACTGTATAGCCGTAGATTGTCTGTGCACAGCGGCCGACTTCCACACCGTACCAGTATACACGCTCCCAGATGGAGATATCTTCTGTTGATTCACGTGAAAATTCAAGACCGACCATACGATATTTCGGATGTTCTTTACGCGCCAGTGCTGCCTCTTTACCAATGAAATCTTTATCAGCGGCAACGGCCCATCCGAGTCCACACTCATATGGACTCAGGTGCTTAAAGTCCTGTTTGAGCGCGAAGCCTTTTTCCATTGGGATAGATCGGACATAGACTTCAAGAGTTTGAAGTTCACGTCCTCCGACAGCTTCGACAGCTTTCAGTGCTAAATTGTGAATTTCTGCACTCTTATCAAATGCAGAATAGATTTCATAGCCATTTTCACCGGTGAAGCCGGAACGGTGAATATAGACAGGAATATCGCCAATCTTACGCTCGCAGATGCCAAACCGTTTGAGTTCGTCAATCGGTTTATCTAACATGGCATTCATCGCATTGATACTATCAGGTCCCTGTATGGCATACATATCCCAGTCATAGGTGATGATTTTTGTCTGAATATCAGCTGTACCTTTGTGCTTCTCAATCCACGGTAGCAAACGTGGTCCATAGAGGTCGGAGACCCAGTACAGACCATCTGCCATGTGCATGACGATCACATCGTCAATGATTTCACCGTTTTCATCCAGCGATGCGGTGTATTTTGAACGTCCGACAGCAACTTTGGAAATGTTGCTGATATAAATCTTTTGAAGAACCTCCAGTGCGTCTTTGCCGGTAATCTCTACGATATCGTGTGTCCAGCGGTAAAATCCCACACCCTTACGTATAGCATCAGCGTCTGCGCGTGCGACGTTATCTTCTCTAAACAGCATATTTTGTCCTCCTCCTTTACAGCATTCGCGAGTCTTCCTTGCGGATGACCTTGATGTACATTTCTTCTTCGTCACGATTTTCGATTACACAGGACCATTCCGTGCTGACCAGCGTTTTAGCTGCACCATTCCACTGTGCCTCGTAGGCATCTACCAGTTCATCCAGAGGTGCCATCTCATAACGGGCAGTAAAGTCCTCTGATTTGACCTTGATCCAGGTTTCATCCTTGGTCCAGCGAACCATCTCATAGGGGACCTGTTGTACGTCCAGCATATAGCGGATATATCCGCCGAGAATACGGCCGTCGTTCTCGTCCATATCATGAGGAATGCCCAGAAAACTCCGCAGACCTTCTTTTGCAAAGGGATCGATAAACTGATTTTTACCGGCAGTAGCAAAGATAATGCGGAATACTCGCATGAATTCATCTTCATCAGGCGCCATCTCTTTAATAGCCATCATTGGGAACTGGATAGACCATACCCAGCCCATTTGCGCAACCCAGTGATATGCTTTTTCCAGCGATGTTTCCTCGCCGAAGTTCTGTGTGTATTGACCATTACGCAGACACTGACCATCTTTGACCATGCGTTCTCGAGGCGTATCATGAATAGGATCTACAGGTTGCTGCATATGTTCCAGCCAATCCTGCTTCGGCAGTCCATAGACATCCCGTCGTTCTGCCACGACACGACAGTGCTTGTTACCACAGCCTCGTGCCTGGCACATATTCAGTGCCACTTCGTTTTCTGTTCCGTTGGAAGAAGCCAGATCGAAGTTTGCAGTGAACATACTGGTGGTCATATTGCACAGTTCGCTGCCCACAATATCCCAGGGACAGGTATCCAGCTCTTTTTCCACTCGATTTCGGGTAAACTGTATTACTCGACCGGCCATATTTTCCCATTCATCGCCGGAGTCACCGGTAATGCCACCAAGCCAGCTGGATTTTTCACAAAGCTCCGGGATGTTAAATGCTTCATAGAGAGCAGCATTAACATAGTTTTTCTGTTCATCGGGGCTTCCTGCAACTGCCATATTCATCATATTGGCAATATTGCAGATGGCTGCGGTGCGTTTTTCCCAGTTAGGTTCAAAAATGCGCATGACCTGAAAAAGATTGGCAGTCATAGCGGCAATTTGGCGATTCAGCTGTCGATAGGCTTCTTCCTCCGTAATTAGTCTGCCCCAGGCAGTTGAAAAGCATTTTTTCGTCTCCAGTTTTTCTTTTAGCATGGTATACCTCCTGTCTACTTTTGTTTTGATTTATTATAGTCAAAAAATACTGCATCGAACATTCTACAAAAAGATGGTTTTTATCTTCTTCTTTACATACAATTTGTATTCTAAAAAACCATACAATTTATATGCTGTCTCTTATACACATCTCCGAGCCCACGAGACGGACTCCTATCTC
>ERZ1027259.678-NODE-678-length-7928-cov-5.386638_pt1 | contig 7928 bp, 8 predicted proteins | sample MGYA00519260_ERZ1027259 | MGnify/ENA primary metagenome ERZ1027259 (study PRJEB26926, sample SAMN06164549) | human gut metagenome | biome: ENVO:00009003; feature: ENVO:2100002; material: ENVO:00002003 | host: Homo sapiens | place: USA | collected 2012 ...
CGAGATAGGAGTCCGTCTCGTGGGCTCGGAGATGTGTATAAGAGACAGTTATAATCCGGGGTACCATAGGTGGGCTCGTGCATATCCCAAGGAGAAAGATACACGCCAAAATCCAGTCCGCCGGCAGCGCAGGCGTCAGACACCTGCTTCACAATATCGCCGTCAAAGTCCGTGTTCTTTACACTGAACGATGTGTATGCACTGGGCCACAGACAAAAACCGTCGTGGTGCTTACAGGTAAGAATGATACCGCTGGCACCGGCAGCCTTCACCGTGCGCACCCATTGCTCCGGCTTGATCTTCTTAATGGTAAAGTCCTGCACCGTTTCTTTGCCGCTGCCCCACTCCCGCTGATTGGCAGTATTCATACCAAAGTGCATAAAGCAGTAAAAAGGCTGCTGTGCCAAGTGAACCTGGTTGGGGCGCGGCACCACGCCAATGTAACGCTCCACTTCGCTGTCATTCAGCGGCACACCGCCGTTGGTGGTGGTCCAGTTCTGGTCAAAATTCGGCTTCATCTTATTCCCTCTCTCTTCCTCGGTTGTAGCAACTGAAATAGCGACCTTTATCGCCCATATACCAAGGCAGTTTCATACGCAGGTAACGCAGTTTGTCCCCCAGGCGCATAGTGTAGTCAAAGGGGCGATCCTCGACCCGGTCATAAAGCGGGGTTGCACAAGGCACAGCCACTGTATTCAGCTCTGTTGCAGCCAAAACCAGTGTTTCTTCATCCCGGGGCAATACCACTGTGTCGCCGCCCTGCACATTTAAGATCAAAATATAGAAGTACAGCTCCTTGGCAATGGCGTCCGTACCGTCTGCGTTATGGCTGTGGGTACTTACATACCCCAGCTGTCCCTCTTGAATATGGGCGGTCTCGTGCAGATCGTACAGATCCCAGCTTGCAAAACGCCGGGTACGGCTCAGTACCGAGCAAGGCACCGTTTTTCCACCTACAGTAAAGTCTAAAATCCGATTACTGTCCGCAGACAACAGCAGCGCCAGCCGGCGGGTATCTTTCTTTAAGGTCAGGGTCTGACCGGCAAGGCGCAAGGCGTTCTTGCCGTCCTTTGCAATAGCAAAAGGAATACCGGCAGCCGTGACCTGATCGCCGATCCGCTCCGCAGGAATAGACAGGGGCAGCTCGCCCTGCTCGCCTTGCTTGGTGATCAACTGCACGTTCATAGGCAGTGTGAGAGGCGTTGCCTTGGCAGCGTGACCCACCTGCGGCGCCGGTTGCAGCCGTAGGGCAAAGGTCTTAATCTGATACGGTGTAAAGTCCGTAACCAGGCAGCCGTCTTTTACCGTTGCCGGGCCTTTTTCTTCTTCAGAGGCAAACAGCTCTCGGGCTTCTGCCACGCCGGCACCCAGGCGCAGGGCGTAGTGCTCCACTGGCGTACCGGCGCCCTCGTTCAAGCGCACCACGATCTCGTCGCCGTCCTCTGCGAACTTCATTGCCCGCAGCACCACCTGGGGGTGAGAGGCATGTCCAAAACTGTACGCAGTACCCAGCACGCCCGGGTGCTTTGGCTCCACATACCCGGTCAGGGGCTGCAAAAAGGCACGGGCTTGATTTTGCGTATCGGCGCCCACCTGCCCTTTATGGGAGAACAGGGCATAGCTGTATCGGTTCAGTCCCAGGTCCATCATAGATTGCATGGAATCGATCCGGTAATTGCGTACCGGGCTGTGCAGCACGGTCATACGCAGGGTATTGTCCTTATATTTGTCCCAGCCGTACTTGCACTCGCTAAGCACAGACACGCCCCAGTCGCCGCTTTTATCCGTCAGATCCACCCAGTTTTGAGCAGGCACTTCAAACAGCTTTTCCGTCATATTTCCCCGGCGAATGGCGCCCAGCCCCAGGTCAAAGGTAGCCTCCGGGTTGGTGCAGGCAAATGCAAATTTGTTCTTTGCCATCGTGTGCAGACTGCGCCACTCGATCTCAGAATACACCTCTACCCGGCTGCCGCCGTCGGTGAGGGCAATGATATTCTTAAAGGTAGAGTCCCCATCCTTTTGCTCCACACAGAAGGACACCCGCGCCGGGCCTTTTTCCTGAATGGTCACCGTCACCGGGTTTGGCAGGCGGTCCGGGTCCTTGTTGGCTTCTTTATAATTCATTTCCCAGGCAGGCCAGGGCTTAGAGCCGGTGTACTTAAACAGTCCCAGGCTGATGGGCTCCGACAGCAGTTCCTGCTCGTCCATTTCTTTGTCCAGGATGGAGGTGATGTTGCCCTTTTTGTTCAGGCGCACAACGTATTTTTGGTTCTCCATCTGATTTTCGCCGCTGATGGACAGGCTGCCCCGCAGACGGCAGGGCACATCGGAGGGCCGCACATCATAGACCGCAAAGCCCAAGGCAGGCACCGTGGCAACAAATACCAGCTCCGCCGTGCCATTCTCGTAGCGGTTCACCTGACTTTTCACTTCCCTGCCCTTGGGGTCGTATACCCGCGCACAGGCCTTGGGCCAGTGGGGCAGCTCCAGAGTCACCGCATCCGTGCGGGCCACTTCCAGACTGTTAAATACCGTCACCGGCGTGCCGGCGCAGAAGTCCGTTTTCAGCAGACTGCCCACAGACCCGGCAGCTTGGGTCAACTCACCGGCAAAGCCGTTCATGGCCATACCGTAGTCGTTCCAGCTGCGGCGATAGGCGCGCTGCACGGAGGTGCCCGGCAGATCATCGTGGAACTGATGAGCGATGGTACGCTTCCAGTTCAGCTCCATAGCCTCTTTATTGTAATGGGCGGTGCCCAGATAATCCGCCACTACGCCGGAACGCTCCGCCATATCCGCCAGTTCCTGGCAGCGGCGGTTCCAGCGCTTACCCACGGCCCGGGAAGTGTAGCCGCCAACGCCGTGATTTTGCATCACCAGTTCCGTCTCCCACCGGGGCAGCTTGGCTTTTTGCTCCGGGGTCAGCTGGGCGTTCAGGTCACGGAACAGATCATCCGCACCGGACGCCAGCACCTGCACATCGCTGTCTTTGTTTTTGTTGATCTCCTGCTCTACAAAGGCCACAGAGGCTTCCTTGGGCGCACCGCCCCGATCGCCGATCCCGTGAAAAATCATAGTGCTGTTCAGATCGTATTTTTCGTTTTCATCCAGCTTTTGCTGCACAAAATCCCAGTCCCGCAGCTTCTTCAGTGTAAAGTAATAATCGTGAGGGTTCAGACTGGCCAGCACCTGCGCGCCGTCCGGCCCTTGCCACACGCCAATATCAAAAGGAATGCCGTAGGCACCGCCCCAACCCAGCTTTTGGGTCGTAAAGCCCATCAGGTTGGCGTGGGCTATAATGCTGGGCAGCGCCCAACCGAAGCCAAAGCAGTCCGGCAGATAAATATCCACTGAGCGCTTGCCGATTTTTTTCTCAAAATAGCGATTGCCGTAAAGAATATTTCGAAAGAGTGCCTCCGGCGACGGCACATTCACATCGCCATTCTCAAAGGCGGAGCCGCAAACGCTCCACCGCCCCTGGGCAATATAGTCCCGCATTTGGGCGTAAAGTTCCGGGTAATATTCCTCCATCAGCTCGTAACGATAGCTGCCCTCAAAATTGAAGTGATAGGTGGGATATTTTTGGAACAGTGCAAAGTTGTCCACCAAGGTATTGTAGATGTACCGGGACACGGTGGTCTCAAAGTCCCAGGACCAAATGGTATCCAAGTGGGCCGTAGCCACAGTATAGATTTTTTTTTGCATCGGAAGTCCCCCTTATGTGGTCATTGTATCATTATTTTCAGGGGATTGCAACACTGTACTGCCCCATAGAAATAGGAAAAATCACACACCCTTCTCCCGAATCAAAAAGAATACGCAGGATCTAAAACAAAATGCCATTTTCTCTGTAATCTATTTTAGGTGCAAATCGGCTGTGGTCCGTTTGCTTCTCTTCACAGCTGTGATAAGAAGTTAATCCTATTGCCGAAAAATAGGACGCAAGTGAAAGACAGGACAGGCGTGCCGAGAATACGCTTTCACGACTTACGGCACAGTTTTGCCACCTTATCCCTTGAGCAAGGAATGGACATTAAAACAGTATCGCACATGTTAGGTCACACAGACGCAGGCTTTACAATGAACACCTATATGCACGTAACGGATTCCATGCAAGAAAATGTTGCAAACACAATGGGAAATTTACTCGGCGGAAATGTGGCAAATTCATAAATGGTCAAAGAATCATTAAATACAAACCATACTTTACATATTTATCATTTTCATAAATACTACGACTTAAAATATGTTCTATATCAATATCCCATTTTTCTCTATAAAATAAATCTTCTTTTACTTGTTTTATAGATACGTTATAAGAAGCTTTTATTGAATTGTCGATATAACGCAATGCCAATAACAAATGTGGCTTTTACAAAGTTTTTGAATTTCTCATTATTTTTATATTTACCAATATTTTCTTCTAGATATTTATAAATTTTTGTAAAGATCATATTTCCCTGTTTATCTCATTATACGCCTTTAAGTATTCATTTGGATAATTCAACTTGTACCAAAGCAACTTAAATGAAACAATCATATATTCGACAGAATGTGCTTTAGGGAACAAATAACTGATTTCCTTAGCAGAATCAATATACCAATCAGGAACGCCTATTTCGCAAAGCGCATTCTTGTATTTTGATAATTCTCTTTTTGCTCTGCCTTTCCTTATTATCTCACTTATTTTATAGCAATCAAGATGACTTATCGGTGCGTCATTACCATTTCTTTCGATATATTCTTTTCTTTTTTTGTCAAGATAAAGCAATACATCATCCCTAAAAGCTATTACGCTTTCAAAATCACAAGCATTATTTTCAAACATTTTTTCCGTATTATAAACATAAGCGCCTGTTGAATGAAGCAAACCGTTTAATACAACCACATCTGAAAATTTTTGCGGTTGAGTTCGTTCAATCTGCTTTTTGACATACGCTGTACCCATTTCAGGAAGAAAGTCAGTATTTACTTCCTTAATCGATTTTAACAATTTCGCATTATCTGCCAAATCGTTTTCGGACGGTTCGACTCCCGTCTTTTCTTTCAGAATTTTCAGCATTTGAACAGCATCGTTACCGAGAATATCCAGCCAAAACAAAGTTTCATAAAGAGCATCTTTGTATTTTTCGCATAAAATCATCAATGTATTTTTGTATGTATTGTTCATTATATTTTCTCCTAATCTAAAAAGCATTTATAATGCTTGCTGTAATCTAACTTAACAATCGGTTCGTCCTTAATTTTAAACGCATCTTTTATGTTTGGAATAAACCCGTTTGATATATTTGGATTCATATAAACAATCGCTTTATTTTTAGTTCTTTTGACAACTCTGCCACGATGGTAGTAATTATACGGCTTGTTGCAATTTTGGGGCTTAACATATTTCCACAGTTTTTCGTGATTGTATGTATCTCCAGATTTTGCAATGCCGTCGGGATATTTACTTTTATTAAACGGAATTGCAAGCAACTTATTATCAATTAACCAAAACACGCCTTGCTTCATATCATCACCCTTTCTTGATGCGATTATATAAAACGCTATGTGCCGAATTTCGGGCATAATAAAACACCACAATGATTTCTCACTGTGGTGTCAAAGAGAATATTATGCTTTTGAATTCATCAATTCGATTGCTTTATCAAGAACAGGATTTAATTGTTCTGATAAGTATTGTTCAGAACTATATTTTGCATAAGCTCCATGATAAGTGCAGAGTAAAATAATAGGTTTGTTTCCTATGTGGCCTTTGTACAATGAAGTTTCATTATATTTTCCAAAACTCAATTCAGGCTCATTAAATTCGTAATTATCTTTCATTTTATCAAACAGCCCTTTGGGCCATTGAGAAGTTTGAATAACAATAATATCCGGACATAGATAATTTATTTCATCAAGCAAAATTTCTGGACAATGTTCCTTCATTCCTACTGTATGTGAAAGCCCTCGTGTTTCATTCGGGCTATCTTTTGAGACGAATGCACAACGATACAAATTCGTTAATGCGAATTTATCTGTTAGATTTAATTGGTCATCATTATTGATTTCAACTTTCTTAGGCTTCGGGCATTTACCATAAGAGGACAACAAATATTGCATTATATATAGTAAGCCATTATAGTGAGCATTATTTGCAGTTGATGAAGGTCTTGAAAAAGCGTTCACAACATTATATTCGTTAACATAATCACAAAAGCCCTCAATTCCTACAAATAAGATTTTAGGCAACTTATCTTTGCCATAGTTTTCGCCTATTCTTACACGGTCACATTGATGCTTTGGTTGCTTGTTCTTTAAACGTTTTTTGCAAATGCCATAATATCTACATTCACCATGCTCGCCTGTGTAATACTTTTTATAGACTGTTTCAATTAAACTGTTTTCTAATTCCGTCAAACTAATCACCCACCTGATTATAACAAATCAAACAGCTAATTACAACATTCATCAATCCTTACTGCTGAGCATATCGGCTAAAGCATCATCCATTTTCTTTTGTGCCGAAGCCTCTAAATCCTTTGAATGTGCACCACGCTTTGCATTTGGATTTTTGATTCTCATAATAAACCTCCGAAAAATAAATATAGATAAAAAACAGAGCTTCTCCGCTTTCATCTATATAATCGCAAATGTCCATAGAACTTGGTCCACAATTTCATGTTTTTTATTTCTGCTTATATGATAACTCAAACGATGCCCGCTTTTTATCTTGCAAAAAGTTTCTATAATTTTTCAAAAACACATCAACAAAGCCATGGGTGACACACCGGCAGGCAATGCCCGCCGTGTGATCAACGCCTTGAAAAAGTTCCAAAAGTTTGCGGATAAGGACAAGGAACACCTGGACAAGGTGGTTCCCAGAAATGAGGAGCTTTAGAACCTTGTGCGGTCACCGGATCATTCCTATTCGGATCAATTGGCGGCCCGCGAAAAAGAAGCCAGCCGGCTTCGCGCGCAAATCGCCGTGTGTGCGGCGTGCGGAGCCTTCACCGATTCGCGCCAATTGTACCTGCTGTCGGTCCACGCTCTGAGGCTTGTGACCCGTTTTTGCCCCATGCTAACTTGTATAATTAGAAACACTGTGATAGAATATGAAAAAAGAAGGGATCTCATGCCCGTGAAACAGCCGAAAAAGCTGCTGATTATGAACATTTTGGATATCCTGCGGAAGTATTCCGACGAGGAACATCGCCTGAGTCAGAAGGACATCGCCGAGATTCTGAAAACCGAATACGATATGACCGCTGACCGCAAAGCCATCCGGCGGAACATTCTGAACCTCATGGACTGCGGCTACAACATCGAGTACAGCGAGTCTATCCGCATGGTGCCGAACCCCAAAACCGGCCAGCCGGTGGAGAGCTACCTGTGGTCGGACTTCTATCTGGAGCGGGACTTCACCGACGGCGAGCTGCGGCTGCTCATTGATGGCCTGCTGTTCTCCAAGCACATCCCTTACAGCCAGTGTAAGGAGCTGGTGAACAAGCTGGAGGGCCTGTCCAATGTGTATTTCCGCAGCCGGGTGAAGCACATTGCCCGCCTGCCGGAGGACAAGACCGACAACAAGCAGCTCTTTCTCACCATCGAGCTGTTGGACGAGGCCATCAGCCGGGGACGGAGGATCAGTTTCAAGTATCTGGAATACGGCACGGACAAGCGGCAGCATAGCAAGATCCGCCCCGACGGCACAGAGCGGGTGTACATCATCTCTCCTTACCAAATGGCAGCCAAGGAGGGGAAATATTACCTGAGACGGTGCTGGAGCCCCAGCGCCTGCAGGAAAAGGTTAAAAGCACTTTAGAGAAGGCGCTGGAGAAATATGAATAATATAAGCAAAGGAGATAGCACTATGAATCAGCTTGCCGACAACAAAAAACTAATGGATTTTCTGCTGTATAGCTACTTTGGATTCAGCAGTGGAG
>ERZ1027259.706-NODE-706-length-7663-cov-4.538381_pt1 | contig 7663 bp, 8 predicted proteins | sample MGYA00519260_ERZ1027259 | MGnify/ENA primary metagenome ERZ1027259 (study PRJEB26926, sample SAMN06164549) | human gut metagenome | biome: ENVO:00009003; feature: ENVO:2100002; material: ENVO:00002003 | host: Homo sapiens | place: USA | collected 2012 ...
CTCGGATAACGCAGCGGCCAAAAGCCAGGGCATCAAGCAGCTCATGGCGGGCGGCGGCATCATCGTGCTGGGCACGACCCTGATCCCTCTGCTGTCTACCCTGTTTTAAGGGTAGCTGCCGATGGGTATTCTCACCGAATGGATCACGGAATGGCTCAAAGGGCTTTTGATCGAGGGCATCATGGGAAACCTCGAGGGGCTGTTTGACACGGTGAATACCCGCGTCGGGGAAATATCCGTACAGGTGGGGACTACCCCGGCGGCATGGAACGCCGGGGTGTTCTCCCTGATACGGCAGCTTTCCGAAACGGTGATATTGCCGATTGCCGGATTGATCCTGACCTTCGTTGCCACCTATGAGCTGATCCAGATGATACTGGAAAAGAACAATATGCACGAGTTCGACGTGGCGAATATCTACAAATGGGTATTCAAAACCACTTGTGCCATCCTGATCCTGTCCAACACGTTCAATATCGTCATGGCAGTCTTTGACGTGTCCCAAAGCGTGATCGCAAGCGCGGCGGGCATCGTCACAGGCGCAACCAACATCACGCCGGATATGCTGGCTGATCTGGAAATGACCCTTGAAACGATGGAGCTTGGCTCTCTGCTGGGCCTGTTCCTGCAATCGTTCCTCATTAAGTTTACCATGCTGGCGCTGAACATTTTTATTTTCGTGATCGTCTATGGCCGCATGATCGAGATATATCTGCTGACCAGTTTAGCCCCCATCCCCGTGGCGACGCTCTCTAACCGGGAGCTTGGCGCGATGGGCCAGAATTATCTGCGCTCCCTGTTTGCCGTGGGCTTTCAGGGTATGCTGATCCTTGTCTGCGTTGCCATCTATGCGGTACTCATTCAGGGGATCGCCACAGGCGGAGATCCCATCGGCGCGATTTGGGGCTGTATCGGCTATACGGTGCTTTTGTGCTTCATGCTGATGAAAACCGGGACGATCTCCAAAAGCATCTTCAGCGCCCATTGAGAAAGGAAAGGTGATCTTATCGCTGATACCGCCGCTTCTGGTCATGGTGGCCAGAGGCCGATCCCGGAGGGCCTGCACCTCTCTGACGGCATTGAGGGCCTGCGTTCCCTGCCGAAGCATAGCGTGGATATGTTGCTGACCGATCCGCCCTACGGCACGACCCGGAACTTTTGGGATGTGCCGCTGCCGCTCCCGGAACTGTGGGAGGCGGTGAAATGGGCCGTCAAGCCGGAGGGCGCGGTGCTGTTTTTCGCACAATGCCCCTATGACAAGGTGCTGGGCGCGTCCAACCTCGCCATGCTCCGTTATGAGTGGGTATGGTACAAAAGCCGCTGCACGGGTTTTCTCAATGCCCGCCGCGCTCCGCTGAAAAAGACGGAGAACATTCTGGTGTTCTACCAAAAGTCCCCGGCCTATTTCCCGCAGTTTGAACAGGGCAAGCCGTACAAGAAAATTCACCGTTGCAGCGGGAACAGCCCCAACTACGGAAAGTTTGAACGCACCAGCGGCGAGTCCGACGGGCGGCGCTTTCCGGGGAATGTGCTGGCGTTCCCCACGGTGACAACGACGGTACATCCCACGCAGAAGCCCGTGGCCCTGTGCGAGTACCTGATCCGCACCTACACACGTCCCGGCGAGGTGGTGGTAGACATCTGCGCTGGCTCCGGCACAACTGCCGTGGCCGCGCTGAACACGGGCCGCCGCTTCGTCTGCTTTGAAACCGCCCCGGCCTTTTACGGCCCCGCCACGGAGCGCATCCGGCGGGCGCAGGAGGCTGTGGTATCTGGCGGGAAAGGAGAATGATGACAGGAACCTACGAAATTATTTACGCCGATCCCCCGTGGCGCTACTCCGCAAAGAAAGTGCAGGGGGCGGCAGAAAACCATTACCCCACCATGAGCATTGATGAATTGTGCGCGCTGCCTGTGGCCGAGCTTGCGGCCAAGGACAGCGCCCTTTTCATGTGGGCCACGTTCCCACAGCTCCCGGAGGCCCTGCGGCTCATCCGTGCGTGGGGCTTCACCTATAAAAGCGTCGCTTTTGTCTGGCTCAAAAAGAACAAAAAGGCGGATAGCTGGTTTTATGGGCTGGGCTTCTGGACGCGGGCCAACGCCGAGGTCTGCCTGCTGGCGACCAAGGGACACCCCAAGCGGCAGGCCGCCGATATTCACCAATTTATCATTTCTCCCATCGAGGCCCACAGCAAAAAGCCGGACGAAACGCGGAACAAGATCGTTGCCCTCATGGGCGACAGGCCCCGCGTGGAGCTGTTCGCACGGCAGACCCCTCCCGGCTGGGACGTGTGGGGCAACGAGGTGGAGCCGACAGCAGGCCTCTGGTCACGGTGGCCAGAAGATAGCGGAAAGGAGGACGTTACTTGCCCTATGTGAATGTTCCCAACGATCTTTCCAAGATCAAGACGAAAATTGCCTTTAACCTCACCCGCCGCCAGCTTATCTGCTTCGGCGGCGCGGCTGCCGTGGGTATCCCCGTGTATCTGCTGACCCGTCACGCGCTGGGCGGCACCGGGGCGATGTTCCTGATGATCGCGCTCATGCTCCCGGCCTTTTTCATGGCGATGTATGAGCGTGATGGCCTGCCCTTTGAAAAGGTGGCCCGGAATATCATCCGGGCCAAGTTCCTGCGGCCCGGTGTGAGGCCCTATCAGACACAGAATATCTACGCCCCGTTTGCGGGAAAGGAGGTCACACTTGAGCAAAAGCCCCAAGAAGTCAAAAAGCCTGACGCGGGCCGGTAATCGTCCGGCGACCATATCGGCCCAGCAGACCATTCCCTATGTGCGGATGCTGCCAGACGGCATTTGTCAGCTCCCCGGCGGTGTCTACACAAAAACGCTGGAATATGAGGACATCAACTATTCCGTTGCGTCCGCCGAGGATCAGACGGCCATTTTCGGTGGCTGGAGTTCGTGGCTGAATTATTTTGACAGTTCGCTGCCGTTCCAGCTTTCCTTTGTCAACCGCCGCAGCCGCTCCGGGAGCCGCTACAAGGTGAATATCTCCGAGGCGGATGACCGCTTCAACAGCGTCCGCACGGAATACACGGGGATGCTGAAAAACCAGATCGCCAAAAGCAACAACGGTATCGAACGGGCCAAGTACGTCACCTTTTGCATCCCCGCTGAAAATGTGGCCGCCGCCCGTCCCCGTTTGGAACGTGTAGAGGCGGACGTGATCGGCAACTTTAAGCGGCTGGGGGTACAGAGCCAGCCCCTTGACGGGCGGGAGCGTCTAGCCCTGCTGCACGGCCAGCTTCACCCCGGCAGCCGGGAGCCGTTCCGCTTCAAGTGGGCGGACATCGCCCATACGGGCATGGGAACGAAAGACTTTATCGTGCCGGACAGCTTCGACTTCCGGCAGAGCCGCTCGTTCCGCGTGGGCCAGACATGGGGCGCGGCGTCCTATTTGCAGATCATGGCGTCGGAGCTGTCGGACAAGCTGCTGTTGGAGATTTTGGAGTTGGATGCCGAGCTGACTGTCACCATGCACATTCAGACGGTGGACCAGGTCAAGGCCATTAAAACGGTCAAGGGAAAAATCTCCGACATCGACAAGATGAAAGTGGAGGAGCAGCGCAAGGCCACCCGCGCCGGATATGACCCTGACATTCTTCCGCCCGATCTCGTCACCTTTTCCAAGGATGCCGCCGAGCTGCTGGCCGACCTGCAAAGCCGCAACGAGCGAATGTTCCTCTTGACGTTCCTGATCGTCAACACCGCCCCCACGCGGGAGCGGCTGGAAAACGACATTTTCACCGTGAACGGCATCGCGCAGAAATATAACTGTGCCGTCAAGCGGCTGGACTGGCAGCAGGAGCAGGGCTATATGTCCTCGCTGGCCCTCGGCTACAACGGCATTGAAATCCAGCGCGGCATGACCACCAGCTCCACGGCCATCTTCGTCCCCTTTATGACGCGGGAGCTTCGCATGGATGGCCCGTCCCTCTACTACGGCATGAACGCCCTGTCCCATAACGTCATCATGGCTGACCGCAAAAAGCTGAAATCCGCCAACGGCCTTTACCTCGGCTCCACGGGCAGCGGCAAAAGCTTTGCCGCCAAGCGTGAATTGCTGAACGTCTTTCTTGCCATCCCGCAGGATCGCATCATCGTGGTTGACCCGATGGGCGAATATGCCCCGCTGGTGGAGCGGCTGGGCGGTCAGGTCATCGAGATCGCGCCGGACAGCCCCAACCACATTTCCCCGATGGATGTTCAGATGGACATGGGCGGCGGGGACAGCCCCCTGTCCCTGAAAGCGGATTTTCTGCTGTCGCTGTGTGAGCTGGTGGTGGGAGGCCGGGATGGTTTGCAGCCTATTGAGAAAACCGTCATTGACCGCTGTGTGCGTCAGGTGTACCGGGAAATGGCGCTGGGGCTGGAAACGGCCAAAACGCCGCTGCTCCAAGATTTGTATGAGGAGCTGCTGCGCCAGCCGGAGCCGGAGGCCAAGCGGATCGCAACGGCGCTGGAGCTATACTGCACAGGCTCCCTCAACCTCTTTAACCATCCTACCAACGTCAACCTCAATTCCCGCGTGGTGTGCTTTGTGCTGAAAGGCATGGGCGAAAATCTCCGCAAGATTGCCATGCACATCACCAACGATTTTGTCACCTCTGCGGTGGGAACCAACTTCAAAAACGGCGTGGCGACATGGTGCTATTTTGACGAGTTCCATATCCTGCTCCGTGACCCGCTGACCGCCAGCTACTTCGTGACCGTCTGGAAGATGCTCCGCAAACAGGGCTGCGTCCCCTCGGCCCTGACGCAGAACGTGAAAGACCTGCTGGCCAGCCGGGAAATTGAGAACATTCTGGACAACACGGATTTTATGATCCTACTGTCACAGGCGCAGAGTGACCGCGCCATTCTTGCCAAGCAGATCGGTATTTCAGAGCACCAGCTATCGTATATCACGCAGTCCAACTCCGGCGAGGGCCTGCTGTTCTATGGCAGCGTCACCATCCCGTTTGTTGACCGCTTCCCCCGTGGCGAGATCTACGACCTGCTGACTACCAAGCCGGAGGACGCTGCCAATGGAAAACAGGCAGAATAAGCCGCCCAAGGGCGGGGCTGCTTCTGGTCACGGTGGCCAGAAGTTCCATACCGACAGCGAACAGGCCAAGCTCCACAAGTCCAAGTTCCGCATGGAGAGCCGGGAGGAACGGCTGAACAAGGCCCGTGAAAGGCTGGCAAAGCAGAAGCCGCCGAAAAAGCCCGGCCCCATCAAGCGGATCGCCCGGATCGCCGGACATGAAACCCATGCTTTTCTGCATGGAAAGGTGTATCAGGAGGAGCGCGACAATGTAGGTGTGGAGGGCGGTCATTTTGTGGAGCGTTCCGGCGAGGCCGCGCTGCACTATGGGCGGCACAAGGTACGCAGGGCCATCCGGGAGCACCCGGCCAAGGCTGCCGCCCGTGCGGAGTCCCGGTACATCAAGGCCACGGCGGACTACCATTCCCGCAAGTTCGCACAGGAGCAGCCGGAGGCGCAGAGCGCCGCCGCCCGGTTATGGCACCGCCACAAGCTGAAACGGGAGTATCAGCGCAAGGCGCGGGAAACCGCCAAGCAGACCGCCAAGGCCGCCGAACAAACCGCGTCGGCCATGGAGCGGTTTGTCCGGGAAGCGGCGGCGTTCGTCAAGCGGCATCCCGTGGGGACGCTGCTTGCGCTGGGCTGCCTGCTGGTGGTGCTGACCCTGCAATCGTGTATGTCCTCGATGGTGTCCGTGGGAAACAGCACCCTTGCGGCCATCGCCGCCAGCACCTATAAGGCGGAGGACGCGGATATGCTGGGAGCCGAGGCCGCCTACTGCGCTCTGGAGGACGAGCTGCAACGCTACCTCGACACCTACACCCGCACCCACGATTACGACGAATACCATTTTGACCTCGACACCATTGAACACGATCCCTATGTACTGATCTCCATGATCTCCGCACTCCATGAGGGCGCGTGGACATTGGACGAGGTGTGCGGGACGCTGCAAGACCTCTTTGACCGCCAGTACATTTTGACCGAGGATGTGGTGGTGGAGGTGCGCTACCGTACCGTTACCCGGACGGATAGCGAGGGCAACGACTATGAGGTGGAGGTGCCGTACAACTATTACATCTGCTATGTCACGCTGGAGAACTTCAATCTCTCCCACGTCCCGGTTTACATGATGTCCGAGGAGCAGCTTTCCATGTATGCCCTGTATATGTCCACGCTGGGAAACCGGCCTGATCTGTTCCCCTCGTCCGGCTATATCGGGAAATACATCACCAACCGCCCGCCGGAGCATGAAGTCCCGGAGTCCTATCTGGACGATGAAACCTTTGCCGCCATTCTGAAAGAAGCGGAAAAATATCTCGGTTTCCCCTATGTGTGGGGCGGCAGCAGCCCGTCCACCTCTTTTGACTGCTCCGGCTTCGTGAGCTGGGTGCTGACAAACAGCGGCGTGTGCAATACGGGCAGACTGGGCGCACAGGGGCTTTACAATATTTCCACCCCTGTTTCCAACCCGCAGCCGGGCGACCTCGTGTTTTTCGTCGGGACATACGATACTCCGGGCGTTAGCCATGTGGGAATCTACGTCGGCAATTCCATGATGATCCATTGCGGAGATCCGATCTCCTATTCCAACCTGAACAGCAGCTATTGGCAGGCGCATTTCTACGCCTGCGCCAGACCGCCGTACAACTAAGGAGGACGGCTATGCTGACGCTGATTCCCGTTTCTCTTGCGCAGGCGAACGAGTTTGTGCGGCAGCATCACCGCCATCACAAGCCCGTTGCTGGACACAAGTTTTCCATTGGCTGTGCTGAAAATGGGCGGCTTTGTGCCGTTGCCATTGTGGGACGGCCTGTGAGCCGCTATTTGGACGACGGCTTTACGTTGGAAGTCAACCGCTTGTGCAGCGATGGCACGAAGAACGCTTGCAGCATCCTCTATGCGGCAGCGGCACGGGCTGCGCGGGCGATGGGCTACCACAAAATTGTCACCTATACCTTAGACACCGAAAGCGGCGCAAGCCTACGCGCCGCAGGCTGGACGAACGCCGGACTTGCGGGCGGCAAGGCGTGGACAGGCAGCCGCCGTCCTGCCCAGCCGCTCTATCCGGCACAAATGAAATACCGCTATGAAAAGCATTTGAATGAAAGGAGTACCTGACCTATGGCTATGAGCAAAATTGACCGCATTGACCGTGAGATTGAAAAGACCCGCGGCAAAATCACCGAGTACCAAAACAGGCTGAAAGAGCTGGAAGCCCAGCGCACTGAGCAGGAGAACTTTGAAATTGTCAATCTTGTCCGCTCTATGTGCATGAGCCGTGACGAACTGATGAACTTCCTGCGCGGCGGCGCAAATGACGCGCCGCCCATGGAAACCGCCTATCACGAACAGGAGGATGTGACCGATGACGAGGAATAAGCATTTTCGCTCTGTATTCGCCGCGCTGCTCTGCGCGGTGCTGTGCATGACGGCCTTTGCCACCGTCGCTTATGCGGACGGCGGCGACTACTACGATGACGAGCTGCCGCCTGAAACGTGGCAGGAGGAAACGCAGCCGGAGGACAACACGATTGCCCCCGGCACTCCGTTCACCGAGGACGGCATCGCCGCGACCCGCGATCTTCTCTACGACTGTCTCTTATACACATCTGACGCT
>ERZ1027259.742-NODE-742-length-7232-cov-6.497144_pt1 | contig 7232 bp, 5 predicted proteins | sample MGYA00519260_ERZ1027259 | MGnify/ENA primary metagenome ERZ1027259 (study PRJEB26926, sample SAMN06164549) | human gut metagenome | biome: ENVO:00009003; feature: ENVO:2100002; material: ENVO:00002003 | host: Homo sapiens | place: USA | collected 2012 ...
TAGCTTCGTCGGCAGCGTCAGATGTGTATAAGAGACAGGTACTGCTATCGGTTGGGACATTGTTGTCGGTTGGGACATTGTTGTCGGTTGGGACATTATTGTCATTTGAGTGATCAGTATCGGTTGGAACATCAGTGTCGATTTGTGGAGGCTGCGGATCTGTTGGTTCTGGATCCGGATAGGACGGATACCAGGGAATCGGAGTTGCTGTCGGCTCCGGAGTTGCTGTTGGAATCGGAGTTGCCGTTGGTTCCGGTGTAGGCGTAGCTGTCGGTTCTGGAGTCACCGTTGGTGTGGGCGTAGCTGTTGGCGTCACTTCTGGCTTTTTTTTCGCCAGTACTTTAATATAAAAACTGAAACTCTTCGATCCAACTTTTGCGTAAATGTATGTCCCTCCTTTGGAACGGGCAGTAACGAATCCTACTGAATTAACACAAGCAACTTTTTCATTTCGGGAGCTCCAGGATATCTTCTGAGTAGTATCGTTTAATCTTAAGCGGTAACTCTGGCCTTCCTCAAGAGTGATATATTTTTCTCGTTGGTAAGGCTCTTCGACTTTAACTATACAGGTATATTTTCTGCCAGTTGTATCTACTACTGTAATTGTTGCTCTTCCGCGCCGCAGACCTATTATCATTCCTTCCTTTCCTTCTTTAACGATAGAGACTGAGGCCACTTTACGTTCGCTGCTGGAAATGCGCTTAATAGAAGCACCCTTTAAAGATAAAAAAATTCTCTCATATCGGACAAGAGTTACTTTTGTCCTGCTCAATCTTGCTCTAACAATAACCCTGCATTGCAAAGTTTGTTTCCCTATTGTTGCAGTGATGATAGCTTTTCCGGCATTTTTACCTGTGACTTTACCTTTTTTGGAAACAGATGCAATATTTTCATCAGATGAAGACCATTTTACAGCTTTGTCCGTACCTGATACCTTTAAAGTGGTGCTTATTCCTGAAGGCAATGAAATCACAGTTTGGCTAAGCTTTGGAGTCGCCGCTCTTACTGATGATGAATCAAAGGATATGGCCGATGACAAAATCAAGGCAATGGCCAGGAATATGCTTAGTGTTTTTTTTAAATTTTCATGCGTCCTCCTTATTTTATAAATGACGTGTTATTCTTTAAGTATCTTTACAGTAGAAATATTTGTAAGAAACAGAAGCTATTTCTTTGTCTTGAATTTCTTCATTGATGAGTATGGACTGTAAACTCTGGATTTGTCTTTGGAGGTCTGGTTCCATGCCCGTATGGTTACATACCAGGTGCCTTTCTTTACGTTTGTAAAGGTTACAGTAGTGGTGTTTCCGGTACGTTTCAGATGTTTTTTTACAGGATATTTCTCACCTGCAGAGGTTTTGTATTTGTTTCCGAGCAGGATTTCATAACCTGTAGCATTTTTGCATTTTGTGTAAGTGACAGTCACAGTGTTTCCTTTTACAGTGATATTCCTGATCTTTGGCTGTTGTGGTGTGACAACAGTGATCTTGATCTTCTTGATCTTTGTCCAGGAACCATAGACTTTATTGCCCTGTACATCCAGAACCCAGCTTCGGGCTGCCACATACCAGGTACCTTTTGCCAGATATCTGAAAGATGCCTGTGGCTTGCCGGTTGAGGAAACTGTCTGGCTGAATTTGCCGGTCTGGAGCATATTTGATTTCTTGCTGATCACGAAGTCATAACCCTGAGCACCTGCACATCCTTTGGAAAGTTTGACAGTAAGCTTGTTTCTGTCAATGGAATGGCTGGAAATCTTTGTGTTGGCAGGTCGCAGGTATACGCCGTTTTCATCTGTGATACTTCCGTCTGTGTGAATGACTCTGCCATTGAGAGATTCTGTACCAAATGCTATGAAATAATCCTGTCCTTTGGAAAGGGTAAAGTCAGCATATGGAATACTGCGCTCAAATGCACCGCCTACCGTTACGGTCTGGATGCACTGCAGAATCCCATTCTCAGCATCATACCAGAACAGATTTGCCATAAGTCCTGCACAGGAAGCATCTGCCTTTACAGAAAGCACAGCCGGGAAATCGAAAGCTCCGTTTCTTCCAAGATGGAAACCGAAATCATTCTGGTTTGTGGAAATCAGGCTGTATAATGCTGCCGGGATATATTCTGCTGTGTTTGTAACAGAAAGATCGGTATCTGCAGGTGTTTCTGCTGTAATGGAAGTACCGTTAATCTTCCAGATGAAACCATTCTCCATATCAAGATTCAGGGAAATATCTTTTCCTTTTATCCCGGATAAAACGGAAGCAGGAAGTGTCCTGGCACCATTCATGATAATGGAGATGGTATCTTTTTCTTTGGATGTCTTGATCAGATCATTAACAGTATCCCAGCTTTTCTTCTGGAAACTTCCCTCAATGTAAGGTTCCCCGTCACCAAGCTTACCGAGGGTTTTTGTATCCTGATGTTTGCACCACTTACAGGTGTAAGTTATGATTCCGTCGATTTCGGCAGTTGGCTCTGTAGTGATAACGCCGTTGTCATAGTCATGGCCGTATGCGGAAATCGTATAACCATAGGAAAGTGTTTCATTACAGTCTGTGCAGTAGGTATCTCCACTGTATCCGCTGGAAGTGCAGGATGGAGAGGAGTAGTAACGTTCTGCGGTATGTGGGTGTGTACATGCTTTTCTGGTGATTTTAAATACAACAGATGTATTTACATAATTGTCAGCATCTGTACCATTATAAACTGCTGTAGCGGAAACTTCTTCTCCTACAGGTAATTTTTTAGAAATATCGGAATCGCTCCATTTCCATTCATCATTAAAAAGGCCTTTAACATCTTCGACTTTCTTACATAACCATGAAACATATGTAGGATCGGTATCGGTTGGCTTGCTTGAAGGTGCTTGTGCTTTTGAAATGACAAATTCCCATTCTGGTGCAGATATACTATCGACTGATTTGTAGTAGTCACCTTCATTCACATCAATCTTAAAAGTATAAGTACCTGCATCTGTGGGGCTGTCTGCGAGTGGAGTTTTATCTCCTTTTTTAAAATACGTTACTTTAGTAATTTTACCATGACCGGTGACATCATCTTTCCATTTAATATATTTACTAATATCAACATGGGTATCTTTAGTATATGTAAAACTGGGCTGCGTATAATCAAATTGGTCAGCGGTAGGAGTTGTTTGGATACGTACAAATTGGTTTTTTGCCTGATCGAAAGAATACTGCCTTTTTTCGGTTCCAACAGTTACATCATAAGCGTCATTATTTTCTTTTTCAGTTAACCAGACGTACAGATTACCGTCTTTTGTAGAATCAGGAACAATATGATAACTTGGCTTCCAGGATTCACTATCTATCGTTACTGGTAAAAAATATTCATTTTTAATAATACAACAATAAACATTTGTTGAGTTGCCATTATGGGGGGTACAATTAATGCCTGGCATACGATCAGAATATGCCTTTACGGATCCACCACTAATGCCAATGTTGCTGCAGGTGCCACCGGCAGAACCAATTCCGGCACCATTCGTAGAACTAGCAGTTACAGAACTACTATTAATGGTAATACCACTGACACTGCTAGCGCCGTAACCGCCGCCACCAATTCCGGCACCATCCGTAGAACTAGCAGTTACAGAACTATTATTAATGGTAATATCACTGCCAGCGTGTCCCTTGCTGCCACCAATTCCAGCACCATACTTAGAACTAGCAATTACAGAACAACTATCAATAATAATATTACTGCAAGAGCCGGTGCCGTAATAGCCGCCACCAATTCCGGCGCTATCCCCATCGATACTACGAGCATTTAAGATTCCTGCAGTAGCGTCTGAATTATTGGTTTTTATTATAAGCTGAGCTTTGTTATCTTTCTGTAAACCGGCACACACGTTATCCTTTGTTATAAGACTATTTGTGCCTGTTAAATGGATAGTGACTGCAGCCTCCACATTTCCCTTTATTCGCAGTGCCGAATCAACACTTGTATTGATACTTACGTTAATAAGATAAATGTTGATTTTGTCTTTCGCCGAAATATTTGCTCCATCAACCACAATTCTATTTCCTGTTTCCTGGCTACATATGAATTTGTGATCTCCTGCCGAACTTATAGTATAAACTCCATTCACAACTTTATTGCTCGTAGTTAAATCAATTTCTCCAGCTTGTTCATTTTCCGCAGCAGCCATTGCCTCATCGGGGGCATCATTAAATTCAGGAACCTCGTCTGAACTGAATACAGACAGTTCCTCATCTGTCTCTCCTGCCGCTTCCAGCTCCTCATTGGTAAAAATCTCCGGAGTTTCTTCCTCAGACACTACATCCTGATTTCCGGAAGTAAATTCTTCCGCAAATATGGTCTGAAGGGGCATATTTGTAGAACACAGTGCAAGTGCCAGCATCCCGGCTAATAATTTTTTCCTCATACTTTTCACCTTTTCCTTTCTTTATACATGATTTTCTGCATCCTGACTCTTTTGTCCTTTTTTTCTGAATTTGATACATAATGCGGTAATCACGACTGCCACCGTAAAGGAAATGACAGCCACCAACACATAACCGCCTGCGTCCTCATGAAGCAGGATTGTGCCGTACATTCCCGTAACGTTTATTGGCTTGTTTTGCATTATCCCCATTGCTCCCACAAGAGACAGGAATAACAGGGTACACAGAACAGACAGCCGACAGACTGTGCGCCGCTCCTGGCGGCGGTGATATTCATACATTCGCTTTTTTACCAATTCGATACGCTCTTCTGTATCGTACATGCCTTCCAACCTCCTTCCACAAAAACAGTCTTAAAAGTCTTTCACTTATATAGGTACAAAAAAAGTGAAAAACTCTCACCTGAAAATCAAATTTTTTCAAAAAAATTTGAGAGCTGCCGAAACAGCTCCCAAAAGAGGAAAAATCAGGTTATATTATTGTATCGAACTGCGGAAGATCAGTTTTCCCGCTGCCAGGATCAGTACAGGCAGCAGATAAGCAATATACTGTGCTGCACCGCCATAGGCGATCAGAAGATTATAAATTGCATGAAAGGTGATTGCTGCTCCCAGCAGACCGCAGGTTCCGGCAATCTTCAACCATGTTCTCTGCCACACATATGCAAGGCCACCGCCGACAATGGCCCCACAGATCACGTGCATGGCTCCTGTCCCAATACCCCGGAAGAAAATAAAAGAAAAATGACCGGCTCCGTTTTGGATCAGATAGCAGACGTTTTCAAATGTGGCAAAAGAAAGAGCTGTGATCACGGCTGCATTTTTGATCTGCTCCGCTTTCGGCTCAAATATCAGCAGATAAAAGAGCAATGGCAGAAGTTTCATCACTTCCTCCACCACCGGGGCGATCTCTGTAGTAGTGGTAAAGGTGTCCGCTCTATAAAGTGCGGCAAAAAAGGTGTTGATGTAAGCAGACAGCAGACAGGCACCCATTCCGGCAAGGCAGAACAGAAAGAATTTTCTCTGCCGCTTTCCCATGCACATAGCAGCGATCAGCAGGGGTGAGGCCATGCAAAGAAATACGTTTTCAATATATGTCATACCTGCACCGCCTTTCCTGTGGCTGGCAGCAGTGCAAACAGGCAGCCTGTAAGCAGAAGATCAAACCAGCAATAGGGAGCGGAAATGGAATAGCCCGGCCACAGGCAGCCGGAGATCCAAAGGACATACTCCATCGCCACATAGCACAGTACCCCAATGTGGAAATACCGCATCTTACACGCTGTTCCCGTCTGTATCTGCGCATAAGCAAGACCCCGGATGGAATGATAAGAAACAACAATCATCATGCCACACCAGAGCAGATTGGAGAGAACATCCCCAAAGGTACAGTAAAACACACAAAGCGGAACACCGATCAAAGGAGCAATCAGGGCTTTTCCTGTCGAAAATCTTCTTTCCTCATCAGAAGAAAGGGTGTATTGCAGAAGATAAAGGAAAACCACACTGGCTACCCAGCCGAACTCTGACACATAAAAGACCTGTGGTGTTTCAGAAAACAAAAGCAGATACAGCGTCCAGTAAAGAGAGCCAAGGGCAAAGCATCCGTAAAAACAGGTCAGCAGGAAATATGCCTGTTTTCGATCTTTCAGATACCGAATGCCACTCATACAAAAGCCCAGCAGGGTAACAGCAATTTGAAAAAAGTTACTGAACAGTTCCATCCCCATTGTCCTCCTTTTTCATCTCTGTCTGCTCCTCTTTGTTCAGCTGACGGATGCGGAAGCACAGAACAGTCACGCACACGCCGAGAATAAAAGCCAGCAGTCCGATCACCATATATCCCAGTGCGGTGCTGCCACCCAAAATCGTTGCCGCAGTTTCAAAGCCTGAAGAAGTACCGGGTTCGATCTGTCCGACAATACCGGGCATGGCAAAGGAAACCCCAACGATCACTGCAAAGCATGCCGCTATACAGACAGCAGAGATAATCCGTCTGCGCCGCATTCTCTGCTGTTGTTCTTTTTTTGCAATACGCCGTTTTACCTCAGCAATCCGTTCCTCATTTTTCAGCATCTGTAATACCCTCCCGTTTCAATAATCCGCGTAAACGCTCTTTCCCCCGGTACACCATATTTGTGATCTGCTTTACACTTTTCCCCATAACCTCAGCTGCCTGTTGATAGCTCATACCCTCAAAATAGGTCAGATAAAGGGCCTCCCGATAATCTGGATTTAACTCGTCCATGCAGAGATGCAGGATCTGATTCCGTTCTTTTGTGCGGACGATCTCCTCCACCAGCGTTTGTGCCTCCGGTTCTCTGGTCAGGTCATCAAGACTGAAGAAAACCCGCCGTCTGCTTTTGTGACGTAAAGCCATATGCCGCGCTGCTTTATAGAGGTAAGCCTTAAAACATCCATCCCGGATGCGGGGCTTTTTCGTAAACAGCCAGGAAAAGGTTTCCATCATTAAGTCCTCCGCTTCGTGGACATCATGCAGATAACCATCGATGTATAAGGTCAGCGGATCGCCGTATTTTTTTATCAACAGTTCAAGTCCTGTCTCATCACCGCACAGATATTGCCCATAAAGTTCTTCATCAGTGGCCATATCGTTCTTCCTTTCCAAATATTACTCCTCTGTTGTCAGATGAAATCTCCTGGTTCTTCAATCATTTTTGTCCACAAAGACATACAACATGTCAGGGGAAATCCCTGACAAAAAAAATAACCAGAGCTTAAGCTCTGGTTAAATTCTCACTATTTCGTAGCAGCCAGTACGGGAATCTGTCTCTTATACACATCT
>ERZ1027259.746-NODE-746-length-7183-cov-8.761925_pt1 | contig 7183 bp, 8 predicted proteins | sample MGYA00519260_ERZ1027259 | MGnify/ENA primary metagenome ERZ1027259 (study PRJEB26926, sample SAMN06164549) | human gut metagenome | biome: ENVO:00009003; feature: ENVO:2100002; material: ENVO:00002003 | host: Homo sapiens | place: USA | collected 2012 ...
TCGTCGGCAGCGTCAGATGTGTATAAGAGACAGCCTGATACTTCGATCACCCAGTAGAGTTTTCCATTTTGCCAGGTTGTCGCGTCTGTTTTGGGTTCCTCATAATACCAGGATTCTTTTTTGACATTCATTTTGAACGAACCGGAGGCTGTCACCTCTCCCTGAGAAGATATCCCTTCAAGTTGGAAACTATTCTTTCCTCTTATCACCTTTCCTAACAATGAGAATGTATTAGTGACCTTTACCTCGCTAAAATTACTGTTAACCGGTTTTGCATAGTATGTAAATTTATATGCATAATTTACTTTTGTCCATCCAAGATCCGATGGTTTCAAAGCAAATGAACTTAGACCGTCAATCTTCACCCATTTTGTGTCTTTTACTTCATAGTCTTTCGTATCTGAATTGTACTCACGAGCTTCTACTTTTGCATATCCGATGTATTTCATCTTATCCGAACTTAGTGTATCCGTCATCGACACCTCTGTTGCATCCCAGTCGCCCAGTGTCTGATTGACATCTACGGTATATGGATAGCTTCCGGCAGGGACGGTGAATGAGGTGTCTGTCTGAGAATCAATTTTTTCCGGTTTGCCAGACGACTCATTATATTCATACTTGTCGCCGTTCATCGGGATTGTCTGCTCTGTCTCAGTTCCACTTCCTACTACTTTCTTATCCCATGTGTAGTTACCGACTGTTTCATTGGCATAAACTCTGTCCAGTCCATAATTCCACTTTTTAGATGCATTCGATGCATTTACATAATATCGATTTTTCACTTCTACATGGTCTGACTTCATTGCAGCCAGCGCTTCCGGTTTTACAGTAACTGTGTAAGTTGCATAATAGCGATCTCCATTCTGCACAGTTATTGGACTGTTCGGTGTCCCTGAAATCTTGAAGCGGGTTGGATTCCCATTCAAATCGTCCCAGGTCGTTACATAATTATTATCACTTTTTGCCCAGCTTACAGTGTAATCTGTTACCTCCACTTCCTGTTCATTCTTATACAGTTTTACTGAAGCTCGATCATAACTGATATATGGCAGTGCTTTTGAATCCACATGATAACTGTCTGATTCATCATCCAGATAATCCATAAACTCAAAATCCTTCAGTGGATAGTTACTTGTCAGATCAAATTTGATTTTATATCTTTGTTATTCTCCGCACTCAGATCAAATCCGTCTGTCGTACCTGCCTCAGGCGTCACAGTCTCGTCTGCTGCCGCTGCAATGGCATCCTCTTCCCCCGAGGCAAAATCGACGTCCATCTCCTCTTCCGGGTCTTCGGTAATCTCGACATTATCGACGTCATCGATTTCCTCTTCGATTGGCTCGCACGATACAAATTCTATATCCTCTGAATCATCACTGGGGATGGTACTTTGGACGGTGTTTTCGTTCGCTTCCTGTATCGGTGTTTGTTCTTCCTGTATTGCGATCTGTTCTTCCTCTTCACACGTCGTCTTCTTTTCCAGCGTAATTGCCGGAAGGATCAGTACATATACTGTACAGAAAACAACAACGCAAGAAAGGCACAGCATTATTTGTCTCCAACGTTTCAGCCGTGCCTTATCCCTTAAGATTCTTCTGATATAATCTGTTCCCTTATTTTGCACAGTTCCACCTTCTCTTTTCTGGTGAGTATCTGATGCCTTTCTTTTCCGTCTTCTCCTTCGATACTTTATATATAATACAGACATTCATTGTCCGTGTTTACGATCTGTTAATTTTGTCTCATACTTCCTGCTGAATTTAATGGCCAGATCCGGAATATAATCTGCCCTTCAATCTGCTCCTCTGAGACATCACCAATGGATGCCGTTCTCGAATCGACTGACGTGGCTCTGTTATCACCCATAAAGAACCAGTGTGATTCTGCCACCTGATGTGGAAGCTCAATATCACAGTTCCCAAGTGACACTTCTTTAAGATATGGTTCGTCAAGCGTCTGGCCATCAACCGTCACCACTCCGCCTGCGTCAATGTCAACCCACTGTCCCGGACCTGCGATCACACGTTTGACCAAAAGCTTGTTTCCCTGCCAGAATGCAACGATATCTCCGGTTTTCAGATGTTTCTTCTTTACTGAGATCACGATCTGCCCCGGCTCCAGGGTCGGTGACATGGAAGAACCATAGATCTGCAGAACCGGCATCCACAGGGTTGCCACCAGTACAGAAACTGCCGCCACAACGATCAGCACTGCAACTGTTCCGCGAAAGGTCTGGCGATAAGCCGCGCGACGATTTAATCTTTTTTGTTCTTTCTCAGCTTCTTCTATCGTCGGAGCTTCTTTTGAAGGATTTGGTCTTCTCATATCACAGATCAGATCGATCAGTTCTTTTCTGCTTAAATGCCTAAGGTCATTCTTTCTCTTTTTGTTCTTTTTGTTATTTTTCATACTCTAACTCCGGGAGCTTTTAAACTGCCTGTTGATTTATACTTAAAACTGACCCAGTTTTAACGAGGAAAATTGACCCACCTACAGCAGTGGCAATGAGTAAGTAGAACTGGTCTTGATTACACTGTACCTTGAAAATTTAATACTCAGAATTGACCCACCTGATAGCAAACGATACACTTCTCTCTGTATGCACCAATACAAGAGAGGAGGTTTGAAAGAAGGTGTATGATTTGCAAGATTGGGCAGCTGTTCAGCGAGTTTATAAACAGACAAGATCAAAACGGGCAACTGCAAAAATACTTGGAATGTCCAGAAATACTGTCAGGAGTCTTTTAGAAGAAAAAGAAGCACCGGTGTATAAACGGACAGTTTATAAGAGCAAGATTGATGGTTTCAAAGAACAGATCATCGAATGGCGATGCGAACCGTTTCTTTTCAATGGAACACGGATTTTTAGAGAATTGAAAGCAAGAGGTTATACAGGAAGCATTGGCCCTGTTTACCGGTATCTGTCAAAAATTGAAGAGGATATCAAAGACCACATCAGTTCCAAAGCTACTGTAAGGCATGAAAGCCCTCCGGGAGATCAGGCTCAGTTCGACTGGTCACCTTATAATGTCCCTGTTGATGGCGTGATCATAACTGTTTACTGTTTTTCAATGATACTTTCAGCATCCAGAAAGAAAGCAGTCTGTTTTTCTTTAAAGGCAGATGCGGCAGCCATTTATGAAGCAATTCAGGAACTGTTTGAAGATCTTGGTGGAGTAACACTGGAGCTTTTGATCGATAATCCAACAGCATTGGTCATCGAAAATAATCCAAGGAACGAAATGGAGATCCGTTATAATCCCCATGCCCTGCTTATGGCAAGACATCTGGGAACAGAACTTAATGCATGTCCCTGCTACTGGCCGCGCAAGAAAGGAAAGATCGAGAGACCCTTCAACTATATCGAAGAACAATTCATAAAGGGAAACCACTTTGCTTCAATGGAAGATCTGAATCGTCGTGGAAAAGATTTCGTTGAGTCCTGGTGTAATGAAACACACACAACGACCAAAAGAATTCCAAACATACATTATCTTCAGGAAGAACGGGATCTGTTGCTGCCATTGCCAGACCGTCGTTATCGACTGAAGGAATTGGAAAGCAGGATCATCAGTCCTGACTGTTATATCAGCATTGGCGGAAATAAGTATAGCGTTCCTGATATCTTTGCAGCCAAAACCATGTATTTCAGGATCATCTATGGGTTCAGAATCGAGCTTTATGACAGAAAAAAGAACTATGTCATGAAATTGGAAGCATCACGTAACAAGCATGAAATCCTGACAAATTCGGAGCACTATAAAAATGTAGCACCAAAGGCGCCAACATCGATTCCGCAGATACGAAGGGAATTCACTGCCAGATACAGCAATGGTCTGGCTTATCTGGAAGCAGCCGGGAAAAAGTTTGACCAGCCCACACATTACGCAAGAAAGATCATGTTGCTCGAAGAACTTTATGATACAGATACCCTCAATCGTTTTATTGGATATGCAATACAGCATGATTCTATGGACATCCTGTCATTTAAAGAACTGCTCAAAGCTTACAATGCAGGCCGGCTGTCTCTTCCTGAGATATCTGAACAGAGACCGGAAGTTCTGTGTAAAACCGGAGAATACCGTGACGATGATTCAAAACTTTTGCGGGATCTGGATTACTATGAACAGAATGTAGGAGGAACGGTAAATGCCTAGTGAGACAAGTGCTGTAAACGCAGCTTATATAGAAGCCAGAATGAAACAGTTTAAACTGGTCGATATGCGCGAACAATATCAGGAACTTATACGTGTAGCTTCAGAACAGTCTATGACGTATGAAGATTTCCTGATCATGCTGTTACAAGCGGAGGAAACAGGAAAGAAACGCCGACAGGCTGAACGCCTGACAGATGCAGCTAATTTCGACTCTGATAAACGGCTGTCTGACATTGATTACCGCTTCAATCCAAACCTGGATGCGGATAAAATTCAATCTTTGGGCAGACTTGAATTTATGGATAACCATGAAAATATCATAATCATTGGGCCGCCGGGAGTCGGTAAAAGTATGATCGCCACCGGGATTGGCCGGAATGCATGTGAAGCCGGATATAAGGTTCTCTTTGTGAATGCAAAAGAACTGGTCGATCAGCTGTATGAGGATATGCAGAAAGGATATCTGAAAGAAACTCTGAAACAGATCAGTAAGATTCCGCTTTTGATCATCGATGAACTGTCATATTTAAAAATGGATAAAGAAAGAGAGAGCCTTTTCTTTCAGATCATTCGCCAAAGATATGAAAAAAGCTCCCTCATTATCACCACAAACCTGCCCATGGGCAGATGGGATGAACTATTCACCGGCAAGCTGGCCGCTGCAGCGATCCTTGACCGCCTGGTCCATCATTGCCATGTCATAAGTATAACGGGTGACAGCTATCGTGTCAAAGGTCCAAAAACTGAGTATTAAAAAAGGAAGGCATAGAAATGAGTATAAAAATCACACCGGATAAATATCCGCAGATCATAGAAGTTTACAATACAGAGGGAAAAACAGCCGCCTATGACCTAATGCGAAGCTGTTATGAGATCAAAAATCCAACTTGTGTTATGAAAAGGATGAAAGCAGACAAGAGTCTTGGATATAACTATGATACTGACCGTTTTGAATCAGACAGCCGTAAGGAAGATGATATATTTTTAAATTTAGAGATGCTCTGTGAAAATAAAATCGAAACATCTGACCGATCTGAAGGAGCTATAAATCGAAATGACCGTATAAAAGCCATGGAGAACATGGTACATTCCCTGATCAGTGACCGGTTACTGGAACTCAGTAAGTATGTATTGCTGGATCCAATCGGCAAAAGAATACTGATCGATAAAAGTTCAATGCAGACTGACGGATATCAGGTGCTCATTAATTAGGAGGCAGATATGAGATTTAGAAAAAATGTGCCTGCGGAGCACAGAGAATTCCTGCAGGAACAGTTAAAACAATACAAAAAAGAAATAACCATGTCGAAAGATGAGTTACGTGAATTAGAAAAATGGGTAGCCAGTGGACGAAGCCCCTATGATAACGGAGACTATATTTATAGCGAAAACGGATGCCCAATGGACTTTGTCAGCGCAATGCGTTTCCAGGATGAAATGTATGAATGGTGGATGAGTCTTTCAGAAGAAGAACGAGAACAAGAATTAAGGGAGCTTCGCGGGGATTATGATACTGTTTCAGACAGCATAATCATAAATACTGAATGGAGTGATCCGGTAATGGATCCGGATGCTGAACTTCCGTTCAGCTGATGCGCTTGACGGGTCAATTCACAGTGTAAAAAATCAGATTTACATACAGAAATGACCCACTTGAAAATCAGGTGATTTCTGAATTCAGGTGGGTCAGAATTAAACGTAAAAGTGGGTCAATTTTACTTGACAATCAACAAATATCCACATTTATCAAAAAATAACTTTTTAAGCCCCACCTTGTTGAAGTTACTGGAAGAAAATGATACAATTATATATATCTAAATATGGGAGATTACTCATGGATACGAAAGATACCAGGCAAACATATAAACAGTATAAAGAACGCCAAAAAAGAATAGCAATTAAAAAATCATATGATGACAAACTAGAACAAAGTTCAAATAAAATCGAAGACCTCTACGTACAATTAGAACAAATAAAGGCAGCATTAAATAACCAAATAGAAACTCGACAGCAAATTCGTAATGAAATGCATCGAGAAATGTTAAGGCAATATAATAAAGATAATACAATAGAAGAAACTATTGAACTAGCTGAAAAAACAACTTGTTCCCGCGATTCTATTAGAGAAATCCAAAACGCATGCTCAACTGGTATCAATGTGTCCACTGTAGACTTGGATACTATTGATAAATTAATTGATATAGAACAAGATATATGTAATGAAATTCCACATACTAATTTTATTTCTGATTTATTAATCCGTCGTGGTGGACATACAAAGTTCCCAAGTGAAAAGAATGATGTAAATGAGGAGGATGATGCAAATGGTACTTGATATTTTTCCAGGAACACATTTTTCCCGTTTGAAATTATTATTAGGAACAAACAGATATTTTAACAATGCACCACTGAGCAAAAAGATTACCTATAAAGGCAGTAATTATGTTGTCAAAATCGGAAAACGCTCAATAAAAATTATTGCATCCAATAATTTTTCAGAAAATGATATTAACAAAATAAAAAAATACATTGAAACCATGTTTCAAAATCGGTCAATATTAATTGATTCAACTGATGAACTACATTGGATTAATGATATCCCAAATGTGTCCGTGCATACTTTGAATAATATAAAACAATGAGAGGTACTAAAGATGAGCACTACAACATGCAAAAAAAGGAAACCTTATAAACGAGGTGCACGAAATAAAACTACTAAAACGTCCACTTTACTCAAAGATTATTTTAATAAGAATAATATTATCTTTTACCAAAGAACTGCTGAACAAAACATAGAAGTTTTTCTTGTACCATATGACATTCAAAAACAGGATATTAAACTTCACATTAGAATAATTGTGATAGACGACATAAACTTATGTAATATGAGCTTTAGTTATGAACTAAATAAAAACACAGATTACAGTAAAGAATTATTAGATATGAATTCCAAATTAGTAAATGGACGATTATCTGTCTGTCTCTTATACACATCTCCGAGCCCACGAGACGGACTCCTATCTCGT
>ERZ1027259.748-NODE-748-length-7173-cov-3.437623_pt1 | contig 7173 bp, 5 predicted proteins | sample MGYA00519260_ERZ1027259 | MGnify/ENA primary metagenome ERZ1027259 (study PRJEB26926, sample SAMN06164549) | human gut metagenome | biome: ENVO:00009003; feature: ENVO:2100002; material: ENVO:00002003 | host: Homo sapiens | place: USA | collected 2012 ...
GATCTACACTTCTAGCTTCGTCGGCAGCGTCAGATGTGTATAAGAGACAGTCTCTATATTAAGTAAATTGGGAGACTGGTCCGAGGTCAAGATAAGTGACGGAAATCGCGGGTGGTTACCCTCTTCGTCAATAGAAATTATCTAATTCTATGTCGATACTCCAACAATTAATAGAATGGGATAAAGAATTATTACTATTTTTAAATAGTATACATACCCCGTTTGGCGATAAATTCATGTGGGTGTATACAGGAAAATACACATGGATACCTTTGATATTATCTCTTCTATTTGTCCTATTCAGAAAAATTGGAAAGAAGCTCTATTGGTCTGTGTAGCTGTTGCAATAACCATTACATGCTGCGACCAGTTCGCCTCTACTTTGTGTAAACCTTACTTCGCCAGATTGAGACCAGCTCGTGATCCTGAATTATCCGAATTTGTGCAAATAGTAAATGGTTATAGAGGCGGACGTTATGGATTCATATCCAGCCATGCTGCGAATAGTTTCGGAGCAGTGGTCCTGTTATCCATGATTTTTCGGAATAAATTTTTTGCAGTCACGTCGCTCCTTTGGGCTATCGTAAATTGCTATTCACGCATATATTTAGGCGTTCATTACCCGGGGGATATCTTAGCGGGGATAATTTCGGGAACAATTATTGCTGTCATAATTTATATTGTATTAAATGGATTCCGAAGGTTTTTGTTAAATAAAAAATTCTTGAACAATAGGGAATCGCCATACATAAAAGATCCCGATATACGAATAACGACGGGAGTAATCTATTTAAGTGTACTCTGCATAGCTGTTTATGCCTTGATTGCAACATATTCTTGATGCTTCATAAAATTTTACTCACAAAATTTGGATATAAAGAAAATAGAGCATAAATTTATTGCGTATTCAATTGAGTACAATTAACCAAATAATTAACCATAAAAACATTACCCTTATGACTAAGACAATCACATTTAACGAACTTCGTCGCATCAAAGACAGTTTGCCAGATGGTTCAATGCATAGAATAGCAGATGAGTTGAATGTTACCACACAGACCGTACGTAACTATTTCGGAGGCAGTAATTATTCATTTGGGAAAAATTGCGGCCTTCACATAGAACCGGGGCCCGACGGGGGAATCGTAGTCCTTGATAATACGCAAATATACGATATGGCAATTCGTATTCTTGAAGAAGAAAATAAAAAATAAAAGGGATAAATTGACAATGAAAAAAGACAGGTTGATAACGTTGGCGATTCATACTTATCCAAAGGCTCTTATTTTAAAGGGCGTTTTGGAAAGTCAAGGAATAGCTGTCGTAATTCAGAATGTCAATTTATTAAAACCAGTTATATCTCCGGGGGTGCGAGTGCGAATTCATGAGAAAGATTTGCCTCACGCCCTCGAGATTTTAGAAACCGATCCGGTATTTGGGAAATCAGAAGTTTCTGACAAACCACAGAAAAATAGGATTCTTATACCTATCGATTTTTCTGATTATTCTTTACAGGCATGTCGATTAGGTTTTGATTTTGCGGCTACCCATCAAGCAGAAGTTGTATTACTACATACTTTTTTATCTCCTTTTTCCACAGGGTCACTCTCCTTGACAGAGACAATCTCCTATGAGTTAAAAGAGAGTGAAGAACATAAACTATTATTCGCAAAGACCAATCGGGAGATGGCAAACTTTTGCGAAAAATTGCAGCGATTGATGACAGATGGAGATTTTCCTTCTGCACCATTCATTTATAGGGTGTGTGAAGGTGTCCCTGAAGATACGATAATCTTAATGGCAAAGGAATTGAATCCATCGCTCATAGTTATGGGTTCGAGGGGAAAAACTCGTAAAGAGATCGATCTAATAGGGAGTGTCACGGCAGAAGTCGTAGATTCCGGTAATTTCCCGGTGTTCGCTGTCCCAGAAGGATTTACTCATACTTGTATGAACGAAATAAAAAACATTGCTTTTTTTACTAATTTCGATCAACAGGATTTAATCTCTCTGGACACGTTCATGCGTTTATTCGAAAACTATTCGTTTGGTATAATGTTTTTACACTTAACGGAAAAAAGCGATGCATGGACAGAAATTAAATTAGCAGGTATTCGAGACTACTGTCAATCTCATTATCCGGGAAGAGAAATAGATTATAAGATTATCGGTGAGGAAAATTTTTTAGATAACGTAGAAAAACTTTTTCATGAATCGGCCATAGATGTTATGGTTGTTCCCAATCGTAAACGAAATATATTTGCACGTCTTTTCAATCCGAGTATCGCTCACAAAATGTTATTTCACACCGACACTCCATTAATAGCTATTCCTTCTTGAATAAATTTTCGACAATGACACCTGTTCTTTCTAAGTGAAAAGAGGAGGAATCTTTGTCAGTAATTATTTCGACGCCACAATTCTCAGGTGACGTTTTGTCAGATTTTAAGCAAATAAATCTTTTGGCATAGATTTGGATATATATATAATGTTCTCACGAAAGCGAGAACATTATATATAAAACGAAACATTAACTAAAATAAAAAACGATGAAGATTAAACCATTAGCAGACAGAGTATTGGTACTTCCAGCTCCCGCAGAAGAAAAAACAATCGGTGGTATTATTATCCCCGATTCGGCAAAGGAAAAACCCCTCAAAGGTAAAGTGATCGCCATTGGTAATGGTACGAAGGACGAAGAAATGGTGGTAAAACCCGACGATACTGTTTTATATGGCAAATATGCAGGTACCGAAATCGAGTTAGATGGTGAGAAATATCTGATCATGAAACAATCCGATATTTTAGCTATTCTTTAATGTGTTTAATGTTTAACTTTATTAGGTAAAGAACTATGGCAAAAGAAATTAAATTCAATATTCAAGCTCGTGAAGAATTGAAAAAAGGAGTCGATGAATTGGCAGATGCCGTTAAAGTCACTCTCGGTCCTAAGGGTCGTAATGTAATTATTGAGAAAAAGTTTGGTGCTCCTCATATTACAAAAGATGGTGTGACAGTTGCCAAAGAAATAGAATTGGAAGACCCATTTCAAAACATGGGTGCTCAATTAGTAAAAGAAGTTGCTTCTAAAACAGGCGATGATGCCGGTGACGGAACAACGACAGCAACAGTATTGGCACAAGCCATCGTAAACGTAGGCCTTAAAAACGTAGCTGCCGGAGCCAACCCCATGGATTTGAAACGAGGCATCGACAAAGCCGTAGCCAAAGTGGTAGAAGGCATCAAGGCTCAGGCTCAGGAAGTGGGCGACGATTTTGAGAAAATCGAATCGGTTGCTCGTATTTCGGCCAATAACGATAGCGAGATTGGTCAGCTCATTGCCGAGGCTATGAAGAAAGTGAAGAAAGAAGGTGTTATCACGGTAGAAGAGGCCAAAGGTACCGATACGACTGTCGATATTGTAGAAGGTATGCAGTTCGACCGAGGATATATTTCTCCTTACTTCGTTACGAATACCGAGAAAATGGAGTGCGAAATGGATACTCCGTATATTTTGATCTACGACAAAAAGATTTCTGCCTTGAAAGATATGCTTCCCGTTCTTGAAGCTACGGCACAAACAGGTCGTCCTTTACTGATTATAGCAGAAGATGTCGATAGTGAGGCTTTGGCAACTTTGGTTGTAAACCGTTTGCGCGGATCTCTCAAAATCTGTGCTGTAAAAGCTCCCGGATTCGGGGATCGTCGTAAAGAAATGCTCGAAGACATAGCTGTTTTGACAGGTGGTGTAGTTATTTCTGAAGAAAAAGGATTGAAATTGGAATCGACGACAATCGAAATGTTAGGTCGTGCTGAAAAGATTACGGTAAACAAAGAGAATACTACGATTGTCAACGGTATGGGAAGCAAAGATTCCATCGCTGCACGCGTTGCCCAAATCAAAGCCCAAATAGAAACGACAACCTCCGATTATGATCGTGAGAAACTGCAAGAACGTTTGGCCAAATTAGCTGGTGGAGTCGCAGTTCTCTATATTGGAGCCGCTTCCGAAGTCGAAATGAAAGAGAAAAAAGACCGTGTAGACGATGCATTAAGCGCTACAAGAGCAGCTATTGCCGAAGGCATCGTTCCGGGTGGAGGTGTTGCATACATTCGTTGTATCCCCGCATTAGATGGTTTAAAGGGAGCAAATGAAGATGAAACGACAGGTATTGAAATTGTAAAAAGAGCCATAGAAGAACCTCTTCGCCAAATTACCGCTAACGCCGGAGTGGAAGGTGCTGTTGTTGTTCAAAAGGTTAAAGACGGAGAAGGAGACTTTGGATACAACGCCCGTACAGATACCTATGAAAATTTCTTTGCAGCAGGCGTTATTGACCCGGCTAAGGTAACTCGTGTAGCTCTGGAAAATGCAGCCTCTATCGCAGGCATGTTCTTGACAACAGAATGTGTGATTGCCGATAAGAAAGAGGAAAATCCTGCACCCGCTATGCCAGCTCCCGGAATGGGCGGCATGGGTGGAATGATGTAATTCCTCGATTTTCTGACAAATAATAAGAAAGGGAATATCTGAAAAGATACTCCCTTTCTTATTATTTATAAAGCATATTCGATATTTATTGTATTTTTGTGATGTGAAAGTCATATATATCGTTTTAGGAAGTATCTCTCTGTGTTTAGGAGTTATGGGGATTTTTCTACCTTTATTACCTACAACACCATTTCTTTTGTTATCTAGTATTTTATGGTTCCGTGGTTCCCCGAGACTATATAAGTGGCTATTGAATCATAAACGGTTGGGGCCATACATTCGAAATTTCATGGAAAACAAAGCTATCCCTCTACGAGTAAAGGTTATCTCCGTTTCATTAGTTTGGCTGACTTTGCTGTATTGTTCATTCTTCATGGCTGGAAATATATGGTTAGCAACTCTTTTTATAGTTTTAGCGATAGGCATAACTTGGCATATTCTTTCATATAAAACATTGAGTAAATAAAAAAGAGGGTATCTACGGACACCCTCTTTTTATCGATCATCAATCTTTTATTGCTATTTATATTCGTCCCAACTTTTGATTTGTATATCATCGATACTCAAACTGCAAAATGCCTGAATAAATGCCGATGCCAATCGGGCATTTGTAATAAGCGGGATATTAAAGTCAATGGCGGCTCGACGTATCTTATATCCGTTATCCAACTCTTTTTGAGTTAGATTCTTAGGTATATTGACTACCAAATCGATTTGTTTATTGTGCAACATTTCTAATGCCTGGGGCTCACGGTCACTTTCACTGGGCCAGTATACTTTCACCGCAGGAATACCGTTATCGGTAAGGAATTGATGAGTCCCTCCTGTTGCAAATAAATTATATCCCTTTTGATGCAATAATTGCGCAGCTTCAAGCATATCGGCTTTCTGCTTTGTTGTTCCCGTTGAGAGTAAAATATTCTTTTGGGGTATTTGATATCCGACCGAAAGCATAGCCTTTAATACTGCTTCACTCGTATCGAGCCCTATACAACCGACTTCGCCGGTCGATGCCATATCCACACCTAATACGGGGTCGGCCTTCTGCAACCGGGAGAACGAGAATTGAGATGCTTTAATCCCGACATAGTCCAAATCAAATTCGTTTTTATTCGGTTTTTCCACTGGAAGCCCCATCATTACTTTGGTAGCTAACTCGATAAAATTAATTTTCAATACTTTCGATACAAAAGGAAAGCTCCGAGAAGCTCTTAGGTTACACTCGATGACCTTGATATCGTTGTTTTTGGCTAAAAATTGGATATTGAAAGGCCCCGATATGTTAAGCGCCTGAGCAATCTGTCCGGCAACCTTCTTGATACGCCGCATAGTCTCGACATACAATTTTTGAGGTGGAAATTGTATGGTCGCATCACCAGAGTGAACACCGGCAAACTCAATATGCTCGGATATGGCATAAATCAGGACTTCACCATTACGGGCAACAGCGTCCATTTCTATTTCTTTGGCATTCTGAATAAATTCACTCACAACGACAGGGTGTTTTTTAGAAACATTAGCTGCCAGTTGTAGGAACTGCTCCAACTCCGTATTGTTCGAACAAACATTCATTGCCGCACCGGAAAGCACGTAAGAGGGTCGAACCAATACCGGATAACCGACTTCTTTCACGAAATCGTAAATGTCTGACAACGAGGTCAGTTCTCGCCAACGGGGTTGGTCTATACCTAACGAGTCGAGCATAGAAGAGAACTTGTGACGGTCTTCTGCATTATCAATGCTCTTGGCTGTCGTCCCCAATATATTAACATGCTGTTCGTCAAGACGAGTAGCCAAATTGTTCGGTATTTGACCTCCGGTCGAAAGAATAACCCCATGAGGATTTTCCAATTCGAGAATATCCATTACCCGTTCAAAGGTCAATTCATCGAAATAGAGTCGGTCACACATATCGTAATCTGTCGAAACAGTCTCGGGATTGTAGTTTATCATTACACTCCGATAGCCCTCTTTACGTATTGTGTTCAACGCTTGGACTCCACACCAATCGAATTCCACCGAGGAACCTATACGGTAAGCGCCTGATCCCAATACGACAATAGATTTTTTGTCTCCGAGATATTTCACATCGTTGGCAATACCGCTATAAGTCAAATAAAGGTAATTGGTTTGAGCCGGATACTCGGCTGCCAACGTGTCGATCTGTTTTACAACAGGAACAATCCCCAATGATTTACGATATTCACGCACCCATTGCATATGGCAATCTTCCATTTTATCTTTCCAAATGGCTCGTGCTATTTGGAAATCGGAGAACCCTTGTATCTTCGCCCGACGTATCAACTCCGCCTCGGCCTTTTTATCGCTTTTGAATTGTGCGATAGATTCGTTGAGTGTTTCCAGCTCCTGAGCTGTACGAACAATGTTCATTAATTTTTGCAGGAACCAGCGATCTATTTTCGTTAATTCATGTATTTGATCGACGGTATACCCTGCACGCATGGCTTTGCTGATCACGAATATCCGCTTATCCGTCGGTTCATGCAATGCCTTGTTGATATCAGGAATAACCAAATCTTTATTTTCAACGAATCCGTGCATTCCTTGTCCAATCATACGGAGTCCTTTTTGAATGGCTTCCTCGAATGTTCTGCCGATAGCCATCACTTCTCCGACCGATTTCATACTTGATCCGAGCTCCCTGTCCTGTCTCTTATACA
>ERZ1027259.749-NODE-749-length-7169-cov-4.104442_pt1 | contig 7169 bp, 5 predicted proteins | sample MGYA00519260_ERZ1027259 | MGnify/ENA primary metagenome ERZ1027259 (study PRJEB26926, sample SAMN06164549) | human gut metagenome | biome: ENVO:00009003; feature: ENVO:2100002; material: ENVO:00002003 | host: Homo sapiens | place: USA | collected 2012 ...
GGTACTGATCGTAGCGCCGCTGTGGTTCAGCTTCCCGGCATCTTCTTCCATATGGATACGGGTCACGCCGATACGTTTTTTCCCGCCTTCCACTTCAATGTCGATATGGCCGCCCAGGCAAATAGGCTGATCGAATTGAGAGATCTGATAGTTTTTTGACAGATCGGGATAAAAATAGTTTTTACGGTCGAATTTATTGAATTTCTGGATATCGCAGTTCAGAGCCAGTCCCGCACGGATCGCAAATTCCACCACCTGTTTGTTGAGCACAGGCAAAGCGCCGGGCATACCCAGGCAGACCGGGCAGACATGGGTGTTAGGCTCGCCGCCGAACTCAGTCGAGCAGGAGCAGAACGCTTTAGAATTTGTTTTGAGCTCGGCATGGACTTCCAGACCGATAACAGTAGTATATTTTTTCATTATTTGTTACCTCCTAACGGTGCCAGTACCTTGTGGTATTCGTTGGCTTGTTCAAAGGTATAGGCTGCACGCAGCACGGTTTCTTCGTCCAGCGGTTTGCCGATCAGCTGCATGCCCACAGGCATACCGTCCGCGAAGCCGCAGGGTACGGAAATACCCGGCAGGCCCGCCATATTGACCGGAATGGTGTAAACGTCGAGCATATAGATGGACAAAGGGTCCATTTTGCCGTCGATAGGATAAGCAACGACCGGTGAGGTCGGCGCCAAGATAACGTCACATTTTTCAAAAGCGCTGTCAAAGTCGCGGCGGATAAGCGTGCGCACCTGCATGGCTTTTTTATAGTAAGCATCGTAATAGCCGCTGCTCAAAACATAAGTTCCCAGCATGATACGGCGTTTTACTTCCGCGCCGAAGCCTTCTGTACGGCTGAGCGTAGTCATTTCGGGCGCGCTGGTGGCATTAGCCGCACGGAAACCGTACCGGACGCCGTCATAACGGGCCAGATTGGCGGAAGCCTCCGCCGGAGCAATGATGTAATAGGTAATGACCGCATATTCGGTATGAGGCAGGGAAATCTCAACGATCTCAGCGCCCATGGCTTCGTATTGAGCGATCGCTTTTTTCAGTTCGGCATGGACTTTGGGGTCCAGGCCTTCGCCGTAATATTCTTTCGGCAGACCGATACGCAGGCCTTTAACGTCCTGACGCAGAGCTTTGGTAAAGTCAGGCACTTCCACCGGCAGCGAAGTAGAATCATGCTCGTCCTTGCCGCAGATAGTATTGAGCACTGTAGCGGCATCGGTAACGTCGCGGGTGATCGGCCCGATCTGGTCGAGCGAAGACGCAAAAGCCACGCAGCCGTAACGGGAAACACGGCCATAGGTCGGTTTGATACCGACACAGCCGTTAAAGGAAGCAGGCTGACGAATGGAACCGCCGGTATCTGAACCCAGAGTCCAGATGGCTTCGCCGGCCGCGATAGCAGCGGCACTGCCGCCGGAGGAACCGCCGGGCACCCGGTCCGTGTTCCAGGGATTTTTGGTTGCACCGTAAAAGGAAGTCTCCGTGGTGGAGCCCATGGCAAACTCGTCCATATTCAGCTTGCCCAGGGGGATCATGCCCGCAGCGTGCAGCTTTTCAATCACCGTTGCGTTATAAGGCGGCTTAAAGCCGGTGAGAATCTTAGACGCACAGGTGGTCAGCTGACCTTTGGTACAGATATTATCTTTGATACCGATGGGCACACCGGCCAGCGGGGACAATGCCTCCCCAGCGTTGATCCGGCTCTGTACCGTCTCGGCCTGCTGCAAAGCAGCCTCTTTATTCAGTGAGGTGTAGCAGTTATAAGAGCCGTCCTTGCTGTCAATGGCAGCGATGACCGCCTCTACCGCCTCCGGCGCAGACAGTTCGCCTGCTTTTATCTTTTGCGCCAGCTCGGCTGCGCTCCATTCAAAAACATTCATGCTGCGCCCTCCTTACTCTACCGTCTTAGGCACCACAAAGGCGCCGTCCTGGCTCTCCGGTGCATTGGCCACCACTTCTTCCGGGGTCATGTGCACCTCCACCTGGTCCTTGCGGAACACATTGGTCACCGGGAAGCAGTGGCTCTTGGCCTCTACCCCGTCGGTGTCCAGCTGGCTCAAGGTGTCGATATAAGTAAGCAGTTCCTGCAACTGGTCGCCAACGGTGGCTTCCTCCGCAGGGGTCAATTCAATTCTGGCCAAACTCTCCAGATACTGGATCAGTTCCGGTGTGATCTTCATACGCTAACCTCGATCTATCTATCGTTCTATACGCTCCGTTACGCTTTCGGTGCCGGGCGGCGCAGCTTAATGTGTGCCTCTCGCAGCTGCATTTCGCTAACGGTGTTGGGTGCGCCCAGCAGCATATCCTGGGCATTGGAGTTCATAGGAAATGCGATTACCTCGCGAATGTTGTCCTCATCCCGCAGCAGCATGATCAGCCGGTCTACGCCGGGCGCCATTCCTGCATGGGGCGGTGCGCCGTAATGGAATGCGTTAAACAGCGCGCCAAACTTCTCTTCCACATCCTGGGCAGTATAACCGGCCATCTCAAAGGCCTTGATCATCACATCCGGGCGGTGGTTACGCACAGCGCCGGAGGACAACTCCACGCCGTTACACACAATGTCGTACTGATAAGCCTTGATCTCCGTGGGCTCCTGGTGCAGCAGCGCGTCCATCTCGCCCTGGGGCATAGAGAACGGATTGTGGGTAAAGATCAGCTTGCCGTCATCGTCCCGCTCAAACATGGGGAAGTCGGTGATAAAGCACAAGTCGAACCGATCCTTGTCGATCAAATCCAGGCGACGGCCTAACTCGGTACGGATCTGACCGGCAAGGTCATTGACGATCCGAATGTTGTCGCAAATAAAGAACAGGGTGTCGTCCGTTTTCAGGTCCAGCATGGTGCGCAGTTCCTCTTTCTTCTCGGGAGACAGGAACTTGTCAATGGGGCCTTTATAGCTGCCATCCTCTTGAACGGTGATGTAGCCCAAGCCCTTCATGCCAATATCCATGGCAAAAGCCAGCATTTTTTCGTACCAGCCCTTAGACTGCCCCGCACAGTTCGGCACCACGATGCCTCGCACCGGACGACCCTTAAAGGGCTTAAACTCTACGGTACTGAAATATTCGGTCAGATCATGGATGATCAGCGGGTTGCGCAGATCCGGCTTGTCCGTGCCGTATTTCAGCATGGACTCGGCGTAAGGAATACGCACAAAGGGCGCCGGGGTCACTTTCTTGTCAGAGAACTTGGTGAAGGTGTCATACAGCACCTCTTCCGCCACGGCAAACACATCTTCCTGGGTGGCAAAGGCCATTTCAAAATCCAGTTGATAGAACTCGCCGGGAGAGCGATCCGCTCTGGCGTCCTCATCACGGAAGCAGGGCGCGATTTGGAAATACCGGTCAAAGCCGGAGGTCATCAGCAACTGCTTAAACTGCTGGGGCGCCTGGGGCAGTGCATAAAACTTGCCCTCGTGCTTACGGGAGGGAATGATATAGTCCCGGGCACCCTCCGGAGAGGAACAAGTCAAAATCGGGGTGGTGATTTCCGTAAAGCCCATTTCCGTCATTTTCTGCCGCAGGAAAGCGACTACCTTACTGCGGAAGAGAATGCTCTCATGCACCTGGGGATTACGCAGATCCAAAAAACGGTACTGAAGCCGTACATCCTCGCGGGTGTCCTTGGACTCGGAGATCTCAAAGGGCAGCGTGCGGGTACATTCGCCCAGCACGGTCACTTCCGTCACATGCACTTCCAGCTCGCCGGTAGCGATCTTTTTATTCACCGTCTCCGGGTCACGCTTTACTACCTTACCGGTCACGGAGATTACGCTCTCCTTACGAACGCCCTTCAGCAGCGCGTCGTCGTGGAACACCACCTGGGTCACGCCGTACTCGTCGCGCAGATCAACAAAGATCACGCCGCCGTGATCGCGGATGGTATCTACCCACCCGGCCAGAGAAACAGTTTGGTTCAGCTGGTCAAAGGTCAGCTGATTACAGTTATGGGTTCTGTAAGCCATAATTCTTAAATCTTCCTTTCGCGGAATTTGGGTACAGTATCTACTGACCCACATTAACTCTGCTATTATAACACACACACCCGCCCACATTCAACCGCTAATTTATAATTTATTATATATAATATAAGCATTTCCGGCAAAAAACAGCAAAAAGCCACCCGGCAAAACCGAGTGGCAAGGTTTTATTGTCTGGTACGCAAAGCGGCGGACATGGGAGGAACAGTTAACCGGCCGTCCATGCAGGTATCGTCAAAAAAGGCATAAGCATTGTCCCACACCGGATCCACGGCAAAGGTCTTAGGCTCCGAGGTGCGGTTCACTGCCGCCAGCAGGCGGGCACCGTCGCTTTGGCGCTCATAGCACACGCCGCCCAGGTCACCCTGTACCGGCACGAATGTGCCCTCAGCCAACGCTTTGCAGCCCCGACGCATTTGGCCCAGCCGCTGATACCAATGCAGTAAATCCCGATCCTGGTGCGCCCAAGGCATACAGCCCCGGTTGAAGGGGTCTTTCATGCCCTGCACACCCACCTCATCTCCGTAATACAGAGAGGGTACGCCGGGCAAAGTATATTGCAGGAAAGAAGCCAGCTTCAGCAACTGCACCCCGCGGGCATAATCCGCCCCGGACAGGGTATTGTTGCGATGCTGCCAAGCCCGCCCTTGGCCGGTACAATCCGGTCCGGCCAACGCGGTAATCGCCCGCAGAGTATCGTGGGTGCCGATATGGTTCATCAGCACCGCCGTCACCTGGGGCGGATAATGCTCGGTAATAGACAAGATGGCATCTAAAAACGCCTGACCGCCGCCGTAGCGCACAAAGTGCAAGATCGCCGCGGCAAAGGGATAATTCATCACACTGTCCAGCTGATTCCCCAGCAGATAACGCCGCCGCTGCCCATAGGCAAACTTGGTGGTGGCGTCCTCCCACACCTCGCCGATAATGATGGCGTCCGGGTCCTCGCTTTTAACCGCCCGGCGCAGGTCGTCCAGGAACACATCCGGCAGCTCATCCGCCACATCCAACCGCCAGCCGCTGATGCCGCAGCGCATCCAACGGCGAAGGATGCCGTTCTCACCGCAAATATAGTCCCGATAAGATGGCTCCTCCTCACGGATCTCCGGCAGCAGGCGAATGCCCCACCAGGACTTGTAATCGTCCCGATCCTTGCCAAATTGGTACCAGCTGTAATAAGGGCTGTCCGGGCTGTTATAGGCGCCCAGCGTGGGGTAATGACCATAGTAATTAAAATACTTGGAATCCCGCCCGGTGTGGCTGAACACGCCGTCTAAGATCACACCGATCCCCAGTTTTTTCGCCTGGCTGCACAGATATTTTAAGTCCTCTGTATCGCCAAGCATAGGGTCAATCTTTTCATAATCCCCAGTGTCGTACCGATGGTTGGAATGGGCCTCAAAAATCGGATTCAAATAAATCGCGGTCACGCCCAGCTTGGCAATATACGGCAGCTTCTCCGCAATGCCTTTCAGGTCGCCGCCGAAATAATCGTTGTTCCAAAGGCCGTTCATCTGGGCCTCGTCCCAAAAAGGCTCCTCCCCCCAGTTACGCCGCACCCGGGTGGCAGGCACACCGGTCTTTGGCGCGCCGGAATTGTAAAACCGATCCGGAAAGATCTGATAGATCAGTCCACCCCGTAAAAAGGCCGGCGTTTGAAAATCCTTATCATACACCGTTTGCTGAAAATCCGCACCGTCTGGCAGAAAATCCCCTTTACCGCCCCCGGCGTTGCGCACAAAGTGCAGTCCCCATGGGGTGTCCAATTCAAAATGATAAAAATACAGCCCCGGGGTGGTAGCGGCAAAATGCAGCTCCCAATACTCTGCCTCCGTGCCGCACATACCGGCCCAAAACATACCGTACGGCACCGGCGTTTCGCCGTCTTTGGTGACCACCAACCGGGCGCCGGAGCAATGCATATCCCGCGAGACCACCAGCCGCAGATGCACCGGCTCATCCGTTGCCACGGCGCGGATGGGCGACTTGTACTGTGGGTCTCTGGCGTTGAAGATCAGCATATTTTTCCTCTCTTAAACAGTAAAAAGCGGCAGACACAGGCATTGCCCTGCGCCTGCCGCAAGCAGATTTATTTCTTCTTGGTGGTTTTCTTTGTAGCAGACTTTTTGGCCGCAGGTTTTTGGGCTACGGGTTTCTTCGCCGGCTTCTCGGGTGAGTTTATCGTTAAGGGCGCCGAGGCCCTGGGCGTGCCCGTCAAGCCCGTGTGGACCGACGGTATTACGCGCGTCAATGTGTTCCTCAACGCCGGTCCCGACACCGAGTACAACATGGTCAATGCCGGTGCCGCCATCAATGAGGCCAACGAGCAGGAGATGTTTGAACTTATCGATTCGCTCGATGACATGACCTGCCTGGTCATCAGCGGCTCGCTGCCTCCCAACACTTCCGAGGGCTTCTTGGCCGAGGTCCTGCGCCGTGTCAAGGCCAAGGGGGCCGAGTTCGTCCTCGACATCTCGAGCCATCAGCTGGCAGACCTCATTGCTCTGGAGCCACTGCTGATCAAGCCCAATGACGACGAGCTGCTTGACATCTTTGGCATCAAGGTGAGCGGTGGCGACGACGAGTCCGTCAAGGGCGCTATGGCCGAGCTGCACGCCAAGGGCGCCAAGAACGTGCTGCTGACCCTTGGTGGCGCCGGTGCGTACTTCTCCAACGGCGAGCATATCTGGTTTGCCAACCGCACCTTCGACGTCAAGCTGCTGTCGACGGTGTGCGCCGGCGATTCCTCGCTCGCTGCCTTCCTGTCCGTGTGGCACGACGCCCCCGAGCGCGTCGAGGACGCCCTGCGCCTTTCGATGGCCACTGGCGCCAACGTGGTCGAGTGCCCCGGTCTGGGTGATTTTGCCAAGGTGGACGAATATAAGAAGCACATCGAGGTTCGCCAGGTCTGCTAGTTCCGGCACCTTGTCTGAATAGTTTGATTATTTCGCATCCGTCTTAGACTAGGACGGATGCGTTTTTGTTTATCGGACTTGCGTGTGCAGTGGAGGCTGTTTCTTGCTAGACTTCTTGCAGACGCAATCGATAGCCAATTTGATAGTCGCAGGAGGCCATAGGCATGTGCAATGTTTCGCTCAACGGTACTCAACCGTCCGATGCGTCCCTGTGCGTCCTGCGCGCGCTTGAGGTGGCTGGTCTTGAGGCTTGGTACGTGGGC